>LWDU01032110.1_pt1 | contig 37863 bp, 30 predicted proteins | sample 727161 | NCBI WGS metagenome assembly LWDU01 (sample SAMN04566230, study PRJNA314399) | hydrothermal vent metagenome | isolation source: deep sea hydrothermal plume seawater | place: Mexico: Gulf of California, Guaymas Basin | collected 2004-07-11
GTTGGTTTCCATCCATTGCAGAAGCAGCACCGTTTGCGTTATGATGGATTTAATGAGATGTATGATGATGCACAAGGGTTTGGCCGCAAACCGATAGATGCGGACAAGGTAAAGTGAGGTGAATTGATATGGCACAAATGTGGATTACAATGGGCCCTCAGCACCCAATGACTCACGGTCTTTGGACCCTGCGCGTAAAGATTGATGGGGAAACCGTCGTTGATACTGAACCAGAGTTGGGTTATATTCACCGTGGAGTAGAGAAAATTTGCGAGTCACGTGATTTCACTCAAATAACCCCTTACTGTGACCGGCTTTGCTATGCAAGCGCTATGACTTGGGCCCACTCCTATATCTATGCAGCCGAAAACCTACTCGAAGTAGAAGTCCCTGAGCGAGCCGAATATATCCGTCTCGTTGCAAATGAAATGCAAAGAATTGCATCTCACCTAATGTGGCTTGGCGCATATACTCCCGATACAGGAAACCTAACCGTATTCGTTTGGTGTTTGCGTGACCGTGAAATGTTCCTCGACTTAATGCAAGAGTTAGGTGGCTCAAGAATGCATTACAACTTCCCTCGCGTAGGTGGTGTAAAGCGGGATTTACCTATTGGATTTGCCGACCGCGCAAGGGCAAAGACAAAGATGTTCTTAGAGCGAATGCAAGAATACGAAATGCTTCTTGACGAGTCAACTATTTTCCTTATTCGTACCCAAGGTGTGGGTTATGCAAAGGCCGAAGAAATGGTGAATGCCGGAGTTACTGGGCCAAATGTGCGCGCTGCTGGAGTCAATTATGACGTTCGCTGGGCTCATCCATATTCGGTTTATGATGAAATTGATTGGGAACCAAGTGTTGAGAAGCAGGCATCGATTAAGGGAGCAGACTGTTATGACCGCTACCGTGTCCGTATGGAAGAAATGCGTCAATCCGCTCTAATGATTTTGGATGCTCTTGACAAGATGCCAGGCGGCGCTGATACACATTATTCACCTGGCGATGAAATGATTCTTTCTAAAGCTCCAAATCGCGCACCAGAAGGTGCTTCTGGCTTCCATCACTTTGAGGACCCACGTGGGGAATCTATGTTTTACTTACAAGGTGGAGGCGAAGGCCGCGGAAAGAGTCCATACAGGATGTCTATTCGTAGTCCAATGTTCATCACTATTCCCTTCGTTGCAAAGACGATGATTGGCTATAAAATCGCCGATATCCCTGCAATTATGGGTAGTTTCGATCCATGTATTGGGGAGACTGACCGTTGAGGTGATAATTATGGCTGAAGGTTTTGTAATTCACGAATTAATATTTGATGGAGTTAGATCACTTGCTGATGCAGCATTGACCGGCACTCCATTGGAATCCTATGCAGGCTCACTCGCGGTCATTACTGCAACCATGATTTCTTGTGTAGCCATTCTCGGAGTATTCATGCTAAGTATGTTCGTCATTCTGTGGTTGGAGCGTAAAGTTTGGGCTCGTATGATGGATCGCCGTGGAGCGACTATGGACTGGAGAAGTCTTTGGGTTGGTGAACAGGGTGTTACTGCCGGTGAATGGTGGAAAATGTTGCCCTTTGGTATAGGTACGCCTATCGGTGCATTGAACCGTTGGTTAAACAGAGTAATGGGTAATGAAAGCGAGCACGCAACAGTTGACCGCGTTGGCAACCGTTCATGGTTTGGGGCTTGGTGGGCTTTACCCGGTTTTATTCAGAATATTGCTGACGGAATGAAATTCTTGACAAAGGAACATATGGTTCCAAACCGTGCTGACAAGATAATTTACGAGTTAGCTCCTTTCCTAATCATAACTTCTACTGTGGTCATTATTGGTTTTATGCCGTTTTCGGCAGGCCTATATGCAATTAATCCAGAACTTTCAGTACTGTTTGCTTTTGCAATCTTTGGAATAGCTCCAATCGGTGTATTTTTTGCCGGATGGGCTTCAAATAACAAATATACGCTTCTCGGAGGTATCCGTTCTGCAGCCCAGTTAACCGCATATGAGATTCCACTTCTAATCACAGTTCTCGGAGTGTGTGTGGTTACAGGAACTTTTAATTTCGTAGAATTAGGAGAGTTCCAGCATTCTTCAGGCTCTTGGAATATTTTCCTCATGCCACTTAGTGCGGGCCTCTTTTTGATCACGATGATCGCTGAAGTTGAGCGTATTCCATTCGATATGCCTGAGGCTGAAGCCGAACTCGTTGAAGGATGGTGGACTGAATATGGCGGTATGCGCTGGGGTTTGCTTTTCGCAGCTGAATACATGCGCGTATGGGCTGCATGTATCATGTTCTCTGTAATGTTCCTCGGTGGTTGGAATGCACCTCTAGCCGGAACATTTAGCGGAATTCCAGTATTTGGTGCTCTTTGGAGTATGCCAGGGGTTCTTTGGACTCTCCTCAAGGCATGGGCAACCTTCCTCATATTCGTTATCGCTCGGGCTGCTCTTCACCGCATCCGTACCGACCAGATTTTAGAATTCGGCTGGAGATACCTATTGCCTCTATCAATGTTCCAACTTGCAGTTGCTTTCGTTCTCCGTCTCAAATTCTTTAACGCTGAAAATATTGACTCCAGCGCAGCTGGAGGAAGTGCATGGGATGGCGGAACTGGATTTGCATGGACAATTCCTCTAATTATCACCTTAGTATCATTAATTGTCTTCACAGTTTACATCAAGGATGTTGACAAGGACCCTCCTGGTCGTCCTTACCACGTCTATACAACAGAGCCTGCGGGGACGCACTTAGCAGGTAAGGAGTGAGGTGAGAATATGGCAACACACCCAAACGCACAACCAAATTTTAGAAACATGTTTTGGAAACCTTTCCATATGTGTATCAAGGCCATGGCCCGCACATTCAGCCGCGGTCCTTTGAATCGCTGGGCTAAAGCAAATGCTGATGGCTATCACAACAAAATTGAGCCCAATATGCTCGATGAAAAATCCATTGCTCGCGCAGAAGGAAATATCATGAATGATGTTACTGCTCACGAATATACTGCTGACCGTGAAGGAAGCGAATTATTCCCAACTATTTGGAAGCCCTATACTATAATGTATCCTTATGAAAGATTAGAGGACCTTGAGCCTTGGTTGTTTGAGCCAGGACAATATAATGGGCGCATCGGTGTAGTTTGGGAGACTTGCACCGCCTGCAAGTTATGCATAAGGATATGTCCAAACGATTGTTTGCACATGTCAACAAAACTACGTGTTGATATTTTGGATCTTCAGGATGAAGATAGCGAACATGGTGGCCTTGGTAGCAATTTACAAGTTGGCGGATATGCTGCTCTTCCTTTAGAAGAAGTTATTGCTGCTCATGAAGTACGTAATCCAGTCACTGCTCATACAGCACCCGAGCCTGAATATCGCTTTGGTGAAGTAATCAGTCTATCTGGCAAGACTGCAACGGTTCGCTGGAATGATAGCAACAAAGAAACTATTGAATATAGCGAGAATCTCCTTCGTGGTGATGAGCAAATTGTTTCAGGAATGATTGACATGGGTCGTTGCATGTTCTGCGGGCTATGTATGGAGGCATGTGATTCAACTTCCTTCTTTATGACAAATGAGTATGATGGTTTGTCAGGTTATACTCGCGAGGATTTGTGGTTTGATGCAAGCCGAACCCGTGTTTTAATTTCCGAACAACAGGAAGCTGTTGACGAAGAACTTGCTCTAAGGGCAAAGAAAGAACGAGCCAAGAGAGCCAAAAAGGCCGATAAAAAATCTCGCGAAGCAAAGAAAGCGGAGGCTTGAAAATGGGAATTGCAGTATATGCGGAACAAGGAGTATTCTTTCTTTTTGCAGCAATTGCGATTGCCGGTGCACTCGGAACAATTTACTCACAAAGAGTCGCCCATTCTATGATGTCTCTAATTTTTACATTTATGTCGGTCGCCGGAGTTTTCATCTTACTCAACGCAGAATTTTTGGCAGCAATACAAATCTTAGTATATCTAGCAAGCGTAGGTTTGGTGGTATTATTTGGTATCATGCTCACCCGTAGGCAAATCATTGAGGAGGACTTTGAATGAAATTACTCAACTCACTGGCTTATTTTGGCCTAATCGTGATGGGATTGGTTATCATTGCAACAGTTTCTGCTGATTCAATTTGGGAGGAAGAAGCCCAAGGTTCCCCGACAACAGGTGAATTAGCAAATGCTCTTCTTCTCGATTGGCCTTTTGCATTCCTGATGCTAGGGGTTCTTCTTGCAATGGCATTGGTAGGGGCCGCATATTTGGTTCGTGACGAACGCAAAGAAAACCTTGAATGGGAAATGAATGGGGGTGAGTTGTAATGATTGATCCAGCATATGCAATTGGATTAGGTGCAATCCTATTCACCATTGGACTATGGGGTGCATTCACTAACAAGAATGCAATTATCGTATTGATGTGCGCCGAGTTAATCCTCAATGCAGTCAATATTAATTTCATTGCAGCAGCAGCCCAATACGGTGATGTCACCGGTTGGGTTTACGCCGTGATTGCAATTGCAATCGCCGCTGCTGAAGTAGCGATTGGATTAGCGATATTCCTTTCACTATATAGTCAAAGAGAGACTATCAATCTGGATGAGGTCCGGCTCTTAAAGAATTGAGGTGGTTATGATGATGAGCGCAATAGATTATGCTTTATTGATTCCTATCTTGCCGATAGTGGCTTTTCCAGTCATACTTTTCATTGGTCAAATGTTCAATGGTATGCCTTCTTGGAGGAATGCTTGGAAGGAAGGAGGGACCATTGCAGTAGTTGTACTTGGTGTTGTTCTCGGCCTTTCCCTTTCTCTAATTTCTGGTTACATTGGTGCTGTTTCTGGTTGGGATGCCAGCAATGCAAGCGGTGAAGTATCGGCACATAGTGCAACAGAAGCTAATGATGATGCGGTTAGTGCTAATGTAGGCGAATATGACTCGTGGATTAATTTCCACATAACCGATGGCGATAATTTGATTTCAGAATCCTTTGGCTTTGGAATTTACCTTGATCACGCAAGTGTAATGTTATTATTCGTAGCAAGTTTCCTATGTTTAATGATTGGAATATTCAGCCTTGGATACATGAATACCGATGAGATTAATTTAGACCGTAACCATCGCTTCTATGCTGAATTCTTATTATTCAGTGCAGGAATGTTCGGAATGGTCTTGGCTGACGATTTCCTGTGGTTATTCATTTTCTGGGAAATAATGGGATTATGTTCCTATCTATTAATTGGATTCTATTATGATAAACCGAGTGCTGCTTATGCAGCAAAGAAGGCTTTCTTAACAACTCGTGTTGGTGATGTATTCCTATTCATAGGATTACTAATGATGTGGAATTTATTCAATAGTCTTGAATTCGCTACAGTTTGGTCCGATGCTGCAATCGCTCAAGTCGTTGCAGATGGAAACCAAGGTCAACTTCACCTTGCCTTGGGAATGATGTTTATCGGTGCAGTCGGCAAATCCGCTCAATTCCCTCTTCACGTGTGGCTTCCGGATGCGATGGAAGGTCCAACGCCTGTTTCCGCTCTTATTCACGCAGCAACAATGGTAAATGCTGGATTATATTTGGTTGTTAGGATGATTCCATTCTTTGCTAATGATCAACTTGCAGGGGACCTCTCAACCTTGGCATTAACAATTGCTTGGATAGGTGGCTTTACGGCAGTATTCGCAGCATTAATTGCCTTTGTGCAAAAGGATATCAAGAAAGTATTGGCTTATTCAACAATGAGTCAGTTGGCTTACATCTTTACTGGATTAGGTGCCGCTGCTTGGTTACTCAATAATGGACATACTACTGCTGGCCTCTTTGCCTTTGGCGCTTCTCTATTCCACTTATTCAACCACGCAATGGCAAAGGGAATGCTATTCATGGCAAGCGGCTCAGTTATTCATGAAATGCACCATGCGCACCATAAAATAAATCATAGCCACGGAGACCATGACGATGGACATCACGAAGAGGATCATTTCGATGCTCAAGATATGACTAATATGGGTGGGCTCGCTGGAAAGATGCCAATTACCGCAACTGCAATGGCAGTTGGTTCAATGTCAATAATTGGTATACCATTAATTGGTGGCTTCTGGTCTAAAGAAGGAATTATTGCCAGTACTTGGAAAGCAGCCTTAACCGATGGCGGGTTCTTACTAATCGGCCCAGCGCTTCTATTATTGATTGGTGCTGGAATGACCGGCTTTTACATGAGCAGAATGTGGTTCATGACTTTCGCTGGTAAAGCAAAAACGCCGGTTGCTGATGAAGTTGTTGAAGAAACTCCATTCATCCCAATTCCATTAGTCATTCTAACATTCATGACACTTGGCGCGATTATTCTTGCATCAATGCACTTCATAGGTTGGGCATCTGAAGGATTTGGTCACTTCTCCCTTGATATTGTAAGTGGGTTGGTTCATGAGTTGAAACACGCCTTCCTTCCAGGCGGAGATGATTCAGTTTCCTCTATTCTATTCCTTGTAACCATGCTGACTATTTTCTTGTCAATGATTTTGGGACCATTCACTGCAATGGCTCTTTATGGTGGTCGCTTGGATGCTTACAAAGCAAAGCCTTGGTTACAATGGCTGATTAACCTTTCACACAAGGTTAACCGCCGTTCACACTTTGACAATACCGCTTGGGCTGAATCAAGTCTTGCCGAAGCACTTGACAAGCGCTTATACATCGATGACTTCTATGACAACATTTGTGAAAAGTGGATCGTAGTTCCGTTCGCAAACATTTGTGCATGGTTTGACCGTCGGGTAATTGACGGAGCAGTTAAGGGAATTGAATATGGTTCACAAGAGACTTCGACCTATATTCGTTCATTGACAACAGGTTCAGCCCGCGATTACATAATGATGGCAGTTCTCGGTATTTTTGCAATTTTCCTATTGATCTGGGGGGTGGCTTGAATGAGCACACATCAAAATGCTAACTTTAAAATGGGCGAGAGAGAGATGATCCTGATTACTGGGTTCTTCGCAATCATTGCCATCTTAACCTACATGTTCCCTTCACTTGCTGAAACTAATTCTGCTGGGCAAATTGATTGGATTACCATGCCTCTTGTTGGCTTTCCAATAATTGCTTCTGGTGTATTGATGGCTTTTGCTAGCATGGCTTCTCGCCGACGCAAGCACAACATTGAGGTGCCAATCAAATTAGCCAGTTTGTTTTTCAGCCTATTTATGTTGGCGATCACAACTTCCCTTTTCTTTGGAATATTGGAGAGCATTAATTGGGATTTTTCGATATTTAACAGTTATGAATTGGAATTCTCTTATGCATGGAATACAACCTTAGGAGTTAACTGGCACGTCGGAATGGATGCTCTTTCATTCTCTATGGTTTGGTTAACAACTTTGCTATTACCAATTGTAATGATTACAACTTGGGAGGAAAAAGCAGGTTGGTATCATCACCCATTAATTCTAATGATGGGCGGTGCATTAATCGGTGTATTCGTCAGTCTTGACTTATTCATGTTCTATGTGTTTTGGGAATTAACATTGATTCCAATGTTCTTCTTAATTCTCAAGTGGGGTGGAAGCGAGAGAAGATATGCTGCTCAGAAGTTCTTCATCTATACTTTCACCGCATCAGTAATTATGCTTCTTGGAATAATTACTTTGTACTTCCTAAATGACGGTTCTTTTGACATCACTGAGTTGACCAGATCCTCTCAAGCAGCAAGTGATCGCGGTGATGTTTGGCTTGGTGCAAAAATGCAAAATGCCCTTTTCCTAATGTTCCTTCTTGGATTCTTGGTAAAACTTCCAGCAGTTCCATTCCATACTTGGCTGCCCGATGCTCACGTGCAAGCTCCAACTTCTGGTTCAATGCTTCTTGCTGGTGTAATGTTAAAGATGGGCGGCTATGGTTTGTTCCGTTTCTGTGTTAGTATGTTCCCCGATGCACTGGTCAATTTCCAATGGCTATTGTTGACTATTGGATTGGTTAGTTTGGTCTATGGCTCGCTAGTATGTCTTGGCCAAAATAACCTCAAGAAAATGGTTGCTTACTCTTCTGTTTCTCACATGGGAGTTATTACTTTGGGTATTGCTACTATGGAGCCATTGGGCTTTACTGCGGCTATCTTTATGATGTTTGCACACGGCATTATCAGCCCAATGCTTTTCGCAGTATGCGGTTCTTTCAAACATCATTATCATACTCTCGAGATTGGTGCAATGCGCGGATTAGCAAGGCATAGTCCATTCCTTGGAGTCTTTATGATGTTCAGTTGGATGGCAAGCCTTGGATTGCCCCTTTTGGCGGGATTCGTAGCAGAAATTGCAGTATTAATCGCCTTCTGGAAGGCATTCGGTTGGTGGGTTCTTCTACCTGGATTAACACTTGTAATTACCGCTGCATACTACCTTTGGTCGATGCAGAAAACAATATTTGAAGGTGGATTGGAAGGAGAATTACCTGAAAGCCTACAAGGTGAATCACCCGTAGATATTTCAAGATGGGAAGGCAGTGGAATGATGATTATGGCCCTCTTAATTGTTTTATTCGGAATACTACCATGGATTGTCTTTGATATGATGAGTGGTTATTCATTAGCGGTGTTCACAGGAATACTCGGCTTTGGAGGTGTCTGAAATGGTAACTGAAGTTCAACTATTCACTGAAGGTGGACAAACTTGGGAAGCACTTGCGCCTGAGATAACACTCCTTCTTGGTGTTGTAATGATGTTGATTATTCCAAATCTTGGTGATGCTAAATGGCGAATTCCAATGACTCAAATCCGTTTACCGGTATTGTTTGGCGGAAAGCGTTTCAGGGCAACATCTGACCCGCAACTTCCCGCAATGCTTGCAGTTGCAACCTTGTTGACTGCATTGTGGCAAGCAGTAATGAGTCAATCCGGCGAAGGTCAGACTTGGTACCTTACTTCTGGAAGCGGTGCTGAAGCAAATTTGATGCTCCGTGTTGATGCCTTTAGTCGGTTAATGGAATCTGTGTTCTATATTGCATTATTGCTAATATCAGTTGCAATGATTGACCGCATGCCAGCAAAGCGTGGAAAGAGTTTGCAAATGAAGCAGATGATTAATAATCGACGCCAAGCAGATTTCTATATCCTTCTTCTAATGAGTGCTATTGGAATGTCGATTGTCACTATGGCAATGGATTTATTCATGTTCTTCGTAGGACTAGAGATCGCCAGCCTTGCAATCTTTGTATTAGTTGCCTTCCAAAAGGAAACTCCCGAAGGAGCAGAAGGTGGTGCAAAGTATTTCATTGTCGGAGCCATTTCTTCCGCCGTAGGCCTATATGGGCTGTCTCTTCTCTACATTTGGAATGGTAACTTACAACTTCTTTCCAATTCTGTGACCGGGCAAATCGGTCTCGTAGAGGCCTGGGGTGCAATGGATGGGGTTGGTGCATTACCACTCCTTGGTTTGTGTTTTGTCTTAGTTGGATTTGCATTCAAGGTAAGTGCCGTTCCATTCCACTTTGCTGCACCTGATGCTTATTCAGGTGCATCAGCGCCAATAGGAGGGTTGCTGGCAACAGTTTCCAAGGCAATGGGATTCATCGGTCTAATTAGAGTGCTTGCTATGATTGCTTCACCCGAAGCGGAATCTTCCGCAGTATGGATGATGGGTCTTGGCATTATTTCCCTCGTAACAATGACTTGGGGCAATCTCGCTGCACTTGGTAGCGATAATCCAAAGAGAATGCTCGCATATTCAAGCGTAGCTCACGCCGGATATATGCTTGCAGGGCTCACTGCATATGGCGCATGGATAGGTGAAGGAAATGAGGCAACAACTGGTGCAGGTGAATGGATATTAGCCGCAATATTATTCCATCTCGCAGTATTAGTAGCTTTCAAACTCGGGGCTTTCTTAGTACTTGCTTTGGTTGAACTAGATGGACCAATCACCTCTTCAAAGGACTTAGCCGGCTTAGCAAAGCGTGATCCAATAATTGCAACTGCAATGTTCATCTTCATGCTATCTCTTGCCGGAGTGCCACCTCTTGCTGGATTCATGAGTAAGTTCCTATTAATTGGTGGAATTGTAAAAATGTCATTGGTTGATGCAGCATCAGGTGTTGCAATGAGTGACTTACACTGGACTTTCTGGTTGGCACTTGCCGTCTTCCTAAATAGCGCAATTTCAATATTCTATTATTTGCGTATTGGAGTTGTAATGTTCTTTGATGCACCACCTAATGACCGTCGCAAACCTCTTGCACATGCTTGGTATATCCGATTCACAATTTGGGCTTGTTTGACTGGTACTTTACTAATCGGATTAAATGCTGACTTCTTGATTGAATACTGTCAAACCGCCGCAGCAACCATCTAAATTGCTTGTAAAAACCAACTACTTCAAGTATATTGAGCCGCCGCCGAGGCTTGAATAACATGGCACGCCGTCGTGAAGAGAAAGTGGATGAGGAGTACCTCGCCCAATTAATGGGCGGCGGAGGCGCTGACAAAATTCGTGTAAAGATGCCTAATCGTAAAGTCAATGAGATGTTTGCAATCGCAGATAAAATCCTTGGCGGCCGCCGCGTAAATGTTGTCTGTGCAGATGGACAAACTCGACTTGCCCGTATTCCTGGAAAGATGCGAAGACGACAATGGGTTCGTGAAGGTGACCTCATTATCGTTTGGCCATGGGATTTCCAAGATGCAAAAGCAGATGTAAAGCATCGATATAATAAGACTCAAGCACACTATCTTTCTAGGAAGGGAATTCTACCTCAAATTGTAGATATTTTTGGATTAAATCAGCGTGATGATTTTGATGATGAAGATGGTCTTTTCGCCGCCCCAGGTTCTAAGCCAATCGGAAGGGAAGAAGTAGCAGAAGAAGTTGATGATGTTGACGACGATGTTGATGATGATGTTGATGACCTCTTTGCCGATGGGGATGTTGATGACGAAGATGGGCTTTTCGCTGATGCCGAGCCAACTGGTGATACACCCTCTGATTCTTCTGACACATCTGACGCACCTTCCGAAGATGCAGCCAATGAAGAAAGTAGTGAAGCCGCACCTGCTGAGCCAGAGACTCCTGTTCAAGAGGAGGAGTTTGATGATGACGATGACGATGACGAGGAAGATACCGACCTCGCCAATCTTTTCGCCTAACTGCCTTGTGTTTACGCCAATTAATACCGTAACTGTGAAGTTGCTTGCAACCCACAGTGTTATGATTTGATAAGAAGAATTAGTACAAAGTATTTCCTTCAAGATTGAGTTCTCAAGTGATTGAGCATTAGTAGTTTGAAAGCGAAACTGCTTCAAGACAAGACCTGTTGGGTAGGGCGAGGAAGCAGATTGTCTGAGCCCCGAGGAAATCCAAAGCGCAACCGCAAAGGTCGCACCAAACGCTCTAAAGGGCGGCAGAATTGGGATGATTTCGTAGTTGAGCATGGTGATATTGAGGATATTATCCAGCCGCGGAAAGGACGAAAATCTAAGCGCAATAACAACTCAACAGATTTAGAGGATGCAGGGGGAATGGATGGTAAGACTTGGGAAGAATTAGCCCTGTCCGAAAAAGAACTAGAACGCTTGGACCGCCAGCAGTTTGATAGCATGGAAAAGGCTTCAGGAAAATGGGCATGGATGAAAGAACAACGCTACAAGTCAATGTTTGAAGAAATCGAACATGGTTTGCAAGGTGTACTCGGAACTGGTTCATATGATTGGGTTGACAGGCGTGTGTTTGACCAAGTTTTTGATCGTTTAACTCTAATGTCAATTTACAAATTGATGAAATCTGGAGCAATAGATACTGTTGAATGGCCGATTGCCCGAGGCAAAGAAGCGCATGTTTTCCGTGGCGAGGGCGATAGCGGGGCGATCGCAGTGAAAATATTTCACACAGGTAATGCAGTATTCAAAAATTTGCTAAAATATATTGAAGGAGATCCACGTTTTTCTGGCTTAAAGCGCAAACATCGTGATTTAGTGACTATTTGGGTGCGTAAGGAGCATCGTAATTTATTGAGGATGCGAAGGGTTGGCTTGGCTGTTCCCGAACCGTTTGGAGTGCTGAATAATGTATTGGTAATGGAATATCTAGGGAATGAAACTAGCCCTAGCCCCCGCCTTCGTGATGTAATAATTGAGAATAAGCAAGTAGTTTTTGATCAACTCGTATATTTCTTAGCAGGTTGTTGGCAAAACGCAGGTTTGGTTCATGCTGATTTTTCACCTTACAATATTTTGTGGCATGACGGAATTCCTTTGGTTATTGATGTCGGTCAAGCAGTTGCCCTTGCTCACCCACATTCGCAGGAGTTCTTGGTTAGAGATATCGAAAGGCTGGTTACTTGGGCAAAAGCAAATGGAATTGAAACTTCGGTTGCAGAAATTCTTTACGACGTCCTAAATACACCCCCTGAAGAATTGCTATCTGCAGATGTTCTTGAAAAGATACATAATTTCACTCGTTATAATGAAGAAGAATAAATAGTTGTCATCATTATAGATGCAAATAATGCTCGAATAGCGGGAAATCATTGCTTACACCTACTTTTTGTGGTAAAATTGTTTGTTTTCCCAAGCGACTGATTCAAAGAGGGGAGTTTGGTCGCCAGCATTATGCAGCCTCTCGCTCGAGTACCCCAAGACCGCATTGCGGTCTTGATTGGTTCAAAGGGGGAAACCCGTAAAATGCTGCAAGAAGCATCTGGTTGCCGACACCTCAACATCAACTCCGAAACGGGTGATGTATCGGCCATCTGGCCGAAACCGGGTGAGTTTGATGCAGTGAAGCAACTGAAAATGCCCGATGTGATAAAGGCCATCGCAAGGGGTATGTCACCACAAAACGCAGTAAATCTTCTCAGTGATGATTGTTTTTTTCAAATGGTTGATTTGCGAAATTTTGTCGGTAAGCGCAGTCATCAACAGAGACGCATACGTGGCCGGATCATTGGAACCGAAGGAAAAATTCGACGAATAATTGAACAACATACAAATTGTGAAATTTCAGTTTATGGTTCAACGGTCGTAATTGTGGGCGATGAAAATGGTATTTTATTAGCAAAAAATGCAATTGAAAGATTGGCTAGCGGCTCCGAGCATGGTTCAGTTATCAATGGCTTAGAAAAAGATGCTAAGCGGATACGCCTTGAAAATCGGAATTTGGATTATATTGAAACAACCGATACTCCTATGCCGGCCGGGTTTGATGATTTAGTTCCTGGATTAGCAGATGTTGCACGTCGCCGTAATCGCCGCCTCAGGGCATCTCAAGTCGATCCCTCTGATGATGATGCAGTCGCAGAAGTATTGCAATTAGAAGAAGATGAAATAATTACTTGGGAAGAAGAGTGAATTTCATCCTAGTGTTCAACACTCGCATCAATCCTTAGCACTACTACTTCCCATTTTCTTGGAAGTGAAAAAAGGATATCGGTGAAAAGCCTCAATTACTTGTTTCTTCAGTTTCATTCTCTGTAACGGTAATTGAATTATTACGCCTCATTAGCCAAGAAATGCCTAGTCCAACAATTATTATTGCAAGCAGGCTTGGGGCAAAACTCGGCACTACTGCAACTAATTGTGTAGTTACTCCTGTAACTACGAGATAATGGTCATTATTTCCCTCGTCTCGTTCATCGATTAATCCATCGGGGTCAATTGTTAATCGCAGGTCCCATTGGCCTTCAGCAGTAACCGTATAATTCCAAAGAATGCCCTCACTCATGTCGCTAAGAGTACCCGCACCCAAAGCACGAGTGTCTTGGGTAGTCCAAGTTACCGAAGAATCTCTGTCCGCAGGAGCAGTTTGCAAGGCGACGATAACGCCACCATTGTATATCTCATTAGTTTCAATCGAACAGTTTATCCAAACTACCGCATCATTTCCGGGGCGCACTATAAAGCGATCAATATCAATACTACTGGTATTCCAACTAAAGTCTAAGCCGGGCAGAATTTGGAAAAATGCTGGTTGGCCGACTAGGGTATTCCCTGCCTCATCCTCAACAGTTGCCCGCAAGGCCAAGTATTGATGCGATTTAGTACTCCATGATGTAAGTGAAACTGCACCAGAAAGTCCACCGGAACCGAGGTCAAGCCATGCTCCAGTTACATCGGGGGTGCTTCCTGCACCATTTGAATCAAAACCAAATTCAATCCCACTCGCAGCCAAATCAACACCAGACCCACTGTCAGTGGCGCTGAATGAAATATTTGCCGCTCCGATGCGGCTAGTTGTTAATTCATCAACTATCCAAGTGCCGCCGAGCGGGTTTGTTGTGTCGATTCCAATACTTGAGTTGACCGCTGAACCGATATTTCCGACATTGTCAATGCCGCGAAATTCAAGAATATGCTGGCCTTCTGTTAGTGTGATGCTAGCACTGCCGGTTGAGCCGATATTGGTCCAATTACCATTGCCTTCTATGCGCCATTCGTAATGCTCAACACCACTTCCACCTCCATCTCCACTTCCAAGTCCGCTAACGGTGATAGTTGCTGAGTCAGCCCAAGTTGCACCGCTGGCAAGAACTGGAGTCCCAATTGGGGGGCCGCTTCGGTCAATTCCCATGTATATTGTCTGTGAAGCGGATAAACCAGAATTATCGTAAACGGTGATTCGCGGGTTCCAAGTGCCTTCGGATAAATCACCGGGCGCCCAAGACCAACCATAGTTAACTGCGCCAGGTCCATCATCATCGGGTGATCCAGTTCCAGGTACGTTAGTCAGTGTAGCATATGAGAGGTCATCATCACTTGCTGACCAAGAAAATTCAAGAGTAGAATTTGTTGCACTGGTATACCATGCTCTATCCGTTGGGCCCATCCCCGTGCCATATTCGGAATCAGCAAGGCTGAACTGGGTGATTAGAGGTATTTGGTTAACAATATTGAAAGCACCAGTTTCGGTAATTGTAGTTGAATTGTTGACAGAGGAATCATAGCCAAAGGTACGTAGATACCAAGTTCCATTACTATGTGCAGTGGTATCCCAGGTGTAAATCCATGGTGAAGAGGTGAGCGTTGTTAATTCTGACCAATTACTATTATCTTGCGAATGTTCAATAGTAACGTTAGAGAGAGTTCCATTTCCTGCTAGTGAAATAATTAGAACGAAGGAGCCTGTTACATTATCACTTGCGCTTGGACCATTATGGAACTGCAAAACGATTGCAGAATCTACAAAGTGTTGTCTGGCTTCGCCTTCTGCCAGCATTGCAGGGTTAACTGAGGAGAAAATAAGTCCGAAGACCACGCCGAGGAGGAGCCAATTTCGCATCTGACCATTACGCCGACATCGGCGGGATGCCTTCAAGTCTTGCTCTTATTCGCTACTAAATTGGCAAATTGAAGTTTAGGATAATTAGGCGGTGAGGCAGATTATTACCGTATATTTGACTTAAGCCATATTCGCATGATTGTTGGTGTTTAGAAGGTGAGGATTCAAGACCCCCCGCTTTAGTGAGGGGGTTGATGAGACGCCGCTTAGCCGCTTGGCCCCTGCTGATGTTGCTCCTTCTTGCTCCGTTATCCTTAGTGCCGTTGAGCGTTTCTGCCGATAATACCGGGGGGATTGAAGCAGGCCCTTCTAGCATCGGGCTTTCTCCTTCTGAACCGGTAATGGGTGGTTCAGTATCTATTTCTCTCACTCTTTTCAATGATAATTCAGTTTCGGCAAATGATGTTCAGTATTCCTTCTATAAAGATGGTATTTCTTCAAGCAAGTTGTTAGAATCAAATGTTGTCACAATTCCAGGTAATGATTTTGCTACCGTGAATACTGTTTGGAGTGGATTGGCTGAAGGTCAGCGTAAAGTATGGATTAGTGTGGAGTATAATGGGGATACTCCTCTACAATTTTACAAGGAATTCACTGTTGCTGGTTTGGCTAATTTGGAAGTTAGCCTACTCGATGTAACTCCTTCCGGATTGCGCAATGGTGACGTTGGCAATGTTGCCGCTTTGATAACAAATACGGGAACTGTTCCTTCTGACATCAGTACTACGCAAATTGGAATTGAAGGCGATAGTAGTTCAACTGTTGATGTGATTGTACCTGCATTAAATCCTGATGAAACCGCTTGGGCAAATACAACCCTTACTTTTTCAACTGCAGGTAATTGGTCGGTAATTGCCGTTCCAGATGCCTATGATGTTGTTAACGAAGTAGCAGAAGGTAGTGGGATGTTGTCTATTTCGGTTAATGTATTGCCCGACCCTGATTTTGCTTTTGCTTCAACTCTATCTATTACCTCGCCAGCAGAAAGTTTGTCGGGGCCATGGACAATTTCGGGTTCTGTTTCGGGACAATATTTGAGTCAAACCACTCTTATTCAAATTGGCTTCCAGGTAATGACATCAGGTCCATCGCCAACAATTTCTCCACTTGAAATAGCAATAGATCCTGCAAATACAAGTACTGCATTTCAATTTCAATTAAACAGTCAACAAGTAGCCATGTTGGATGCCGGCGAATATGCACTTCAGGCAACAATAGATCCGTTCTCAATACTCACACAATCCGATACTACAAACGACCAAACAACTGGAATGATGACAATTAGACCAATTCCTAATGTAGTTCTAGACCCTACTGCGCACCCCTCATCAACTTCAAGGCCCGCAGGCGAATCGGTAACTTGGACAGTTGTGATGCAAAATACAGGAGACATCACGGTAAATGGCAGAATTGATTATTCTTGGGAAGGGCAAAACTTGACTTCAGAAATTATCAATATCGATGCTTATGGCTCAATGAATTGGGATGTTACTCTAATAACCGCTCAAAATCCACATGATGCACATTTCGTTGCTACTTGGGTCGCTCATTCAACTTCTTATGATGCAGATACCACAGATAGCACATCTTCAGGCCAAATAGTTGTTACCTCTGACCTTAGTTTGACATTCTTGGCCAATACCGGCACCCTCACTTCCGGTTCTGCTGATGGCTTTGTGGTTGACCCTCCCTTGAGTGAAAGTAAGACTTACGCATACACAATTGGCCTAGTAAGTAGTGGGATTGGCGAGGAAACATTCTCTTGTCGCGATGGCAATGGCGATGAATTGCATCAGGTAAATGTTAGTATCTCCCTAATTGGTGAGGGCACATCTATCACTTGCATTTTCACAATTGAAACAAATGGCGACTATGGTCTTTCGATAGTAGCACTTGACTCCTCTGCACAAACTCATTCGCGCACGTGGTCTGTATTAGCCCTCGGTGGCGACGGAGATGATGAAGTTAGTTCGGGGATAGGTCTAGTATTAATTCTTGGAATTATTGTATTTGGGCTGGTAATAATTTCAGTTGCAGCATTTATTCTTACTCGTGACCCCGATGAAGAAATTGAGCGCGGCATTTACGATTATTGTCCGGCTTGTGATGGGGAATTAGTGGGCGATGAAACGGAGTGCCCATATTGTTCCTTTAATCTCAAAAAGGCTAGAAGAAGATTCCATGATTGTGAAACTTGTGGTGAAAATATTCCAAGCATGATTTCTCATTGTTCCTTTTGTGGATCTGAGCAAGACAACAGTAGCTTTTATGAAACTAGAGAGCGTCATGAAAAGGCACTACCTGCGGTCGAAGAAAGCGGAGATGAAGAAGATGACGAGGATGCTATTGTTACCGGTTCTGCTGACTTTGACACCGAAGTCACCGAGTTTGGATATGATGCCGAACAACTCGGAGATGAGTGGGACGAGCAAATCACTGCTGCTGAAACAGAAATGGCTGAAATGGAAGCCCGCTGGGATGCAGAAAATGCTGAGATAATGGAAGGCGAGGAAGATTTGGCTGAGGGAATTCTAAGTGCCGGCGGAGACACTTTCAGCGGTGAAACAGTAGATGAAATCTTATCGGGCAAGGAAAAAGTAGTTCATCTTCAGGGTGCCACAGATGACGGTAAAAAATTGTCAGCAAGTGATGCTGGAATCCGTGAGAAATACTATGAGATAACAGGTGAGGATGGAGTCAAAGAAGGCGACAAGGTCAACATTGGCCTAATTCAAGCAGACCGCGGGCTTGTTGGAAATGAACTACCGGAAGATGCAATGGATTTCTCCTTTGAAGATGACGAATTTTCAGTAAAGAAACCTCGTAGAGCTACCCGTCGTAAGAAGTCGGAAATGGGTGAATGTGGTGCATGTGGTGCAGACTTAGCAATGGATGCCGATGAATGTGGTACTTGCGGAGCCAAGTATACCTAATGGTGAAAGTCATTAGTTTATGCACTTATGAGGGAAATTCAACTCCTTGGGTGAATGTTGGAAATCAAAATCCACAATTATACTGTTGAAGTTCACATATTGAGTGATGCCTGTCCGCACTCATAGGGTTCGTCATTGCTAAATCGCTCGGCTAACCTACTTGGCTTCATTCAGGCAGACTAGGCGAAGAGTAACCTCGCAAAGTTCTTTTCGGCTATATTAGCCAATCAAACGTAAATTTTCATACTTATTTGGAATCAACCTGCCTCAACTATTATTTCATGCAATATTGTATGTCCTGCAATAATTTTGCCAAATCACAAAGGCGCTGGGTTGATTAACGATGCCTAATACTTGGGACTCAATGGCACTCTTACAACAGTGGGTACGTCAGCGGCCTTGGTTAGCCGCCGGCTTAGCCGGAGTTGTCGGTGGAGTTACCGGAGTAGCCGGTTCTCTTGTGGGAATATTTGGTTCAACGGGAATAATTTCATCAGGTTCTGATGAATCAGTTGACAATCATCCTTTACGTTGTGCAGTAATAGAGAAATTAGTTGACCACCCTGGCCTTTGCTACCGTGAATTGCAGAGATCACTCGGCGCAGCAAATGGTTCACTACGACATCATCTTGATGTCCTTCAAGCACGCCAATCAATTACAGTCGTGCGAGTTAATGGTAGGACCTGTTATTTTGCCGGTTCCGTTAATGATGTTGAGGTATTGGGTGGACCATTATCTGATCCTGAGCGAGCCGCAGCACGCTTAGAAGTCGGGCTTTCGGCAGCCCAACGCGCAGTCATTGATCATATCCGTGAGCACGGAATCCCTCGCTCACAAGCAGCTCTTGCTCGTGAATTGGGACGTTCAAAAGCAACAGTTCATTCGGCAATTAAGGTCCTTCGTCGTCGTGGAATAATGAAGCCAAATATTATTGATATTGCTGAACATTTGCAATGAGTTCATCCCAACACCTCCACTCGCTCACCATTTTGCCTTCTCAAACTAATTTTGATTCACGCTCGAGCGAATTTATTATCTCCTGTTTTACGATTGCAGCATTAAACGTCAATTATTAGCCCACTATTAACCGTAGGCTTATGACCGGTCGGCATTGCCGACGAATTATGTTTAGAGTCCGGATTGAGGAGCATCCTTTACCGACCGGCCGGGATAGAGATCAACTCATCAATTGGCTTGTAGCAACTTTTGGCTTGATACGGCGCCGTGGTGAAGAACATTCGTTTGGTGACTCGCAACAGCCAGTTGTTGTATTGCTGCGGGACCATTTCCTTGCAAATCCAAATTCAGGAGTTGATGCATCAATACTTGCAAAAGAATTAGGTTTAGCGGCACCAAGTCTTCATCACCATATTGTTCGCCTCAATGAATGTAGATTAATAGCCAGCAAAAGCGAAGGCGATGGCTGGAGGAGGCACTTTTTACGCGGCGCATCACTCAGTGCAGCAATAAAAATATTTTCAGCGGAAGCGAGAATTGTTTTAGATTTACAAATGTCGTTACTTGAAAAATGGTGGCAACGAAATGAATCATCTATTCAATTGAACATGCCTACTTCGGCAAATCAAACCCCATTGCCTCTACGGTTATGGATTGCAGAGCCCTCTCCATTACCTCCGGTAGCAGGTGTGTGTGATCTCTCAGCATGGATGGCTGACCTTGGGTTATTAGGCGATAGGCCGACAAAATCAATGAACTCAACTTCTGTCCCAGTAGAACTATTCAAAACTCTCCTCCAAAGAGGGCCGCCTCTCTCAATTGATGAAGCAGTAGAAATGACTGGCGCAACGAAGCCTCGCCTCACCCGAATTTTCGACCGTTTTCGTGCAAGCGGAATCGTTGAACGAGTTCCTCGAACCGACCGCCTTTCCATCACTATTTGGGCTGCCCTCGAATCCCAATATCGTAAGCGGGGTGAAGATTGGTTAATGTTGAAAGGTGGTCTTAATCGGCAAGTGCCTGAGAGGGAAATAAATGTGATAATAAAGGCATTAAACAAAGGAAAATTAACTCCCGAGCTTGTAGAAAAATCATTGTCAGAACTAGAACTCAAGCAACAAATGCTGCTTCTCAACTTATTGGGTGGGAGGCTGCCTTTAGGTTACAGATTGGTCGGCACTTCTCCTCTTATTTGCGCTGAGTCATGTAAGTCGCGCTTGGACCGCGTATTACGCCGACTTCGGCGTGTTGCCGAGCAATTAGAAGAGTCAATGGAAAAGGTATGAATTGTTTCCCGAATATCCGATGACGAATGGTGATAAGTGGTGATGTAAAAATGCTGACTAAAGTACCTCTTTACTTGGCTCCCATGTCTGGTGTGACAGACCTCCCTTTTCGATTATTGGCAAGGGAATGTGGTGCTGATTTCACAATTACTGAATTCACTTCTTCGGCGGCTATCTCACGCGATGTTGCTGATTCATGGGTTAGGCTTGAAAGCGATGACAGAGAAAAGCCATTTATTCCGCAAATTTTTGGTAGCGAGAAGGATGAAATGGTGAAAACAGTGCAACTCCTCCAAGGGAAAGCCGATATTATTGACCTCAATTTCGGTTGCCCGGCAACTAAAGTTACTCGTACTTGCGCAGGTGCAGCCCTTATGGGAATACCAGACGATCTAGTGGAAATGGCAGAGGCTTGTGTGAATGCAAGCGAAGTGCCAATTTCAGCAAAACTTCGTCTTGGAACAGGAAAAGGCGCCAACAACGTAGTTGAAATTTGCCAGCGTTTGGAAGGCGTAGGCATCTCGCAATTATGTGTTCATGGAAGAACTCTCAAACAAGGATATTCAGGTGAAGCAAATTGGCAAGATATTGCAGAAGTCGTTAGGAATGTGTCGGTTCCAGTCATAGCAAATGGTGATATTATAAATGCAAGAAATGCTGCAAAATGCCTTGAGATTACTGGTGCCGCAGGATTAATGATTGGCCGCGGCGCAATCGGACGACCAATGATTTTTAACCAAATAAAGCAAGATTTGGATTGGATTGAATCACCACCTCCTTGGCAAAAAGATATTTCTTCCAATATTTGGGATTGCGCCGAACAAATTGAAAGAGATTTTCTTGTTCGTTCATGGGCCTGGGATAGATATATTGAGTTGTGTAAAGAAACCGTTGGATTCCAAGCCAAGTGGTTAATGCGCCATGCAGTCTCATTTACCAAAGGATTACCTGGGGCACGAGAGGCCCGAAAGGCAATGATGAGCGATAGAAATCCCGAAGCATTAGCGGCCTCAGTTCACAAATATCTTCATAATGAATATAAATCCCTATTGAAGTAAAATCAACCCTCGTTGTTGACTAACGTGGCAATCCTAAGTGCTACAACAGGCGCAGAAAACTCAATAAAAGCCAATCTCAAAGTAAACAATATTTGCCCGCCCTAAAGCGGGTCAATATTTTGAGGGCTACTCAGAAAGTAGATTCCCATTCGTCAAGGTCTTGTGCTTCAGCCCAAGCCTCATCAGTCATTTCTCCGCGGTTCTTTAGAACTTCGCGGGCTAGAATCCAATAGATTAGAGCAAGGGAGCGTCGTCCCTTATTATTTGCAGGTAATGCCAAGTCTACATTGCGCAAGTTATTGTTCGCATCACAAATACCAACAATTGGCAGGCCAGTGTTAACCGCTTCAGTCAAAGCTTGCTGATCGGCAGCAGGGTCGGTGACGAAAAGAATCTCTGGTTCAATGTAGGTGTAAAGTTTAGGATTGGTTAGACTTCCTGGGATGAAACGACCAACCGCAGAAATTGCGCCAATTGCTTCTGCAAACTTTCTTGCAGGGCGTTGGCCATACTGTCGAGCACTGACAACCATGATGCGGTCCATCGGATAGCGGTTGAGGAAATCGGCGATAGTGCGAATGCGGCTATCTGTCTGATTTAGGTCTAGAAGGTAAAGTCCATCATCTCGTATTTTGGAAATAAATCGTTTCATGTCAGCGCTTTTCTGCTGAGTACCAATGTTTACTGCATTGGTTTCGTACAACTCAAGAGAGACGAGTGGGGCTTCAATATCAGTCATTAGCAATCCTCGGCGTCCGGCCCACAAGCCCCCCCTTCATAACCGCTTCGCCCATTCAAAACTACAGAAAACGCTAGTAGCGCCGCATTAATGATGAAGAATATTGAATAAATGTTTGACTGATGTCGGGGTTACATTGATGGGCAAACTCCATTCGTGTTATTCTCGCGAGGGCAATTTGCTTTAGCCACATTGCGAGGAATCGAAGTGACAAATGTTGACACAACCCCTACTGTTGGTGCTATTAATAGCACCAACGAGGATTCAACTGGTGATTCAAAACATGTCTTATTTCAAGGCGAGCAATCCGAAGATGGTTATTGGAGAAATGAGGAAGGTAAGGCCCTGAATGTCTCTGCAAGTGACTTGGAAAGGCACGGATATTGTCCATTGTCTTGGCAATTGTCGCGCGCAGGGGTCAAAGGCGTAGGTGAGGCGATTGAAGATGGAATCAAGGCACATGATGAAATTCATAAAGTCGTTGAGGAATATGAGGCTAATCGGCAGAATGCGAAAAAAGAAGTAATGATATGGTCATGGTGGTATGGGATAATTGTTGTTTTTCTCATTGACGCCATCGTTTTCATCAATATTGAAGATAAATTACCTCCATTCATTATTGCCAAGTACTTGGTGATTCTCGGAATTGTTTGGCTTTTCGTTGGTTTACTAATGACGACAATTCCATGGCGCTCGTGGGTTGGAATATCAGAACCGAAATCAAAACCCCCTGATGAAATCCTAATATTCAATCTTGAATTAGTAGAGCCGGTTTTTCAAAAACCTGGTTTTATTGGTGGTTGGGCCGAGGGTGGGCGAACCGAAGCAGCCTTTTTCTTTGGTTCAATACTAACGACTGTTCATGGAATTGCTTTAGGTCGAGCCGAGGATAGAATTCAAGCAGGATACATTTTACTAATGGTAGCATTAATTTGGACTTTCATTGCCTCATGGCGTCTTCAACGAGTACTTATTTCAATAAATCAAGCAGAACAAACTCGTCAGCAAACTGGATTTGCCAATAAAGCTGAAATAGCCTACTCTGATGATTCAAAAACGTCCGGATTACTTGAAGATTTAACAATAGGTTTGCGAGGCCGACCTGATCAAATTGTAGTAATTGATGGGAAATTTATTCCTGTTGAACAAAAAACCGGCAAGGTTCCCAAGGAACCTCATTTTTCCCATATTATGCAGTTGTTGGCCTATATACATCTTGTAGGAAATAGTACGGGAAATGTTCCTCCTTTTGGTATATTGAGATATGGCGAAGAATCAATTTTTCAAATAGAATGGGATGAAGTAAATAAAATGCAGCTTCAAAACTCAGTCAAAGAAATACAACGCCTAATGGTTGAAGGTGGAGCAAAGAGAAATCATGACCGTTCCGGGAAATGCAATTTTTGTAGCCGTCGCTATGCATGTCCAGAGTCCCTAGCATGATGTATAAAAACTACTGTGAAACACTCGAAGTAATCGCAACTGATTAGATTATTTGACACCACTAACGGCAACCTTGGCTTCAATTAATCAAAGGCACAAACTTCGTCTTCAACAGGGTAAAAGGTACATTGTTGTTCAACAGTAACCTTTACCATGAAATCATCATATGAATCAACTACCACTAAATCTGCACCATAACCCCTGGCTTCTACTTCAAGCGTCCAAATTCCGGCTACAAACGGAGGGTATGTGCGAATTTCTTGGGGCCTTGTTGAATTAGTTGCTTCTTCCTCCCAAAATACACTTCCGTCTGGCATCAATAACTTTGCATTTACAAAGCGCGCCTCGCCCACTTGTATGTTATCGGCAAAATCCATTGTTGCTCTAAAGTAAATATTTATTTCAGTAACGCGCTCATTTACTTTAATTTCTTCTGAAGCAAAAAACGGTGCTGCTGAAAGGCCAGTAAATGTGTGATTGAGGCTATAACTATCGCTAATATGCCCCTGTTTTGGCTCACTGCGCATCCCTTCCAAGGCTTCTCGCACTTGAGTCAACCCGATGCAACCTACTGTAGAAGACATCATTATTACCACAAAAAAGAGGCTTAAGATGACACTACGCTGGCGCATTAATCAACCTCAAACGATGTCCATTATTCAAACCCTCGCCATAATGAGTTAGGGTTTAAGGGGAGTTTGTGACAACACTGCCGAGATGCAATTTGAGGTGTGCAACTAGAGGGGAAAGTAGTTTTCCACACAAAGTACCATGGTCGGAGAGAACATATTGAACCTTTACTGGAGGTCCATCTGAAACCAATCTATTAACCAAGCCATCTTTTGCAAGCAACTTCAATTTGTCAGATAATGTACGTGAGGAAATGCCCTTCAAAAGGAATTTCAATTCATTGAATCTCTTTGGTCCAGTGATATACAAGGCCGATAGAATTTCAATTGTCCATCTACTAGCAAAGATGTGAAGTGCTTCAACTGCGGCATCGACTTCCCAATTTTCAGTCCATGGAGGGGTTCCGGATTTTTGGCCTAATAATTTTCGAATTTGACTTCCATTTTCTAAGGTGGATGACACTAAAGACTCTATTTCTTCTATAGTTTCTTGTGAAACTTGCATTGCGGGGTCAGGCATCAGACTCTCTCCTAACACTCGGTGTAATAAGTAATACTTGATGTAATCGCAAAACTGCATAGAAAATATTTTTCATCACGATAATATTAACCATAGCGGAGGGGAAAGGCTGAAACAATATCGCTACTCTGTTCATCATGTGCAACCTAGTATTGAGAACCAAGATAAACAAACTCAGCCCCAGCAAGTTGTTATCGGGCAAGTGCCCACGCAAACTGGTTTTTCCCAGCCAGTAATGGGCAACCCCTATGCTGGGCAACCACATGCGGGTCATGTAAACCCTCAGGTATTTCCAGTAGGAGGTCAACAGGTTTTCACCACCGGGTTCCCGCAAACAAGTGCAACAGTTGCTCTTGTTCTTTCAATAGTTTCAATTTTTTTCGGTGGTATATGCCTTGCAATCCCGGCCCTTATTGTTGCTAATGAAGCACTAAAAGTCACCAACCAATACCCCGGTCACCCCGATGCAAGTAACGCCAATATAGCGCGCATAATTTCACTCATTATTATCGGTTTGACAGTATTAGTAATTGCTGGATTTGGATTATTAATGATTATCGGTATGGCAGCGGCATGAGCACATAATAAATATCTCAGCGGCTATTGAGATTAATTATTGGTTTTGATAAGTGGCTCGGCGCCCTTCAATTAGAGCAGACAGTCCTTCAAGTGAATCAGTTGTGCTGAATATTTCTACCAATCCATCAAGTTCACCCTGTAGGCCTTCATCAAGAGTAGTAACTTGTGCATTATTTATCAAATCATTAGCCATATTTAGGGCAATTGGTGCGGTACGGGAAAGCGATTTCAATTGCCTGCTAACCATTTTATCATCAGCATCAAATCCTTCGGGGCATTCACCTTGGAGAAGTGCATTCATATTGGCATCGCTATAGAATAAAGTTGCAAATTGGGCAATTGCAGACTCAGCATTTGCGGGGGATCCTCGGTATTTATTTTCGGGCTTTCCACTTTCATGAATACTTGTTATGGTTGCAACCAATTCTCCTGATTCAACTAAATGGGTAAGGAGGCCCAAGTCAGCGGCAGTATTTGCATCCATAAAATTTCCAGCGAGCACTGCCCAGCGCGCAGCCGGTATTCCGCAGATTCTTGCGGGCCTTTGAGTACCCCCGAGTCCAGGGAAAATACCGATGCTTGTTTCAGGGAATCGGAATTGAGTTCGTCGAGTTCCTACTCTGTAATCGCATGCAAGTGCAAGTTCAAGCCCGCCGCCAAGAGCAAGTCCAGTAGTCATTGCAATTGTTGTCTTTGGACTTGACTCAAGCATGTCTAAGACTTCGTGGCCATAGGTGGTAAAATCCACAATGTCTGATATTGAATTGGCTCGGATTTTATCGACAAAGAATTTGACATCTGCACCGGCAACGAATGCTTTTCCAGCACCTTCAAGCACAATAGTGTCAATTGAATCATTTGCATTCAAATCAATCAGTGTGGTGCCTAGTTGAGAAATAATTGTGCCATTTAGTGCATTCATTGCCTCTGGCCGGTTTAGTAATACAGTGGCGACCCCGCCATCAATTTTCACATCAATATATGAGAATTCAAATGGTTCATCCATTTTGGCTTGCTGGCCTAAAAATGCAGGCAATTCAAAACCGGCTAATTCAGCATATGTTGCTGCCATTCTATGGGCTTCTGGAATCCCAAGTCGGTTGGCTAATTCAAAGGGCCCACGGGCCCAGCGGAGCCCAACTTTTGCGCCACGGTCAACATCTTCAAGCGAACAAATTTCCTCATCTACGATTTGTGCTGAAACGGCAAATACTTGCCCTAATAGTCTCTCTGAAATGATAGTTGCAGTTGCCTCATCTACCTCTTTTTCCCCTTCAAGATTCCACATACGACCCTCTTCTACAAGGGTTCTCAAGTTTGTTGAGCCAGTGTATCGAGGGCAATTGAGTTGTTCAGCCAAATAGTCAGTTGAATGGAGTGCGATTGGGGGTCCTGTCAAGTTCATTAGTGCGAATGGACCCATGCCGATTCGGAATGCTTTGCAAGCCACTGCATCAATTTGTGCTGCAGTTGCGAGCCCTTCTTCGGCGAGCAAACAAGCCTCATTTAGCCACGGCACAAAGAAACGATTTACCACAAACCCAGGCTTGTCCTTACAAACGATAACAACTTTACCCATGGTTTTGCAGTATTGCTCAACTAAAGCCAAAGATTCAGCAGAAGTAGATTTAGCAGGAATAACTTCAATCAAGCGGTTTTTTGCCGGGTGGAAGAAGAAATGCAATCCAACAAATCGGTCAGGGCGACCGGTTGCTTCGGCTAATTCATTTACCGATAAACTGCTGGTGTTGCTGGCTAAAATTGTATCATCATTACAAACTTCATCAAGGATTTTGAAAACTGCAGTTTTTATATCAAAGTCCTCAAACACCGCCTCAATAACTAAGTCGGTATTTGGGTCAACATTTTCCGTCCCTACTACCCCGGTAACTCTTCCTTTGATACCGTCAACCTGCTTCGGTGAAAAGATGCGGCGTTCAAGTGCTTCATCCAAGAAGTTGGAAATAATTTCTTGTCCACGTTCAACCCATTGTTCTTCGCGGTCAACCATTTGCACCTCAAATAATTCCTGTGCGCTTTTCTGGGCAATACCTGAACCCATGTTGCCCGCCCCGATAATAGCCACCGACTCAACTGCTCGCATGAACCGTTGCGAGCGCCTATTAGACATCAATGCAACGGCCTAACGCTAATATCATCTCAGATATTTTCTCGCTAATTATTTGTTAATATTTCATTTTATTTTACAATTTCATTGAATCAATTACTCAATTTTTTTCTATGATAATGAATATTCATGTTGAATCCCTTTTGTTCAAGAAAAGCATAGCCTCAAAAGTAAACACTCGGGCGATTTATTTAGTGAAGGTCCTTCATTGCGGTAATACAAAGCGCAAATCGAAATCTACCTCAATATCCCAACTCATTCATATGGAGCAGTAAAGGTGATAATATGCTGAAAGTAAGTGATTTACGAAAAGGATTTGGTCATGGTAGCAATCGCCATGAGGTACTTCTCGGCATAGATCTAAGGATGAAAACCGGTGAACTCGTAGCACTCATGGGCCCATCAGGTTGTGGGAAATCCACACTCTTGAATATCATTGGTGGCCTATTGGATGCTGATTCCGGTTCAATCGACCTTGGTGAATATTCCTTTGGGACACTCCCTCCAAATCGCGTAGTAGATGTGCGTCGAAATGGCGTTGGTTGGATTTTTCAAGATTTTCATTTGTTAGAGCATTTAAATATTCTTGACAATGTCATTCTTGCATTAGAACTGGCCGGAGTCGCTGGCGCTGAGGCNNCCCGACCAATTATCTGGTGGCCAACGCCAGCGGGCTGCGATTGCAAGGGCTGTGGCGGGGCATCGCCCACTATTGTTAGCCGATGAGCCAACTGGAAATTTAGACACTGTTTCAGGTGAAGAGATACTTAATTTATTTAAGGAATTATGTCATGCAGAAAATGACCCAATTTCTATATTAATGGTAACTCACGATCCAAACCTTGCAGCCAAAGCAGATCGAATGCTACTTCTCAAAGATGGTATTACTGCATCTTCTGATATTCGTTCAGCTTGGGGTGATGATGTCTTAGGCCATGAAATGGCAGATAATGAGATAGCCCAAAAAAAGAAAAGTCGAAGAAAAGTCAAGCGAAGATCAAAAGCAAGTAATGCCAATGGAGGTGAAGAGGAATGACTTCTAAGGATTCTATTGATTCTGATGGCTCTGATGGTTCTGATGGCTCTGAGGATGCTGAAAAACAAAGTAGTTCAGCAATCCCAAAACGGACTTATATGGATTCAATTGCTGACATCCCCGCTAATACTCGTACGGCGATAGTTTCGGCTTGGCGTGGAAAACAAAGAGGATTAGCGATATTTGCCGGAGTATTTCTCGCTTCACTAGTAATAACAACTGTATTAGCATATAGTTCAGGGTTGTCGCAAATTTTCTTTCAGGAGTCACTTGAAAGTGAGGCAATAGATGCCAAAGTTGAGCAAAAAGCCAAACCCGGTTCTGATTCTTTTGTCAATGATTCAGTGGTCTTAATTGAAGTGTGTAGTGAATTACAAGCGATGAAGGAAATTGCTGATTGTAGTTTGATTATGGGCCGAAATGCAATTCGGCAAAATGGATTTTTTGGCAACATAGGGTTTTTCGCAGCCGGTTATCTTGCCATGGAATCAATAGAAGGTGAAGCAGTTGGTTGGGAAAATGAATCATTTGATTTTCCAGAAGCCGACACAGGAGGTCCTCCAGTATACACAAAGCGAATGACGAGGTTACTTGGTCCAGGTGCATATGATGGAGAATTAGCTGAGCGTTTTGAAAGTAGCATGTTGTATGGAGATTCATGGCCAACTCATCAAGAAGCAGAAGAAGGTCGTTTGGCTATTGTGCCAGCAAGTATCGCTAACAAAGTAGGGGCGACCGTGGGTGAGAAACTTTCAACCCTTACATTTTCATATATTATTGAAACTGCAGTTGAGAAAAATATTGAAGAATGCGAAGGCGGTTATGTTGAAACAACAGGTGCGGGTGTTCATCATTGTAGAATGAATATTGTTGTTGAAAATCTTACTATTGGCGGGATATATGAGGATGGAGAATTCGCCAACCCTACTCTTGGTTATAATCCAATATTTTTCACTTGGACGATTCTCGATAATTCAACTGTAACTGAATTAATTGACATGGATCATAGTTTCTTCGGTGTTGCAGTTGACCGATCATTATTACCGACAACATCAACTTCTGATGCCGAGGATTATTTGGGAATTCTTTCACAGAAAGTTTCAGCAAATGATGCCGACTATAGCGGTGGAGTCACCCTGTTTTGGTTTGATCTAATAACTGGATCAATTACTTTTCTAAACATCTTCCTTGGCCTCATTCAATTGTTTGATTATATTTTGATGATACCAATTATTTTACTTTCAATCGCGGTTCTTGTCTATGGCATGGTTCTCTCTTTAGAACAACGGCGTCGTGAAATTTCTATTCATAGAACAATTGGTGGTTCTGCCCAATCAATGCAAAAAATGGTGTTACGCGAAGTATTAGTGATGAGTTTTATTGCTTGGTTTGCTGGCTATCTTCTTGCTCTTGCTACCGTCCCAATTGTATTAGATGCAGTTGGTTTTATGCAATTTAGATCCGGTGATTTTGAAGTTAATGTTAACCTCGGTTTTGGCTCAATATTTTTCACTGCACTATCAACTATTGGTCTTGCGTGGCTCTTTGGCCGTTCTCGTACAAAGGACTTTTTGGCTATGGAAATTGATGAAGGAGTAAGAAAAACTACTGCCGCAAGCAAATCAAAAACATGGTTACATATTTTGTTATTCGTTTTAGGAATCATTGCTCTTATCGAAAGCATTTTGGAAGATACTTCTGGTGCAGATGATATGTTTGACAATTTCTTTATTGACGGCTTATTTGGATTATTCGGGCCGTTCTTTTTATGGATTGGCGGTGCCCTATTGCTGGCAAAAATCGCCACCCATGGCCCACGAATATTTGCCGCCCTTTTTGGCTGGTCACCTCTTCTCAAGGACATCCGTCGCGGCTTACGTAGTACTGGCTCATCGGAATCAATTGGGCGCCTCGCAGTAATCATGCTCCTAACACTCTCCATTGTGACTTTAGCAGCAGTTCAAGGTGCTACGGGAACCCTTGTTGACAAACGAACTGCCGATGCACAGACTGGTTCAAGTCTTTCAATTGAATTCACCGAAGCGATGAATTTCTCTGAAGTTGAGACTATTATTTATCAAGCATTGGCCGATGAAGGAATGGATAATGGCGAATATTCAATTGCAATGACTTCAATTTCAACAACTATTGTTATTCCAGATGGTGAATCCTCGACAGTAAATGTGTGGGTGTTGATGGAGGGACAAGAGGAAGTTCTCCTTTGGACTGCTCAGGCCCTCCCCGGTGAAGATTTACAACTTGTGTATGATGGTTACCAAAATGGGGGATATACTGCTGGTCAATCTGTCGCTTTCAATTTGCAACTTCCAGGGACTTCTGGTGGCCGGGCAACCGATACCGACTTCCAACCTCTTGATACAAGTGAAAATGTGGTGAAAACTATTTTTGAGGGAACATTATTTGATATTTCATTCAGCGATACTGCTTCTGAACGAGATAATGGTTCTTCAGAATCCGAGAATGGAGAACTTGGGCTTCCAGATTTGATTAGTGCCCTAGAAAACTATCCATATGGTGATGATTTATCGAGTAGGGATTTATCTGGCGCTGACCTTTCAGGCCTCAATTTCTCCTTTGCAAATCTTACAAACACCAATTTGAATGGTGCAAATTTAGCAGGAACAAATTTTTCCGGTGCACTATTTCTCAATACATCACTGATGAATGCGAACTTAAATGGAGCAAATCTCGTAGAATCAATAATGCTTCAAGATTTGGGAGGTCCAATAAATCTGCTTCAAGGATCAGACCTAAGTAATACAGATATGACCTCTATGTATGGCTTTGTCAATTTATCATTGAGCAGCCAAACCAATGCAACATGCCCATCAGGAATCTCATACAATGGAACATCCTGCCAAGCATCTCTCAATCCAACTCCTACATTGCTCTCAGCATTGAGTAGTGGGGGTGAAGGAGGAAGTGGCTTTACAATAACCGAAACAATAACCTCGGTTGAATTGGACTACATGGGTCAACATGAATGGGTTCCAGGTCTCGATTCATCTACTGCCGAAAATGTGATAGTAATTGGTGAATCTTCTTACCGAATTTTACAAAATATGTCGGCAGATGAAGAAATTACTGCCCCACAGTGGTTTGTCAAAGTATCCGACAAGGATGGCAAAAACCTTGCTGATTCGGATGCGGATTCACTAAAAAATCTGCGCATTAGGCTTGAATCAGCGAGTGGAGTTAGTGAAGCGAGTGACCTCACATCTTCAAGAGAAAGTGTTGAACGAAATGGTGGCCTTATTTTCGGAACACCTGGGCTTCTCAGTTTACAGTTTGTAGTAGCCGCAGTAGCAGCAGTCGCCAGTGCTTTCGTATTCCTTTCGCTCGTCCTTACTCAACGCAAGAAGGAATTGGCAATACTGCAGGCAATTGGTGCTAGCCCCAACCAAGTTATGCGCTTAGTTTTGTTTGAAATTCTATCCATTGTCGTGACAAGTATGTTGTTGGGATTAATTCTTGGCGCGGGCATTGCCCAATCCTTCAATGGATTTTTCTCAATATTTGGTTTCATTTTCCAGATATTTGGCGGATCAAGTACGGTGATAGAGAGGGAATTAGTTTGGCCATTTGTTGATTTATTGTTGGTTAGTTTAAGTGTATTATTTGCGGTAATAGTCGCTTTAGTTGCTACAACAATGAGTGCTTTACGTTCTGATTTAGCTTCGGTTTTGAAGGGGGAGTAATTTATGAGTGACATTATTCTTGAAGCAAAAAAACTCTATCATGTATATGATTCAAATCAACTAGATGGAAATGTAGTTGCCCTGCGTGGATTAACTGTGGAAATTGCTGCTGGTGAAGCAGTAGCAGTTGTTGGACCCTCTGGCTCAGGGAAATCAACTCTACTCAAAGCTCTTGGTGGACTGATGAAACCAAGCGCAGGTTCGGTGTTTTTGAATGGGCAAAACATGACACGCTTAACCGGTGCAGAACTTGTTAGTCTTCGCCAACGCACAGTATCCTTTATCTTCCAAGAGGGTAATTTATTGCCGGATTTGACTGCCCTTGAAAATGTCGCTCAACCGCTAAAGCATGCAGGGGTTCGTGATAAAGTAGCGCGAAAGAAAGCAATGGAAATGTTAGAACGCCTTGGAATTGAAAAGCAAGCAAAATCCTACCCCTCAACTCTATCCGGTGGGGAAGCACAACGGGTTGCAATTGGGCGGGCATTAATTACCAATCCAAGAATTATTTTGGCTGATGAGCCTACTGGCGCCTTAGATCCAATTACCGGCAGGCGAATTATTGATTTATTCCGTAAATTACATGATGAAGATGGAGTTGCTTTCCTAATAGTTACTCATTCAAGAGAAGTTTCTTCTTTTGCTGATAGAGCACTTGAATTAAGAGATGGTCGTTTTGTCGCTCAGCACAAACATGGAGTCACAGATGCTGAATTGAGAGAGGACCGTGAATTAATAATGGATGAGACAGGAACTTTATCCATGCCGCCTGATATATTAACTCAACTAGGGGGAATGGGAAGATTCTTGATTAAGGATTTGGCAAAGGACCATTTGACTATGGAGCGCGTAGATGACGAAAAAATGGAAATAGTTGCACATGGTAAAATGCAACTTGCAGCAAAGTGCCCTGCTTGCAAATATGACTATGGTGATGCCGAAGACGACCAGTGCCCAGAGTGTGGGTCATCGCGCCCCAGTCAAATACAAGGCGCTAATTGAAGGCCACTTGTGGAGGCTTTCCAACTGCTTCAATTATTTTGCTGAGTAGTAATCGGTATATGCAATTAATAGCCATTTAATAACGCTTGGAAGTGAGAATCGCCTCAACAACAGAAGGGTCTGCAAGGGTAGATATATCACCCAAATTACTCGGGTCTCCTTCAGCAACTTTGCGTAGAATTCTTCGCATTACCTTACCTGAACGGGTTTTTGGTAATCCTGGAATTACACAAAAATAGTCAATCTTTGCATGTGCACCAATACTCTTTCGGCACATGAGATTTAAGCGCTTACCCAAATCTTCACTATAGGTTTCATTTGGGTTTTTCATTATTAGGTAGGCCTGCACTCCCTGGCCTTTGATTTCGTGTGGGAAACCAACCACTGCGGCTTCGGCGATTGCCTCATCCTCAATGATTATCGCTTCAAATTCAGCAGTTCCCATTCGGTGTCCACTGACATTGATTACATCATCGACTCGACCGGTAATCCAATGGTATCCCTTTTCATCTCGCTTGCATCCATCGCCGGTAAAATACAAACCAGGTATGGTGGAAAAATATGTGTTAACAAAGCGTTCATGGTCACCCCAAATGGTTCTTGTGATGCCCGGCCAAGGGTGTTCAATGCACAGAAGCCCTTCGGCTGGGCCAATCAAACGTTGTCCTTCGGCATTGTATAATGCCGTAGAAATACCGGGCATTGGCAAAGTTGCAGAGCCTCCGATGACCGGAGTAGCAGGAGCAATAGGGCTGATACTTATTCCGCCAGTTTCAGTCTGCCACCAAGTATCAACAATTGTGCATCGCCCCCCACCAACAACATCGTAATACCAATCCCAAGCCTCGGGATTGATGGGTTCACCCACAGTACCCAAAACTCGTAAAGAACTCAAATCGTATTTCTCAACAAAATCATCACCTTTTGCTGCAAGGGCCCGAATCGCAGTTGGTGCAGTGTAAAAAATATTGATTTTATGCCTCTCTACCATATCCCAGTACCTCCCTGCATCGGGGTATAGAGGAGTTGATTCAAACATGAAAGTGGTTGCACCATTTGCAAGTGGGCCGTAAACAATGTATGAATGCCCAGTTATCCATCCAACATCGGCAACGCAGGCGTAAACATCATCCTCGCGTAAGTCGAAAACAGTTTTGTGAGTAAATGCCGTATAGGTAATGTAACCGCCATGCACATGTACTTCTCCTTTGGGCTTTCCAGTTGACCCAGAGGTGTAGAGAATGAATAATGGGTGTTCTGCTGGGACGATTACCGCTTCGTGGTAATCATCCATATTCCGGCATATGTCATGCCACCAAATATCGCGACCCTCAGTCATAGAAATATCGCCACCTGTTCTTTTTAGCACAACTACTGATTCGATACCTGAAACACTTTGCACCGCTTCGTCAACAGTGTTTTTCAGAGGGATTTTACGACTTCCGCGTAACCCTTCATCCATTGTAATAACTACTTTTGCCCGCGAATCTTCAATTCGGTTGGCGATAGATTCAGCTGAAAACCCACCAAAAACTACTGAATGAATCGCACCAATTCTGGCACATGCGAGCATCGCCACTGCCGCCTCAGGTACCATTCCCATGTAGATGATAACTCGGTCGCCAAGGCCAACTCCAATACTTGAGAGAGCATTGGAAAATCGACAAACATCTGAATGAAGTTGGCGGTATGAAATCGCCCTAACATCATCTGGTTCATCGCCCTCCCATAGAATTGCAGTTTTATCGGGATGAGTTAGAAGGTGACGATCAAGGCATGAAATTGTGGCATTTAGTTTACCATCGGCAAACCACGAAACTTGGTTATCGGCAATGCTGTGGAAGGCACCTGCAAGGCCTTCGGTTGGAGGAGTTTGCCAGTCAATTAAGTCATTGGTAATGCCAAGCCAAAAAGTATCAGGGTCATTCATTGAGGAAAGATGAACACGACGCCAATCATCCATATTTTGAATGATATTTGTTGAACCTTGCTTGACTCGGTCGGGCACGATGTGCATCTCGCTCATACATCCATGTGGGTTGTAATAGCACATCAAGTAGTCGGCGAGGAGACCTCAAGGTTTTGATTAATTCTTGCTCTCATTTCCATAATGCTCATTTCCGCACTATTATTATTGTTCCTCAGCATGATGAATACAATCTTTAAGCAATCTTTCAAGTGCATCCGCTTGAACATTTAAGGTGAATTTCCCTTCCACATGTGGCCGACCTGCATCAGCCCATTCTTTGCGAATTTCTTGATTCTGTGCCATTTGATATGCTTGATGCCAATCTTTTGTTATGGCATCATATGCCTCGGCGCGTAAAGGTGCTCGCTCAATCAACAATCCACTGTTTGCATCTTTCATTGTCCAATGAAAACCACCCTCATCGACGAATAGGGCGGGAATCCCTATTGCCATTGCTTCAATCGGCGTCAAGCCAAAAGGCTCGCCATGAGCGTGACTTACCATGGCGACGGCCCCCCTCACCAATTTTCGTAAGGCGGCTTGAGATAATCGTGGCATTGTCCAAATTGGAACCCCAATTCTCTTTGCTTCAGCAGTAATTTTCTGTTTATCCTCAGTACTTCCCCCACCTACTTGCGCCAAACCTAGTCCGGTTCCGCTGAGGGAATGGAGGGTTTCCCAAGTTCCTTTTACCCAACCAATTCTGCCGACTGTCACCACATAAGGTCTGTCGGGTTTGGGGGATAGTTGGGCATTGATTTCCTTGTCATCGGGCTCAAGCGGCCAGTCAGAAATATCCACTACATGCATTAGCACACTTGCCCCTTTACACCTTCCTCGGTTATCTCTTTGTGCGGGCTCTCCATTTGCGAGGTTTGGGTCGACTTCGATGTTGTAGAATTTGCCGAGATTTTCTTGAATATGATGTGAATTCCCCGAGATTGCACTGCCATGGCGGGCCAATAAGTCGCGCACCAATTTACGGTCTATGCGGCGTTGCTTTGAAAAAATGAAATTGGTTAGCCACATTGGACGCTTTGGTTTTCCATCAACTTCTTTGTGCAATACATCCTCATATAACCATCTTGGAGGTTCAAGGCAGTGGTAATGAATTGGTTTGTTTTTTGGAATTAGAGGGAGTATCTCAAGACTACCTCGGCAAACAGAAATATGTATTGCATCTGCATTATTAATCGCTGCAATTAAGGAATTATTTTGTGCAGCCAATTTTTTCCAAGCCTTTGTTGCAAATTTACTGGCTCTCCCGCGAATTTCAGAAATGCTATCTGTTGGCAGTTCAATGGGTTTTTGCGGACAAATCCATTTGACATCTAATTCTTGTGCTAGTTCCATTGCACCTTCTGTTAGCCCAAGGGTTGCCACGCTAACTTGCCAACGTTCACCCCATGCACGAAGAACGGTCAATAATTCACGTTCGGCTCCGCCGAGGCTTGCAAATGAGCCACGAATTACCAATACATTGAGGGTTTTTTCTCCTGAATTGGCATTTGAAACATCTGCTGATACCACTTTCTCCCCTCCCCTGCTTGTGTTGTGTGAAAGGTTATCCACCTAAGAATGCGGCGCGTAGTATACTTCAACTAGGTGAATTTATCAGCATTTTATAGCCATTGGGTTTGAAGAAGGTCTGCTCTCTCGGCGTAATCATGGCTGAAGGAAAGGTTGCCCTTATCACCGGTGTGACCGGACAAGATGGTTCGTATTTATCCGAGTTATTATTGGATAAAGGATACACCGTCTATGGCTTAGTTCGCAGAACTAGTCAGCCAACACTTGGCCGCAGTTTGATTAACCATTTATTGGAAAACCCTAATTATCACTTAATCAATGGCGATTTAACTGACCAATCTAGTATTGATAATGCAGTTTCTGAGACTCAACCCGATGAATTTTACAATTTGGGGGCTCAGTCATTTGTCCCTGAATCTTGGCGTTCGCCAATGATGACTTCAGATGTCACAGGAATGGGTGCGTTGCGTTGTCTTGAAGCGATAAAGCGAGTAAAGCCGGATTGCCGCTTTTATCAGGCAGGCACTTCTGAACAATTTGGTGAAGTAAGGGAAATCCCACAAACCGAAATGACTCCATTCCATCCACGTTCACCCTACGGTTGTGCCAAAGTGTTTGCCTTTGAAATAACCAGGAATTACCGAGAATCTTATGGCCTTTTTGCATGTACTGGGATACTGTTTAATCATGAAAGCCCAAGGCGCGGCCTCGAATTCGTGACTCGCAAAGTTACAATGACTGCTGCTCGAATAGCGCATGAAGTTGATGAATGTTTGTGGATAGGTAATGTTGATGCAAAGCGTGATTGGGGATATGCAGCCGATTATGTAGAGATGCAATGGCGGATGCTTTAACAAGAAACTCCTGAAGATTATGTGATTGCCACAGGAAGAACTCACTCCGTTAGAGATATGATTACTCTTGCTTTCAAGCACACAGGTAAAGAAATTGTTTGGTCGGGAGAAGACGTAGATACTATTGCTACTGATCAAGAGGGTATTGTTCGAGTAAGAACTAACCCGAAGTTCTTCCGCCCTGCTGAAGTTGAATTGTTAATTGGTTCACCGGAGA
>LWDU01042436.1_pt1 | contig 37776 bp, 37 predicted proteins | sample 727161 | NCBI WGS metagenome assembly LWDU01 (sample SAMN04566230, study PRJNA314399) | hydrothermal vent metagenome | isolation source: deep sea hydrothermal plume seawater | place: Mexico: Gulf of California, Guaymas Basin | collected 2004-07-11
TTCTTGAAAAAACACTTGAAGCGGTGTCAGTTGTCTCGCTTGACACGCTTGACGACGTTATGGAAAATGACCAACTTTCAAGACAGGTGGCTAGATCCATCATCGAAGCAACTTGTGCCTAAAATAAACAAAAGCTTTTTGCGTGTTCTTTTGCTGACCCTTCTGGGCAGTTTCAGTGTGTTGTACGCCCTACCAAGCCATGCCGATGGCAAGCATGAGTTTCATTTTGAGGTGTCTCGTGGCGATGTTTTCTACAAGTTCTTTTTCACTGCCGGCCTTAATGGCGAACTGTTAAACAAAATGATGAAGGCCGACGAGCGCGCCTCACGCTTGGGTCATATTGCCCCTGGCGACAAGTTCAAAATCACCCTTGACGACAACCACGACCTGAAGAAAATTGTTTTTCAGCCGCTAAACGCCAACCCGCTGTTGATCACCTATAGCAAGCAAAAATTCCGTTTTGTCAGTGTCAACATTCAGCCAACCGAACCACTAACCCATTCAACAGTCGTCATTACTAAGTCTCTTAATTATGACGGCAAAAAGGCCGGCATTGAGCCAGAAGTAATTGATTTAATTATTGCAAACTTCACCTGGGCAATGGACTTTAGTCGTGATCTGCAAAAAGGAGACAAGTTCATTTTGGCTTGGGATGGTGGCAGCACACCAAGCGCCATAATCTACGTTGGCGCCCGCAAAACCATTGCTCTTTTTGCCTACACAGGCTCGACAAACGGCAAGAATTATTACGACATTAACGGCAAAACACTCAACGATTCTTTTGAGTTTTCAGCGCTGAAAAAATACAGCCGAATCAGCTCCAGTTTCACTAAAAGTCGCTGGCACCCTGTGCTCAAAAAATACCGCTCGCATAAGGGTACAGATTTTGCCGCACCTAAGGGCAGGCCAGTTTATGCCACCGCCAAGGGCACGGTTAAGCACGTTGTTGTTGTTAGTGGCTATGGCAACGTTGTCTACCTGAGCCATGGCACCGAAATTGTAACGCTTTATGCCCACCTGTCCAAATTTGCCAAAGGGATAAAAAAAGGGCAAAAAATTAAAAAAGGGCAACTGGTTGGCTACGTTGGCAGTACCGGACTCGCAACCGGTCCACACCTGCATTACGAGATTCGCATCAACGGTGTTCATCAGGACGCTGAAAAAGTTAAGTTACCAAAACAACTCAGCATCCCAACCAACACTCTCAGTGGCTTTAAAAGCAAAGCCAAAAGCCTGCTCGCACAACTGGGCATAAAATAACACCACAATTTGTGCGCTCTGTACTCTGAACGGGGCGACATTAAAGCCGCATTCGATTAAAATAAAAGCTTTATGTTTCACATGAATCATTATGCAAGCACTTCTTCAAGCCTCGATTGACCTGCCGCTCTTGCATCGCGGAAAAGTTAGAGATATTTTTGCTATTGATGAGTCGACAATGCTCATGGTCACCACCGACCGTCTTTCGGCCTTTGACGTGGTTTTTGATCAGCCGATTCCACAAAAAGGCGCGGTTTTAACGTCGGTTGCCAATTATTGGTTCGACAAAACCGAACACATTATTCCCAACCATTTGACGGGTATCACCCTCGAAGACGTGCTTTCCAAGAGCGAGGCCGAGCAGCTTGAAGGTCGTGCTATTGTGGTCAAAAAACTGCGACCAATAGCGGTTGAGGCGGTTGTCAGGGGTTATTTAATTGGCTCCGGCTGGAAAGAATACCAGGCCACCGGCTCAGTTTGCAGTATTGAGCTTCCAAGCGACTTGCAACTGGCCCAGCAACTGGCCTCACCTCTTTACACGCCGTCTTCTAAGGCCGCGGTTGGCGAGCACGATGTCAATATCTCTTTCGAAGAAACCGAAAATATGCTTGGCGCAGAGCTGGCCAACCGAGTGAAGGAAGTTAGCTTAAGCATTTATCAATTTGCTGCAGAGCACGCGTTTGCTCGCGGCGTCATTATTGCCGACACCAAGTTTGAGTTTGGCCTCGACGAAGCTGGCCAGTTGACACTAATGGACGAGGTGTTGACGCCAGACTCGTCAAGATTTTGGGCAAAAGACAGCTATCAAGTCGGCCACAGCCCAAAAAGTTACGACAAGCAAATTATTAGAGACTACCTAGAAACCCTTGACTGGGGGAAAACACCACCAGCACCCACCTTGCCTGATGAAATCTTGCAAAAAACCGCAGCAAAGTATCAGGAAGTTAAGTCTATTTTATGCACCTAAGTGGCCACATAGAAAAAATGGAAACATCGCTTTTGGGCGATGCGGCACAATATCAGCTTGCCTTTGACAGTCAGATCGTTGAGATGAATGCACTTGTTGGACAACACATTGAGCTAACCTTTAATCAAACAATACAGTGCTCTAACTGCAGTAGAGTTACCCCTAAAAGCTACTCTCAAGGCTTTTGCTTTCCTTGTGCACGCTCTCTAGCAAGATGCGACCTGTGCATTATGAGACCAGAAACCTGCCATTTTCATCTCGGCACTTGCCGTGAACCTGAATGGGGCGAGGCACACTGTTTTGCGCCACACATTATCTACCTCGCCAATTCCTCAGGCCTTAAAGTTGGCATCACCAGAAAAACCAACATGCCGAGTCGCTGGATTGATCAAGGCGCAATAGGGGCAATACCCATACTTGAGGTAAGCACTCGACTAGAGTCCGGTCGGGTGGAGGTGGCGCTAAAGGAGCACGTCAGCGACAAAACTAATTGGCGCAAAATGCTCAAAAACGAAACCGAGAATATCGATTTGGTCGAAGCCAAAAACACCCTGTTGGCCGGAATACCAAAATTGATAGACGAGCTTGGCGCCACTCGCCTTAATGACGACGTTGTTAATATTGACTACCCTGTGCTACAATACCCTAGCAAGATTAGCTCCTTAAATTTTGACAAGACACCGGTGATATCGGGTGTTTTGAAAGGTATAAAAGGGCAGTACTTATTACTTGAGAACGGTGTGCTCAACATCAGAAAGTTCGGCTCATACCACGTAACACTTTCAACTTAGCAACCCGCATTAACTAGACAAGATTGTATGAACGAAGATTTCCCGCGAATTAAACGCCTACCAACTTATGTATTCGCGATCACCAATGAACTCAAAGCAAATGCCAGAGCGAAAGGTGAAGACATTATTGATTTTGGCATGGGCAATCCAGACCAACCAACACCAAAACACATTGTCGATAAATTGGTTGAGGTCGCTCAACGAAGCAACACTCATCGCTATTCAATGTCTCGCGGCATTCCGCGTTTAAGACGCGCAATTACCAATTGGTACAAAGAGCGCTATGATATCGACCTCGACCCTGAAACGGAAGCAATTGTCACCCTAGGCTCCAAAGAAGGGCTTGCCAACCTAGCCCAAGCAATGGTCGGCAAGGGTGACACAGTATTGGTACCAAGCCCGGCCTACCCGATTCATCCCTATGGCTTTGTTATTGCTGGAGCGGACATTCGTCGCGTGCCTTGTGGTCCTGGCTATGACTTTTTCTCAGAACTTGAAAAAGCGATTAAAAACACTTGGCCAAAGCCCAAGGCCTTGGTTTTAAACTACCCCTCAAATCCAACATCTGAATGTGTCGAGCTGGAGTTTTTTGAGCGCGTTATTAAAATTGCCAAAGAGCACGAAATATGGGTCATTCAAGACTTAGCCTATGCCGACATCGTCTATGACGGCTACAAGGCGCCGAGTATTTTTGAAGTACCGGGCGCAAAAGACGTTGCGGTTGAATTCTTCTCTCTATCAAAAAGCTACAATATGCCGGGGTGGCGTGTTGGCTTTATGGTCGGCAACGCAACTCTGGTTGGTGCGCTTGCAAAGATAAAATCCTATTTAGACTACGGCATTTTCACCCCAATTCAGGTGGCTGCCATTGAGGCGCTTGAAGGCGACCAAACTTGTGTGACCGAGATTCGAGATATGTACCAACATCGTCGTGATGTGCTCTGCGAAGGACTTAACAATATCGGCTGGAATATCACACCACCCAAAGCAACCATGTTTGTTTGGGCGAAAATTCCAGAGTTTTATCAACACATGGGCTCATTAGAGTTTTGCAAAGAGCTACTTAAACGAGCCAAGGTCGGCGTGTCGCCGGGCATTGGTTTTGGTGATTACGGCGATGATTATGTGCGTATCTGTCTCATTGAAAACGAGCAAAGAACACGCCAAGCGATTCGCGGTATTCGCACCATGTTCAAGGAAGACGGTTTTTTATGAGGCTTAACAAAGTCCAATTCAGAGCGCTAAGAAACAAGCGCATCACACTTCTTGGAATGTCGGGTGTCGGCAAGACACATCTAGCCAAAGTGATTGGCCAAGTTGGCGATTGGTTTCATTTTTCCGGCGACTACCATATTGGCGCAACCCATCTAAAAGATGAGATTGTCGATAATATTGCACTCAAGATGAAAAAAGACCCTTGGCTGCAAAAACTGCTGAATAATCACTCGATTAGCGTTAACTCGCAAGTCACTTTTGACAACCTCGAACCAATTTCGGCCTTTCTTGGAAAAGTGGGCAACCCCGAAGAAGACGGCCTGCCAATTGATGAATTTACTCGCCGCCAAGCCAAGTTTTGCGAGGCTGAAATTCGGGCGATGAACGATGTGCCAAAATTTATTGAAAGGGCGCTAAACCAAGGCCACGAACATTTCATTAATGACGCGGGTGGTAGTCTGTGCGAACTGGGCGATGAAAGCGTCTATCAAACGCTGGCCGAACACACACTAATTCTTTATATTAAAACATCAAGCGCCAACGAAAAAATGCTCATTGAGCGCGCACAGAAACGCCCTAAGCCACTGTATTATCAGACCGAGTTTTTGCAATCTGCATTGAATGAATACCTTGGTGAAAACAAGCTTAGCTACGTCGCGCAAATAAGCCCAGATGCGTTTGTTCGCTGGGTGTTTCCAAAACTGGTCGCCAATCGCTTGCCAAAATATCAGGCAATTGCTGACCAATACGGCTACACCCTTAATAGCGACGATCTCTACCAATGCAAAACAGCCGACGATGTATTTAACTTAATTGACGAGGCGCTAGACTGACATGCCATTAATTGCCCACTCGGACCTGCCGTCGTTTCAACGCCTTAAAGACCAAGGGGAAACCATCCTCTCTAAAGACAGGGCTCAGCATCAAGTTATTCGTGAGTTGCACATTGGTCTTTTGAATATGATGCCAGATGCAGCCCTTGAGGCCACCGAACGCCAATTTTTTCGACTCATTGGTCACTCAAACGAAATTGCTCAATTCTACGTGCATCCTTTTTCTCTTTCAAGCGTCGAGCGCGGTGAGAAGGCCTCGGAACACCTAAGAAAACACTACAAAACGTTTGATGAAATCAAGACCATTGGCCTTGATGCGCTCATCATTACCGGCGCCAACGTGTCTCATCCAGATCTTCAGCTCGCGCCGTTTTACGAGCAACTCAAGGAAGTGGTTGACTGGTCTTATGAAAACGTCACCTCAACCTTGTGCTCTTGCCTGGCAACACATGCTGTACTTGAGTTTCGCTACGGTCAGACGCGCCAACCAATCGGCGACAAGTGCTGGGGGGTGTTTCCACACCACCTTGTCGACAGACAGCACCCACTGGTTAGCGGTGTCAATACGCGTTTTGATATCCCACACTCGCGCTTTAACGAGGTCTCTGAAGTACAGTTTGAAAAGGCCGGTGTAAAAATCCTAGCAAAAAGCGATGAGGGCGTGCACTTGGCGGTCAGCCCAGACCTCTTTAGACTGGTGTTCTTCCAGGGCCACCCAGAATACGATACCGTTAGCTTGCTGAAAGAATACAAACGCGAAGTAATGCTATATCTGGGTGGCGAGCGAGGTAACTATCCGCCAATGCCGGACAACTATTTGAGCGCGCAAAACCAAGCCATTTTGAATGAGTACCAAACCAAGTTGGCCTCGGGAGAAATGACCATCAAGGACTTTCCTGAGTCTCTCATTGCCGAGACGCTAGACAACACTTGGCATGACAGCACAACAGCCATTATCAACAACTGGATTGGTTGCGTTTACCAGGTCACCCATGAGGATATTGATAAGCCGTTTATGGACGGCATTAACCCGCAAGACCCTCTTAACCTAAAGGGGTGAGCGTACTCGCCAAAGACTTGCTAGCCTGGTTCGAGATCAACGGCAGAAAAAACCTTCCTTGGCAATCAAGCCCGGGTAATATTTATCACATTTGGGTGTCAGAGGTCATGCTGCAACAAACTCAAGTAGCAACGGTTATTAGCTACTTTAACACTTTTGTTGCGCGATTTCCAACGCTAAACGACTTGGCCAACGCCGATAGTGACGAGGTGCTGGCACTGTGGGCAGGGCTTGGCTATTATTCTCGAGCGAGAAACCTTCACAAAAGTGCTCGCATTATCTTGTCAAAATTTAACGGCGACTTTCCGTTGGCGCTCACTGACGTATTAAGCCTGCCCGGTATTGGCGAGTCCACCGCTGGCGCCATTCTTTCACTTGGAGCAAAACAACGTCACCCCATTCTCGATGGCAATGTGAAGCGTGTGTTGAGTCGCTACCGACAAATAGAAGGACACTACAGCGTCGCATCAGTGCTTAAAACACTGTGGCAAGAGGCCAATCTTCACACCCCAAACAAGGCTTGTGCAGAATACACACAGGCTATTATGGACTTAGGCGCGACCGTTTGCACTCGCAGCAAGCCAAAGTGTGGCGTCTGCCCTATTAGCGAACACTGTCAAGCCAATTTGTGCCAAACACAAGATCAATATCCGCACAAAAAACCAAGAAAATTAAAACCTACCAAGGCCACAGCGATGTTAATTTTTCAAAATGAAAAAGGAGGGGTTTATCTCAATAAAAGACCCGACAAAGGCATTTGGGGCGGACTATGGAGCTTGATTGAGTGTGACGACAGCGATTCCGACATCACAAAAACAGTGAAGTCGCACAATGCTTTGGCAAGAGTTAAGAAAACACTTCCCCAGTTTAAACACAGCTTTAGTCACTACCACCTACTCATCAGGCCCGTTTTGGTTTCCTCGCCAGGCCTTAAACACGGCTATGAAAATCCAGACAAGCTTAGCAAGGGCGTACCGGCGCCTGTCAAAAAAATACTTTCACAGCTTTAATCGTTTAATTGGTTCGATTTCCTATGCGTAAAATAACCCCATGCATTTAATTCGCGGCCTTCATAACCTTAAAAAGCTCAATGGCTGTGTGCTCACCATTGGCAACTTTGACGGTGTGCATTCTGGTCACCAAGAAATAATTCGTCGCCTTACGGCCAAAGCTAAAGAGCTGGATGTGCCTTCAGTTGTTATTTCTTTTTCGGTCACCCCGCAGACTTTTTTTGGCCGCCCAAAAGCGCGCCTCAGCAACTTTAGAGACAAGCACATTTTATTAGAGTCTTTGGGTGTCGATAAACACCTGCTGATTCGTTTTAACAAGACCTTTTCTGAAACCAGTGCAAATTCTTTCATCGAAGAAATAATAATGGGGCGGCTAAACGCCCGCTACTGCATAATTGGCGACGATTTTCGTTTTGGCAAGGGTCGTCTTGGCGACTTTAAACTGCTGGAGAAGTATGCAAAATCGGGTGGCTTTTCAGCTGACAAGCTTGGCGATATTCAAATAAAAGATCAACGAGTCAGCAGTTCCGCAATACGAAACTGCCTTGCGCTTGGTGAGTTCGACAAGGCTGAACAACTTCTTGGAAGGCCGTACTCCATTAGTGGCCTTATTGCTCATGGCGCCAAACAGGGTCGCACTATCGGCTTTCCAACAATTAATATTGGTATTCGCAGAAACCTAAGCCCGGTACTGGGTGTTTTTGCCGTACTCGTTGATATAAACAGCGTCACTTATTACGGTGTTTGCAACGTTGGCAAGCGACCAACCGTTGGCGCTGAGAAAACCTTGTTAGAAGTTTTTCTTTTCGACTTTGACCAAGAAATTTATGGCGAGCATGCCACGGTAACATTCAAATATCGGGTGCGCGAAGAAAAGAAGTTCGCCTCTTTTGACGAGTTGAAAATACAAATCGCTGAAGACGTCAAAAGCGCTAAACGCTTTTTTAAGATTTAACCAACTCTAGGACTGTATTCGCCAAGTAATCTCGTCACCCGAGAGAAAAGGCTGCACTTCTGAGCCAGCAAAATCATAGCTTTCTGGTACCATCCAAGACTGTTTTTCTAGTGTTATTGTTTCTAAGTTACGCGGCAATCCGTAAAAATCAGGGCCGAATTTTGAGGCAAAACCCTCCAGCCTCTCTATCACGCCAACACCGTCAAAAGCCATTGCATAAAGCTCTATTGCGGCGTGTGCACTAAAAATACCCGCACAACCACAAGCCGACTCTTTGGCGTGCTTGTCGTGTGGCGCCGAATCTGTGCCCAAGAAAAACTTTGGGCTTTCCGAGGTTGCAGCCTCAAGCAGGGCGTTTTGATGGGGCTGTTTGCGCTTAAGAATTGGCAAGCAGTAATAATGCGGCTTGATGCCGCCCACCAACATGTGGTTTCTATTGGCAAGCAGGTGATGTGGTGTAATTGTCGCCCCAACATTCTCAGGTGCACTTGATACATAGTCAACTGCGTCTTTTGTGGAGATGTGCTCAAGCACAATTTTAAGCCCTGGAAAATCTTTGACAATTTGCGCTAAGACTGTTTCAATAAATACCGCCTCTCGATCAAACACATCAACCTCAGGATCCGTCACTTCGCCGTGCAACAACAAAGGCATGCCGGCCTTTTGCATGGCCTCAAGTGCTGGGTAAATATGCGCCACGTCGGTAACGCCACTGTCCGAATTGGTTGTTGCGCCAGCTGGATAAAGCTTTGCCGCATAAACCTCAGGAGCGGCCACGGCCTCTTGAATATCAAACGCACTGGTGTTGTCTGTAAGATACAAGACCATCAATGGCTTAAAGTCACTGCCTTGTGGCAGAGCGCTAACAATCTCATTGTGATACGCGCGAGCCTGAGCCGCGCTTTTAACGGGTGGTGTGAGGTTTGGCATCACAATTGCTCTGCCCATCTGTGCAGCAGTCATACCCACAACAGATCGCATCGCATCGCCACTGCGTAAGTGCAGGTGCCAGTCGTCCGGTTTAATAATGCTAATGCTTTTCATTGGTTTCAACTAAAGCACGAATAGTTAGGCCTGATTATTTGGCGCACTAACCGTGGCATTGTTTAAATTTTTTGCCAGAACCGCAAGGACATGGATCGTTTCTGCCAACCTTTTTAACTCTTTTTGGCTGTTGCGCGGCTAACATTGGTTTTTTAGGTTTTTCAACAACCGCTGGCTTGTTATTCGGATCTTCTTTGGCCGGCTCAACATTAACACGACAAAGCGCCTTGATCATTTCAATGTTAATCGTATCAAGCAATGCGGCAAACATTTCGAAAGACTCTCGTTTGTATTCTTGCACAGGATTCTTTTGACCGTAACCGCGCAAATTAACACTTTGCCTTAAGTAATCCATAGCGGCCAAGTGCTCTTTCCAAAAATGATCCAGCGCTCTAAGCATGACAGCTTTTTCGAACATTCGCATGGTTTCACTACCCACCGCATCTTCTTTCATTTGATGAGCCGCGGCCAAAGAATCGAGAATTATCTTTAGAATCTTGTCAACATCGTGGCCAGAGTCAATTGTTTTTTGCAAAGGCATGTCAACACCGAAATCCGCCTTTAAGGCTACTTGCAAGCCATCCACATCCCAGTCTTCTTCGGCCGTTGTCGCTGAAACATGACGATCAAATAAATCACCAATCACACTTTCTCTGGTTTCGATAAAGCGCTCTTTGACGTTTTCGACATCCATCAACTCATTTCTAAGCCCGTAAATCACTTTGCGCTGATCGTTAGCAACATCGTCATACTCAAGTAGGTGCTTACGCGCATCATAATGCATGCCTTCAACCTTGCGTTGGGCGTTTTCGATCGTTCTGTTGAGCCAGCTGTGTTCTAGAGCCTCACCCTCTTTCATGCCAAGCTTTTTCATCATGCCGGCTGTTTTTTCAGACGCAAATATCTGCATCAGGCTGTCTTCAAGCGACAAATAGAATCGAGTTGAGCCGATGTCTCCTTGTCGGGCCGAACGACCTCTTAGCTGGTTATCAACACGGCGAGACTCGTTGCGCTCTGTACCAATAATGTGCAGACCGCCCGCTTTAATAACCACCGCGTGCTTTGCAAGCCATTCGGCTGTTTGCTCTTCGCCCTCGCTCGGTCGGCCGCCCAGCACGATGTCTGTTCCTCTACCAGCCATATTGGTGGCAATGGTTACGGCCCCTGGTGCGCCAGCATTGGCAATAATTTCAGCTTCACGCTGGTGTTGCTTAGCGTTTAATACTTCGTGTGAAATTTTGTGTTTCTTTAGCAGCGCGGAAATAGCTTCTGAGGTTTCAATACTGCTTGTGCCAACCAAAACCGGCTGTTGCGCCTCTTGGCATTTTTTAACGTCGGCGGCAATCGCATCGAATTTTTCAGGTGTTGTGCCAAAAATTAAATCGGACTCATCGATTCGAGCAGACTTAGTGTTTGCTGGCACTACAACCACTTCAAGACCGTAAATTTCGTGCAACTCCACCGCCTCGGTTTCTGCGGTACCGGTCATTCCAGCAAGTTTTTCGTACAACCTAAAGAAATTTTGATACGTAATACCGGCTAGCGTTTGATTTTCTCTTTTAATGCTAACGCCTTCTTTGGCTTCAAGCGCCTGGTGTAAGCCTTCAGACCAACGTCTGCCTTCCATTGTTCTGCCAGTGAATTCATCGACAATAATCACTTCGTCGTCTTTGACAATGTATTCATCGTCAATATGAAATAGGTTGTGTGCTCGCAGTCCCGAAAGCAGGTGCTGCATAAGCATAATATTGGCAGAGTCGTACAGACTGGCGCCCTCGGCTAGTAGTTCTGCCTCAATGAGCAGCTCTTCGGCCTTAATATGTCCGTCGTCGGTTAAGTACGCTTGCTTGTGTTTCTTGTTAAGAGTGAAGTCTCCTGGCGTATTCACCACAACTTCTTTGCCTTCGCCCGTTTCCAGTTGTTCAGTAAACTGAGGCGTCATTTTGTTAATGGCCTCATAAATGGCTGCGTGATCGTCGGTTGGACCAGAAATAACCAGCGGCGTTCTTGCTTCGTCGATCAAAATAGAGTCAACTTCATCAATAATTGCGAAATGGCGCTTTTTTTGTGCCTTTTGCTCAACCGAAAAAGCCATGTTATCGCGCAGATAATCAAAGCCAAGTTCGTTGTTCGTGGCGTAAGTAATATCGCACGCATAGGCCGCAACCTTGTCTTCTGGTGTCATACCAGAAATAGCGGTACCAACCGTCAAGCCTAAAAAGTTATAGATTTTGCCCATCCACTCAGCGTCACGAGTGGCCAAATAATCGTTGACCGTAACCACGTGCACACCTTCGCCGCAAAGCGAATTAAGGTAAGCCGGCAATGTTGCGACCAGTGTTTTTCCTTCACCAGTGCCCATTTCAGCAATACAGCCTTGATTAAGAACCATGCCACCAATCAGCTGTACGTCGTAGTGGCGAATACCGAGCACTCTTTGGCCCGCCTCTCTGACAACCGCAAATGCTTCTGACAAAATATCGTCTAAAGACGCGCTTTGAGCCAATCGATCGCGAAAGTCTTGGGTTTTAGCGCCAAGCTCCTCGTCCGTTAATGTTTGAAGTTTGGCTTCAAAAGCGTTAATTTCGCCCACAAGTTGGGCATACTTCTTAACCAAACGTTCGTTGCGCGAGCCAACAACTTTAGCGACAACTTTATTTATAATACTCATGTAACTCTAACAATTTCGAAAAAACATACGCATTTTCTCATAAATGGCATACAAACCGACAACAAACCTAACAAATTTTAAGCCGGCAGGTGGTCTTGGTAGCTTATTCAAGAAAGCCAAAATCCATAACCAACTGGATGACCAGCTGCAAGTGTTGCTAGACGCGCAATTCAAGGGCCTGTCTCTGTGTCTTGTGGAGGGCGACTGTGTGACATTGATTGCACCCAATCCAGCGATCGCCTATCGGGCAAACAAACAACAGGCGGTGTTGTTGGTCACTATTCAACAAATTCAAGGCCTCGCAAACACGACTAAGCTGTTGATAAAAGTGAATAAAAAAGGCGTGTGAGGTTCTAGTATGCAATTTTTTACTTTAAATTAGAGGGCATTTACTTTATAATTAGACGGTTTTTTACTTAAAAATCGAGCAAAACCCCTATGTCAGAACAAACTATCGACCTTAAAAAAAGGCGTTTTTTAACGCAGGCAAAGCTGGAGATGGAATTCAAGAGCTTACCCTCCAAAACCCCTGTGTCAGAACAAACTATCGACCTTAAAAAAAGGCGTTTTTTAACGCAGGCAACAAGCGTTGTCGGCGCCGTTGGTGTGGGCTTTGTAGCCTGGCCATTTATCTCTTCATGGAAGCCCTCAGCAAGAGCAAAAGCTGCTGGCGCGCCTGTTGATGTCGATATTTCAAAATTAGAAGCGGGTCAACTGGTACGCGTTCTGTGGCGTAAAAAGCCAGTATGGATTTTCAAACGTGGCGCAGAGGCCAATGCAGCACTTAGCTCGCCTGAGCTTGAAGCACTGTTAGCCGATCCAAATGGTTCGGGCAACTCCAAATCTCAACAACCGGCCTACACTAACAACACTCACCGCACCATTGAAGGCAACGAAGATGTGGCCGTTATTGTTGGTGTTTGTACACACTTAGGCTGTTCACCTACATACAGACCTGAGCCGGGCGCTGCCGACTTAGGTGGAGAGAGCTGGAAAGGTGGTTTTTATTGCCCATGCCATGGCTCAAAATTTGACCTTGCGGGTCGTGTTTATGCGGGTGTTCCTGCGCCGACCAACTTGGTAATACCGCCATATCATTTTGTTTCTGATACGCTTATCCGTATTGGTGTAGACCCAGCCGCATAAGAGGAAAAATCATGAAAAACAAACAAAGTTGGATCGATCAAAGATTCCCCCTAACGAAAGTCTGGAACGAGCATTTAGCCGAATACTACACGCCAAGAAACTTTAACTTCTGGTACTTTTTTGGCTCACTAGCCATGCTAGTATTGGTCATGCAATTGGTTACTGGTATTTTCCTTACCATGCACTTTAAGCCTGATTCGGCCCAAGCGTTTGCTTCGGTTGAATATATCATGCGTGATGTTGAATGGGGCTGGTTAATGCGCTACCTGCACTCAACGGGCGCTTCTGCATTCTTTGTGGTGATATACTTGCACATGTATCGTGGCCTACTTTATGGGTCATACAAAGCACCAAGAGAGTTGATTTGGATTCTTGGCATGGTGCTCTACATTGCCCTAATGGCTGAAGCCTTTATGGGTTACGTACTGCCTTGGGGCCAAATGTCTTTTTGGGGTGCTCAAGTGATTATCTCACTTTTTGGCTCGGTGCCGGTTATTGGTCCAGACTTACTATCTTGGATCTTGGGTGACTACGCGGTTGGCGATCCTGCACTTAATAGATTCTTCTCATTGCACGTTGTAGCGCTGCCATTAATTTTGGTGGTTTTGGTATTCTTGCACATTGTTGCATTGCACGCTGTCGGTTCAAACAACTCCCTAAAGACGGCATTCCGTTCCACCCTTACTACAGTGTTAAAGACATTATGGGTGTTGTTGCCTTCTTGATGATTTTCTGTACGGTGGTGTTCTTTGCACCAGCAATGAATGGCTACTTCCTTGAAAATGCCAACTTTGTTTTGGCCAACCCTTTGAAAACGCCAGACCATATTGCGCCGCTTTGGTACCTTACACCATTCTACTCGGTGCTAAGAGCCATCCCGCCGATGTTTGGTTCGCAGTTCCCGGGTGTTGTTGGCATGTTTGCCGCGCTACTGATTTTGATCGCCTTGCCGTGGCTAGACAGAAGCCCTGTTAAATCAATTCGTTATCGTAGTGCGCCTTATAAGTGGGCACTGGGTATTTTTGTTGTTAGCTTTATCATGCTTGGCTGGTTGGGTATGCAACCTGTAAACGAACTGAATGCGTTCTTAGCGCGCCTATTCACCATTCTTTATTTTGCATTCTTTATTTTAATGCCGTGGTACACCTCAATCGGAAAAACCAAAGAAGTGCCAGAGAGGACGACGGAGTAAACCATGAAAACATTAACTAAACTACAACTATCTATAGCGGCAATGGCTCTTTCTTTTTCTGTAATTGCCTCTCCAGGCGTACAACTAGAAGATGCTAAAACAGATATTACTGATACAGCATCACTGCAAAACGGCGCTAAGTTATTTATGAACTACTGCTCTGGCTGCCACGCTATTAGTTTTATGCGCTACAACCGCATCGGTTCAGACCCAACCTCATGTTTGCCAGCGACAAAGTGGGTGAAACCATCACTACCGCTATGCCTGAAAAAGGTGCCGCAGCTTGGTTTGGTGGCACACCGCCAGACTTGTCTCTAGTGTCGAGATCTCACGGCACCGATTGGATTTATAGCTATTTAAAAGGCTTTTATGCCGATGAATCGCGTGTCTTTGGTGTCAACAACCACGTGCTTGAAAATGCCTCGATGCCAGACGTACTTTGGTCGCTTAGAGAGGGTCAATCAGAAGATGCCTTTGATAGCGACGTCAGAGACATCACCAACTTTCTAGATTACGTTGGTGAGCCCGCAAAACTGATACGCACAGACCTTGGTAAAAAAGTTCTGTTCTTCCTTGCTATTTTATTTGTACTGACCTACCTCCTAAAGAAAGAATACTGGAAAGACGTGAAGTACGGCATATGGCGCAAAAAAGATTAATTTCTGATACAATTTAACCTACCTATTTTCAGCGCCTCCTCGCGAGGTGCTGTTTTACTTTTCTAAATACTATTATTATGCTAACAAAACCAAATCCAGCTTCAACCACTCTTTACACTGCAACGCAAGAGTTAGAGTCACACGCAGTACGCTTTATCATGGCGCACAAATCAATCGAACGCGACGTCATCGAGCTAGAATTTGATGACATGCCCGAAGAGGTGTTAGAGCTTAACCCGTGTCAAACAATGCCAACACTTTTTGACAGAGGTATGGTTTTATATGACCTATCGGTCATCATGGAATATTTGGACGAGCGCTTCCCGTTCCCGCCACTATTGCCTGTTGATCCAATCGAAAAAGCAGAAAAACGCCTACTAATCTACCGTTTCACACGTGCAGAGGGTTGTTGGTATGAGTTGGTTGACACCATTCTTAATGGCGACAAAAAAGCGGCTGACGCTGCAAGAAAAACACTCAACGGCAACTTGATTGAGCTTATTCCTTTGTTTGCTCATCAGCCATACTTTAAGAGCGACACAATGACTTTGGTTGATGTTTGTCTAGCTCCTGTACTATGGCGCCTTGGCATTCTAGGTATTAAGTTGGGCGACAAAGCCAAACCAATCCTTAGTTACGCTGCCAGACTTTTCGACAAAGAAGGCTTCCAAGAGGGTCTTACTTTTTGCGAGAAAGACTTTAACTAGTAGTCTCTGATGAATAATGTTGTCCCCTATCTAATGCGTGCTTATTGCGAATGGATGGAGGACGGCAACCTCACACCGCACATTCTTGTAAATTGTGAAACACAAGGTGTGGTTGTGCCCGAAGGGCTGTCCAAAGAAGGGAAAATCGTTCTCAATATTTCTTCAACAGCAACAACCGATCGATTAATGACAAACGAAGCCGTCAGCTTTAAAGCAAGATTTGGTGGTCAGTCACAAGAAATTTTTGTGCCTTGTCATGCGGTGCTCACCATTTATGCACAGGAAAATGGAGAGGGTATGTTTTTCGATACCAAAACCGAAGAGGCCCCTGAAGAGGCTGAAAAGCCGAATCTTACACTGCTAGATTAAGTCTTTAATATCGGCCCAAAACCGATCCAAGCCAACCAACGAAAAACCAACCAACGGTGTTTTTGTATAAGCCTTAAGCGCCTCAAGGTTTGACAGTGCGTTGCTCTCAATTCGGTTGAGCACCACACAAGCAACCTTTAGGTTGTTCTTGTGTGCGGCGTCAATAGTTAATAACGCCTGGGAAATGGCGCCAAGCTCGTCACGCACCACCACAACCAAAGGCAAATTAAGTGCAGAGGCCAAATCGGCATTTAGCACCTGTTCTGCGATTGGAGAATAAAAGCCGCCGGCGCCCTCAACAAGGACAAAGTCATCGCCAGTATTTTGTTTACAGGCCGCAACAAGTTGCTCTAGGCCTAGACTTTTTCCAGCTTCATTACTGGCTTTTTCAGCACTAGCCTCTAATTCAAAACAATAGGGACAGACAATAGAGAGGGACTCACTATTGCCGCAAGCTTCGGACAGCGCCATGGCATCCCTTGGGGCAAATTTAGCGCCAACAATAGGGCAGTCGGATTCCACCGGTTTTCTCACTCTAACCTTGCGGTTTTCGCTTAATCGTCGGGCGATTTCGACGGCAACGGTGGTTTTGCCGACTTCTGTATTACTGCCAGTTATAAAGATACCGTTCATGGCAGCATTTTAGCCGAAGTTCACCGATGAATGCCCACTCATAAAAGTATAATAGCCCCCATGCAAAGCAATCTAAAAGTAAACTTTTGTGGTCTCTCACTAAACTCACCAATCGTACTCCTTTCTGGCTGTGTCGGCTTTGGTGAGGAGTACACCCGCATAAAGGGGTTTTCAAATGCCGATGTGGGCGCAGTCTGCCTTAAAGGCACAACACTAGAGCCGCGTTTGGGCAACAAACCGCATCGGGTGATTGAAACCCCAAGTGGAATGATTAACGCCATCGGTTTGCAAAATCCTGGCACCGACGTGGTGATTAACGACATCATGCCCGCGCTTAATAAAAGCGAGACAAAGTTTATTACCAATATTTCTGGCTCTTCGGTGGAAGAGTACGGTGAAATTGCCAGACGTTTTGACGATAGCGATATTGATGCAATTGAAATTAACATCTCGTGCCCGAACGTCAAAGAAGGTGGTGTAGCTTTTGGTAACGATCCAGATATGTCTTATCGAGTGGTTGATATTTGTCGAAAAAACACTTCAAAGCCGCTAATTACCAAGCTATCCCCAAACCAAACCGATATTGCCAACAGTGCTCAGCGCTGCATTGATGCAGGAACGGATGGCCTGGCTGTGATTAACACCCTAATGGGGATGGCGATTGACACCAAAACCGGCAAGGCCATTATTGGCAACAATCAAGGCGGTGTTTCTGGACCATCGATTAAGCCGATTGCACTACTAAAAGTACACCAAGTCTACCAAGTCAGCAAAAAACACAATGTGCCGATTATTGGCCAAGGTGGTATTGCCACGGTGAATGACGCGCTCGAGTTTATTATTGCTGGCGCCACAACCGTTGGTCTGGGTACCGCGCTTTTTTACAACCCTCTCCTTTGCCCGATCATCAACGACGGCATCAGCCAATACCTTAAAGAACACAACCTAGCCAATGTCGAAGCATTGGTTGGCACACTCAAACTTAACTAACCAACCATCCCTCGGTCCCTCACTATGCAAGAATACAACGCCAGTCAAATCGAATCGAGCGCACAACAATATTGGATCGATAACCAATCCTTTAAGGTTGTTGAGGACCCAAACAAGGAAAAATTTTATTGTTTGTCAATGTTTCCTTACCCATCTGGAAAGCTCCACATGGGTCACGTGCGCAACTACAGTATTGGCGACGTTATTTCAAGATACCAAAAAATGCTAGGCAAAAATGTATTACAGCCGATTGGTTGGGACGCTTTTGGTTTGCCGGCTGAAAATGCTGCGTTAAAAAACAAAGTGCCTCCCGCTGCGTGGACTTACGAGAATATTGAGTACATGAAAGGCCAACTGGTCGAATTGGGTTTTGGTTACGACTGGTCTCGTGAGCTTGCCACCTGCACACCGGAATACTATCGCTGGGAGCAGTGGTTGTTTGTTCGTCTGTTTGAAAAAGGCTTGGTGTATAAAAAGAAAGCGGTGGTTAACTGGGACCCAGAAGACCAAACCGTGTTGGCTAATGAACAAGTAATCGACGGTCGCGGTTGGCGCTCAGGGGTCCTGATCGAGAAAAAAGAAATCTCTCAATGGTTTATGAAGATTACCGATTATGCCGAAGAGCTTTTAGACGGCCTGGATAAATTGGACGGGTGGCCGGAAGCGGTTCGAACCATGCAAAGAAACTGGATTGGAAAATCCGTCGGCCTTGAGATTGACTTTAAACTGCCTGATTCTGATGTTCTTAGAGTCTATACAACACGCCCAGACACATTAATGGGTGTTACTTATCTAGCCGTTGCAGCTGAGCACCCGCTCGCCATTGAGGCGGGCAAAACTGACGCCAACATTCAGGCCTTTCTTAACGAGTGTAAAACCATGGAAACCTCTGAGGCAGCGATGGAAACCATGGAGAAAAAAGGCATAGATTCTGGCTTTAGCTGCAACCACCCAGTCACAGGGGAGGCTGTCTCTATTTGGATAGCCAACTTTGTTTTAATGGGTTACGGCACCGGTGCGGTGATGAGTGTGCCTGGGCACGACGAGCGAGATTATGACTTTGCCAAGAAATACAACATTCCAATGTTGGGAGTTATCTCTCCTGATGGTATAGCGGTCGATATTAGTGAATCGGCTTTTGTTGAAAAAGGTGTTTTAATCAACTCCGGTGAATTTAATGGACTGGGTTTTGATGGCGCATTCGAAGCAATTAGTGACAAACTCTCAAGTGAGGGTTTAGGACAAAAACAAACCAATTACCGTCTTAGAGATTGGGGGGTGTCTAGACAAAGATACTGGGGTTGCCCAATTCCAATTGTAAACTGCCCACACTGCGGATCTGTGCCCGTTAAAGCAAAGGACTTACCGGTTACTTTGCCAGAAGATGTGGCTTTTGATGGTATTGGCTCACCCATCAAAAAGATGCCTGAATTCTATCAGACACCTTGCCCAAAATGTGGCGAGGCGGCGGAACGCGAGACCGACACTTTTGATACATTTTTTGAATCTTCTTGGTATTATGCGCGCTATGCGTGTGCCGATAATAACGAAGCAATGCTGGACGAGCGCGCCGATTACTGGCTTTCGGTCGACCAATACGTAGGCGGCGTTGAGCACGCCATTCTACACCTACTTTACGCAAGGTTTTTTAACAAATTAATGCGTGATGAAGGGCTGGTTAAAAGCGATGAACCCTTCACCAACTTACTCACCCAGGGCATGGTCTTAAAAGACGGCGCCAAAATGAGTAAATCCAAAGGCAACACTGTTGACCCCCAAGATATGATTGCCAGATACGGCGCTGATACGGTTCGTTTGTTTATTTTATTCGCCGCACCACCAACCCAAGACCTTGAGTGGTCTGACTCAGGCCTAGAGGGCTCGTACCGCTTTGTTAATAAGTTTTACCGTCTTGTTGAGCACTTTATTGGCGACTCAAAAACACACTCTATTGGCCAACTGGACGTAGCTTCGCTTGATAAAAACCAAAAAGATATTAGACAAAAGACGCACCAAGCACTTAAAAAAGTTGGTGACGATATTGGTAGGCGCTATTCATTCAACACCGCCATTGCCACACTGATGGAGCTTAACAATAACCTCTCACGATTTAATGACGTGTCGAAACAAGGTATGGCGGTAAGAAAAGAAGCGATTGAAATCATGCTAAAAGCACTCAACCCTATCACCCCACACCTTTCACATCACCTGTGGCACTGCTTAGGGCATGAGAGTGCTATGATTGATGTTTTGTGGCCCGAAGTTGATGAGTCTGCGCTTGTTCAAAACGAGGTGCAGCTCGTGGTGCAAGTCAATGGAAAACTAAGAGCCAAGCTTATGGTGGCTGTGGGTATGGAAAATCAAGCGATTGAGATTTTAGCTTTGAGTGAAGAAAATGTAGTCAAATTCGTCGAGGGAAAAACCGTTGTAAAAGTGGTGGTGGTTCCCAACAAATTGGTGAATGTGGTGGTTAAGTAACAACCACCACAAGCATTTTACCTATCAAGAATTTTTGCAATCTGCTCGCGTAGAATCAACTCCATAACAAAACCCATCTTGCCGCCAGGAACAACCAGTGTGTTGGGGCGGGACATAAATGAGCCATCGATCATACTCTGTAAGTATAAAAAGTCACAGAATTTGTGGTCCTTAAATCGAACAACAACAAAACTCTCGTCCAGTGTTGGAATATCTCTAGCGATAAATGGATTGGAGGTATCAACCGTCGGCACCCGCTGGAAGTTGATGTCTGTTTTTGAGAACTGGGGGGTAATGTAGTTGATGTAGTCCCACATTCTTCTATGGATAGTATCAACCGTCGCCTCGGCTGAGTAGCCGCGCTTCTCTTTGTCTCGGTGAATTTTTTGGATCCACTCTAAGTTCACAACCGGCACCACGCCAATCAATAAGTCAACGTATTTTGAAACATCAATATCGCCATGTTTGATACCGCCATGAAGACCCTCGTAAAACAGCAAGTCACTATCTTTACCAACCTCTTCCCACGGCGTAAATTCGCCCGGGTTTTGCCCAAACGACTCCGCCTCTTCCTCGTTATGAAGATAATAACGACGCTGACAAAGGCCTTTTTCACCGTAAGCTTTAAAGGTCTTTTCGATTGTATCAAAGTGGTTGGCCTCAGGACCAAAATGGCTAAAGTATTTATTACCCTTGGCCTCTTCTTTGGCCATAACCTTTTTCATCTCCTCTCGGTCGTGGCGATGAAAACTATCGCCCTCGATGATGATAGGATCAACCCTTAGGCGACTAAAAATATGGTGAAAAGCACCCTTTACGGTGGACGTTCCCGCACCTGAAGAGCCGGTAATAGCAATAACTGGGTGTTTTTTTGACATAATATCCCTATATTTGGTTAGCCTTATTATCTTTGATAAGCAACACAAGCAGTGGCAAATATATTCAAACCCAGTTGAAAAAAGTTAGAAGTCTAGGTTATCAACCTTAAGTGCATTTTCCTCGATAAAGTTTCTTCTTGGCTCAACCTCGTCACCCATAAGGGTTGAAAATACATCGTCTGCAGCAATTGAGTCCTCAATTTTGACACGCAATAGTGTGCGTGTCTCTGCGTTCATTGTTGTATCCCAAAGCTGGTCTGGATTCATCTCGCCAAGACCTTTGTAGCGCTGAAAGCTTTGGCCTTTTTTGGCTTCTGCTAGTAAGAATTTAAGCACCCCACTAAAACTCTCAACCTTCGCCTTTTTACTGCCTTTTTGTACATACGAAGTAGAATCTAGAATACTTTCAACCTCTTCAGAGTAGGACTGAATCGCCTTAACATCTTGTGAGTTGAAAAACCTAGAACCAAGAATGTTGTTTGCTACCTCCACCCCATAAACCGCTTGTGAGTAGACAACTTCGCTATTCTCAAATGTTACACTGTGTGTTTCCGACATCGGTGCCGCCGCATTCAGTTTGTCCTGCAAAACGTTGCACCAAGCTTGCATTTCTTTGTTGTTCGACAAGTCTTTAGTTTTTGCCATGCCAACAATTGCCCTTAGCAAAGTTAAATTGTATTTTTTGCCAAGCTTCTCAACAATATCCGCCACTTTGTAATATTTTTCAACGGCCGATTCAAGTGCAACACCACTAATCGCTGGTGCGTCTTTGTTGGCAAAAAGCTGTGCATCATTAATCGCCTCCTGCAACAAGTAATCATTTAGCTCTTGATCGTCCTTAAGATAGCGCTCTTGCTTGCCTTTTTTGATTTTATATAGTGGTGGCTGGGCGATAAAAAGATAGCCGTTCTCAATCAATTCTGGGAGGTATCGGTAAAAGAAGGTTAATAGCAAGGTTCTAATATGTGCGCCATCCACGTCGGCATCGGTCATGATGACAATCTTGTGGTAGCGTAATTTTTCAATATTGTATTCGTCCTTACCTATACCACAACCCAATGCAGTGATAAGAGTGCCCACCTCTTGCGAGGAAAGCATTTTCTCAAATCGCGCTTTTTCAACATTAAGAATTTTACCTTTTAGTGGCAAAATTGCTTGGGTTCGTCTGTCTCGACCTTGTTTTGCTGAACCACCCGCAGAGTCACCCTCTACCAAGAACAGCTCAGATTCCGCGGGGTCTTTTGTTTGGCAATCGCTCAACTTTCCTGGCAATCCTGCAATATCCAGCGCACCTTTGCGACGCGTCATTTCTCGCGCCTTTCTGGCGGCATCCCTTGCTCTTGATGCGTCCAAAATTTTACCAACAATTATTTTGGCCTCGGTTGGGTGCTCAAGTAGGTATTCACCCAGTTTCTCATTCATCGACGACTCCACAGGTGCGCGCACCTCTGAAGAGACCAGCTTGTCTTTGGTTTGTGATGAAAACTTGGGATCCGGTACCTTGATTGAAACAATAGCAGTTAGACCTTCTCGAGTGTCTTCACCGGTAATGGCCGATTTTTCTTTTTTGGCCATTCCTGAACTGTCGATAAAACCGTTGAGCGTTCGCGTAAGGGCAGCCCTAAAGCCTGCTAAGTGCGCACCACCGTCCCTTTGAGGAATGTTGTTGGTAAAGCAATAAATGCTTTCTTGATAGGTATCGCTCCACTGTAATGCAACATCAACAACAATGTCGTCTTTTTCAGCACTGATGGTTATGATATCGCTATGGATAGCATTTTTTGCTTTGTTCAAATACTCGACAAACGCAGTAATGCCGCCCTCGTAAACAAACACATCCTTGCGGCCCGTGCTAAGTTCTTGGATTTCAATATGGACACCGGAATTTAAGAACGACAACTCACGAACCCGGTTTGCAAGTATCTCGTATTTAAATTTGGTTTCAGCAAAGATTTCCTTGCTGGGCTTAAAGTGGATGGTTGTGCCTGTTGTGTCGGTTTTCCCTGTAGCCCCCATCGGCGCGTCAGGCACACCTAAGGAGTAACTTTGCTCGTGAATTTCGCCAGATCTGTGTACGGTTAAATGAACACTTTCAGAAAGAGCGTTAACAACCGAAACACCAACACCATGTAGGCCGCCTGAAACTTTGTAAGAATTATCATCAAACTTACCGCCCGCATGCAGCACGGTCATAATTACTTCGGCGGCAGAAACCCCCTCTTCTGGGTGAATATCCACTGGAATACCGCGACCGTCGTCTGTGACAGATATGGAATCATCCTCATGGATGATGATTGAAATTTTTGAGCAGTGCCCGGCTAAAGCTTCGTCAATTGAGTTGTCGACAACCTCGAAAACCATATGGTGTAAACCTGTACCATCATCAGTGTCACCAATGTACATTCCTGGGCGTTTTCTTACCGCATCAAGACCCTTTAAGACCTTGATACTGGAGGCTTGATATTCTTCTGCCATGGGAGCTCAATATAAATAAATCGATTATACCACGAGGACGTAGTTTATCGTTAATCCATCACTGATTTTTAGGTGTTTTCTTTGTTGTTGTTTACAGAAAAATTTGACGCCATTATGGGTGTCATATAAAGGAGTTTATTGACTAATAATGCCGTTGTTAATTTGAAATATAGTTGTGTTTTCTTGGGAGAGGTTTAGGGGGGTGTTGCCAATATCGGTGATAAATAGTTGCACATCCAATGCCGACAGGAATTGTAGGATTTGATTTATTTTATGCTGGTCCAGCTCGGACGAAATATCATCGATTAAGACCACAGGCTTAATGTTTTTTTCAACCAACAACAACACTTGCACCATCCAATAAACCAGGGATAAGGTTTTTTGTTCGCCCCGAGAAAGATGGTTTTCGGTTTTATTGTTCAGGGAGTATTCAATGTTTGCCTTGTGTGGTCCACAACCCAAATGCTTGAGGCGAACAAAGCTTTGGATGTTTGTTGATAAGTACCCAAACACACTGTCATAGCTGAGTGGATCCACACCCCTTATCCAGCCATTTTGAAAATTCATTGACAGGTCGCCAGCTTGTTGAAAAAAATCAACCTTATTGCTTTTTTCTGTCTCTTTAATTGTGTCGTTTAGAGTCTGAATATACTCAATTCTCGCCTTTGAAATATCAGTCGACAAATGTGCGAGTTTTGACATCCAATACTCAAGTTCTTTTGTGTTGTTTTTTACAAGCAACAAGTTGATGTTTTTAAGTGTTTTATTGTAGGACTTGTAGGTTGTTAACAGGTTGGGATTTATGTGAAACACCCCCCAGTCAAGATACGATCTTTTGAGCTTTGGCGCACCACCAACAACAAAACCTCGATCAGGGGAAATTATTTGTGTGGGCAGAAGTTGGCTTAATTGGCTGTTATTTTGTGCTTTTTGCTGGTTAATTGTAATCTCAGAACGACTGTTTGTCTTTTTTAACAAAACTCTAGCGTCGTCGATAATAGCACCAACTTGCAATAAATTACAGTCAAAAGGTATTATATCCTTGGTTCTTTTTGTTTTAAACGAGCGATTGTGGCCCAAATAATACAGAGCTTCAATAAAATTGGTTTTTCCTTGGGCGTTTTTACCCAAAAGAAGGTTGATGTTTTTATTGGGCTCTAGATACTGATTTGATAAATTACGAAACCTGTGAACATGTAGTTTCTCAACAATTGCCATGATTGATAAACACCAAACTAGATTCGCATCGGCATGACAACGTACTGGTAATTTTCACTCTCGAGTGCGCTAATCATACAAGATTGATTTTCACCTCCAGGAACAACCATGCTTACTTCATTCGAGGTTAGTTTTTCAAGAATGGAGATCAAGTAATGAATATTGAAAGCGATTTCAATTTCTTTTTCTTGGTTTTTAACGTCCAACTGAGTTTTTGCTTGGCCACGTTCAGAGTGAGAAAAAATATTGAGTTTTCCTTCTCTGAAAACAAGTTTAACGCCTTTTGTGCGCTCTTCAACAAAGATTGAGGCTTGTTGTAAACTGGATAAAAAATCGACCCTGTTGATAATAACAGTGTTGCTAAAGTCGGTTGGAATTACCTGCTTATAATTGGGGAAATTTCCATCAATTAAACGACTTATAATTTTTGTATTGGTGTCTACCAGTGAAAAATAATTATCCGAAAGGTGGATTTCAGCTGTTTCTTGATTACTTTTATTAAGCAGTTTGGTTAATTCAATTACTGCTTTTCTAGGGAGGATAACCGTTCTTTTTTCTTCGAGTTTGTTGTTTTGCTTAACTTCGCCAATTGAAAGCCGGTGACCATCAGTTGCAACAACGGTTAAAGAATCTTTGTTTAATTCAAAATAAAGGCCGTTTAAGTATGCACGAATATCTTGATTACCCATTGAAAAACTTGTGTTTTCAATCAAAGCCTTGAGATCGTCTTGTTTGACTTTAATAGTGCTTGTGTTTTGGGTTTTTGGCAGAGTGGGGAAATCTTGATGATCAAAGGTGTTTAACTCAAATGTGTTGTTGTTGGCGTTGAGGTAAATCTTGGTTTCTTCGATTTTAAATTGAATCTTGGTTTTTTCTGGAAGTTTTCTTACAATATCAATTAAGTCTTTTGCGTAAATTGTAAAACCTACATCTGTATCGCTCTCTATTTTTCTTGAGGCGCTGATTTCTAACTCCATGTCGGTGGTGGTTAGTGTTAACAACTTATCTTTAAGTTGGATCAATACGTGGGACAAAATAGGCAGCGTTTGCTTTTTCTCAACAACGCCAATCACTGTTTGTAATGGATCTAGTAATTCTTCTACACTGAGTTCGGTGTTCATAAGCGGTCTAATTAAAAAGTTATTATTATTATTAGGGGCCTTTTTGTCTGTTGATAAGTATTATTTTTATTTAAACAACAAACCCTTATCGTGTGTGTAACTTGTTGGTATTTTGCCCTGTAAATTTTTAACTTGTTGGTAAAGTGTGTTTATTATAAGTTGTTTTGTAAGTTATCAACAGAGCAGTTTGTTTTATCTTGTTTATAAGTTAGTAAGCTTCATTTTAAGGTTGTCAAAATCGTTTTTGATGTCGTCATTATCAACCATAATTTTTTTTAGTTTTTCGCAGGAGTACAGCACGGTGGAGTGGTCTCGGTTGCCGAAGTTGTGGCCAATTTTTGCCAATGACAGGCTGGTTAATTCGTGGCACATACAGATAGCCATTTGTCTTGCTCTAACCAGGTGTTGTTTGCGTGAGCTGGAGATTAAATCCGACAAGGTGATGCCGTAATACTTACTCACCGTTTTTTGTATTTCGTTGATTTCGATAAGACGCTTTTTTGGACTAATTAGATCACCTAGTGCGCTCTCTACAACCTCTTTGGAGATCATAGAGTGGTCAATTTTAGAAAAATCAACAAAGGCCTTGAGTTTTAACAAGGCGCCCTCTAGATCACGGACATTAGAGGTCACGTGGCTGGCGATAAACAGAGCAACATCTTCGCTAAGAGATAGTGAGATTTGTGGGTTTTGTGATTTTTTCAATAAAATGGCCGCACGCATTTCTAACTCTGGTGGCGCAAGCTGTAAATTTAGGCCTTGAGAGAAACGTGTTTTAAGTCGATTTTCAAGGTCTTTGATGCTTTTAGGTGGTTGATCGCAGGTGAAAATAATTTGTCTCTTGGTGCTAAAGAGAAAATTGAAAATATGAAAAAACTCTTCTTGGGATTTGTCTTTTCCTGCAATAAGGTGAATGTCGTCAACCAACAACAAGTCGGCAGATTGATAATACAACTTAACTTTTTCAATTGTGTTGTGGCGTAGGCTGGTGGTGATGTTTCTAACAAAATCCATGAGCGGCACATAGATAATTTTAGCACGTGGGTTTCTTTCAAGAGCCAGGTGCCCTGCAGCCTGCATTAAGTGTGTTTTTCCAAGCCCAGACTCGCCGTAAATAACAAAAGGGTTGTAGGGGGAGGAGTTAATGTTTTCTGCAATTTGCCTACAGGCGGCCGAAGCAACCTGATTGGCGTTTCCCAGCACTAGGTTGTCAAACGTATACTCTGAGAACAGTGGTGTGGTGTGTTGTTTTACTTGTTCAGAGGGTGCTCTGACGGTGTTTGAAAGTTGAATTTTTACACTCAAAGAGCTGTCTTCATCCTTAACAGTTTGCGCTATTTCTTTTTTTAAACGACTGTTGATTTGTTTGAGAACCGAAGAATTGGGCGCAAACAATGTAAGTGTGCTACCGTTTTCAATGGCGCTTAGAGGTTGAACCCACAGGCTAAATTCCTTTAGTGGCAAGGTCTTTTTAAGTGAATTTAAGCAGCGAGCCCAAGTTTGAGACATAAGGCGGTGAATCCAAAAGTGAAAATGATATACTAATGATACCTATTGTAATAAGGAGTTGATTGGTGCGTTTCATTGAAAAGTATTTTGAAGGTGTGTTGTGGGGATCTCGCTATATGGTCTTGGGTGCTGTCGTATCGTCTATGCTGCTTTCAGGCTTGTTGTTTTTGATTACTGTTGCTGATGTTGTTGGTTTGTTAGTACACGCACCGGACTATTTTGGTATTTCAGGAGAGGCGCAAAAGGCGGCGCGCGCTGACATTGTCGCCCATACCGTGGGGGCAATTGACGGCTTTCTTTTAGCCACCATTTTGTTGATATTTGCCCTTGGTCTATACGAGCTTTTTATTAGTGATATAGACGAGGCCAAGAAAAGTGGTCAATCTTCTAAAGTGCTTGTAATCAACAGTCTTGATGATCTTAAATCTAAATTAGCAAAAGTGATCTTGATGATTTTGGTGGTCACTTTCTTTGAAATTTCTCTGTCAATGAGTTTTGATGGGCCGCTGGATTTGGTGTATTTTTCGGTGGGTATTTTATTGGTTTCTTTAGCGCTTTATTTTGGTTCCAAATCTTCCCACTAAAACACCACCACGATTGCTTTTTTCGCCGCATTAGCGTAACATTGCGCTCTTTTATCTTCCACAAGAAGCTATGCGAAAAACGATTGTAGCTGGCAACTGGAAAATGAACGCCAGCAAAGAGACTGTTAATACTCTTATTTTGGGTATTCTTGCGGGTATGGACGACGTTAAGTCAGAGGTGGTTGTTTGTGCGCCCTTCCCTTATCTTTCGCAAGTGGAGGCCTTAATCACACACAGTCAACTGAAACTTGGCGCCCAATCTTTGAATATCAATGCCGACGGCGCCTTCACGGGCGAAGTGAGTGCAGAGATGATCAAAGATTTTGGAGCACAATACGTGATTGTTGGCCATTCAGAGCGCAGAAGTCTTTATGGTGAAAACAGCACACTTGTTGCTGAAAAAGTAAAGGCCGCGCTTGATAACGATTTAACACCGTTATTTTGTGTTGGTGAAACGTTAGAACAAAGAGAGGCGGGTGCAACAGAGGCTGTGGTTAGTGAACAGATTAATGCTGTTATTGATCTTCTTGGAATTGACGCCTTTCTTGGAATTGTTGTTGCTTATGAGCCTGTTTGGGCGATTGGTACCGGCGTGACCGCAACACCAGAGCAAGCGCAAGGAGTGCATGCCTTTATTCGTCAGCTTTTGGCTGGATACGATGACGGCATTGCTGATATGACGGCTATTTTGTATGGCGGCAGCATGAATGCGGGCAACGCTAACGAGTTGATTGCCTGTGAAGATATTGATGGCGGCCTAATTGGCGGCGCCTCTTTAAAAGCAGAAGATTTTTTACAAATATGTAGGGTGGGTTAAGTTATGTCATTTCAAATTGTTTTAATTATTCACGTGATTTTGGCCTTGGGCCTTGTTAGTATTATTCTAATACAACACGGCAAGGGCGCAGATGCTGGAGCGGCCTTTGGTTCTGGCGCTGCGGGCGCAGTGTTTGGTGCAAGAGGCGCGCATTCGTTTTTGTATAAGCTCACATCTGGTTTGGCAATTGGCTTCTTTATCACCAGTATTTTCCTTGCCTACTTGGCAACCAGTGAAACAACGGTTTCTCCATCAGGCCAGAAAAGCATCATGAGCGAAGTGACTACTATTGAGGCTGGGCTGCCAGTCAGTGACATTCCAAGCAACTAATAATCCAAGCCCAAGTGGTGGAACTGGTAGACACGCAGCCTTGAGGGGGCTGTAGCGCGAGCTGTGAGAGTTCGAATCTCTCCTTGGGCACCACCTATCAAATCAAGTAACGCGTTTTGAGTGTGATTTATTGTACAATCACCTAAATTCTGGCGTATATAAATGAACTCAAACAAAAAACAACCACTGCTTGGTATAGCCTTGATGTTGGGCGCAATGACGGTTATCCCAATGTTGGACGTCTTGGCAAAGTTGTTGAGTGCAGACTACCCAGTGTTGCAAATTGCCTGGGCGAGATTTGTTTTTCACACACTTTGGCTGTTGCCTTTGCTATTTTGGAAAAAAATGCAATGGTGGCGCATGCCGCGCCGTCCCGGCACCCAACTTATTCGTAGTTTGATGCTAACCTTTGCCACTTTGTTTTTCTTTGCTGCAATCCAATCCAATCCAATACCAAACGTGCTGACAATGCTCTTTGTCTCGCCATTGATTGTCGCAGTACTAGCGCCCTTTGTATTGGGCGAGCGTTTTGATATCGCTATTGCAGTAGGTGTGTTGTTTGGCTTTGCGGGCATTGTTGTTGCGCTTCAGCCCGACACCGAGCAGTTTCAACCAAGCTTATTATTGGGCTTAGGGGCGGGTGTGTGCTATGCGCTTTATATTATCTCAACTAGAAGGCTTAGTTTGAGCGCACCCCCTTTGCTTACCTTGTTTTATACTGCTTTGGTCGGCACGGTTGTTCTCAGCCCCTTGGTGATGTTTGTTTGGATTGTTCCCAGCCCAACAGCGTTATTGCTGATGGCTTTAATGGGCCTTGTTGCCGCCATCGGGCATTTTTTACTCATTAAAGCCTTCGAGTTTGCAACCGCATCAGAGCTTAGCCCGTTTAATTATTTCGAGATTGTTGGTGCTACCATTCTCAGCTATCTGTTCTTTGATTTTTTACCCAATGAGCAGGGTTTGATAGGCCTTACCTTGGTAATTTTGAGTGGGCTGTACGTGGCCCGAAGAACAATGCAAATAAACAGCAGTCATCAGCAGGAGCAAGAAAAGACTATAGAGGTGCCGTAAGATGGCTGGGCTGTTTAGAGTGGCGCGGCACCACCTTCGGCGATACGTTTATCTACAAAGGCGCTAAGTTCGTCATTAATACTTGCCTCAAGTTTTGGCTCTTCGTAGTCTTCCAGCATTTGTTTCCATATTTTATTAGCGCGCTGCACCGCTGTTTGGGAGCCGTCGTCTTGCCACGATTCAAAGTTGCGCCAATCAGACAGAAGCGGACTGTAGAACGCAGTCTCATAATTCTCCATGGTTTGTGCGGCACCAAAGAAGTGGTTGGCAGGCCCAACTTCAGCAATGGTATCGACAGCAAGCGTTGATTCATTAATTTTGGCGGGCTGCATAAACGCCATCATCATTTGAATCATTTCTGCGTCAAGAATAAGTTTTTCATATGAGGCGCAGAGACCGCCCTCTATCCAACCAAGACCGTGTTTTATCCAGTTAACTTGGCCTAATAGGCACGCCCATAATGACATCTGCGATTCATAGGTTGCTTGTTCGTCAGGCGCGTTAGAGGCGTTGGCGTTAGAGGCCCTTAAGGGTACTTTGTATTTTCTTGCCAGCTGGCCCGAGGCAATAGTTGCCTGGGTGTATTCTGGTGTGCCAAAAGCCGGCGCGCCAGACTTCATGTCGACATTAGAGGTAAAACTGCCGTAAATAGCTGGCGCGCCAGGTTTGACGCACTGGTGAAATGCAAGCCCTGCCAAGGCTTCTGCGTTTTGTTGAACAAGTGCCCCCGCAACAGTGATTGGTGCCATTGCTCCAGCCAAAGTAAAGGGCGTATAGATTACGGGTTGGTTTCTTAGTGCCATTTCAATTGCACCTTCGAGCAGGGCTTTGTCATATACTAGTGGCGAGTTGGCGTTAACCACCGTTGTCAACGAGGGCTCTTTTAACAGCGTGTCCTCGTCAATACCCCTGGAAATACGTATCATTTCAATTGCATCGAGCATGCGCTCGCTGCCTAATGCATAGCCGTGCAAGGGTTTGGTGCTTAATCTGGCCATCGCAGAAACCGCCTTAAGGTGGCGAATACTGACATCGATATCGCAAGGCTCAACCGGGTAACCGCCTTGGGCGTGCACGGTGTTGAGGTGCTCCCCAAGCTTTATTAGGTTGCAATAGTCTTTGAAATTACCAGGTATTCTGCCCCTATCTAAATCGGAAACATTAGGTGTGCTTGAGACGATAGAGTAAACCACGCTACGACCACCAATATGAACGTGCCGCCCTGAGTTACGACCATGAAGGGTGAATTCACTCGGTGTTGTTGAGATCTTCTCCATTATGAAATCGGGATCAAAGCGTACACGTTGACCATCGGGGTCCACGCTTGCGCCAGCGGACCTTAGTATTTCGACTGCACGCGGGGACTGGATGTCCATACCGGTATCGCGCAACACTTTGAGAGAGGCCTGATGAATAGACTCAATTTCGTCTTCCGAAAAAATTTCCATCGGCTGATAGGGGTTCTGTGGTTGGCGATAGGGCGCTTGATGAAAGCTCTCCACCTTTCTTTTTTCCTTTGATCTTCCTCGTCTCATATCAATACCTTTCGATTAAGGCCTTCATTATAGGATGGCACAACATATATGTATAATTAATAATACTTTGTTTTTATATAAGTAAATTTAATATATGCTTCGACTTCAACTCAGTCACTATCGAATGCGTGTCAGCTGCAGCAATATCAATGAACTTGACGCAACCCGCCCTGAGCCATCAGGCTGCCGAAGCAGAGCGTCGTTTGGGGCGTAAATTATTCACCAGGTCGGGCCGCAAACTGAGTTTAACCGCAGCAGGAGAGTTTCTTGCAGATACCGCGGAAACAATTCTCAAGGACGCCAGTCTTGTGGAAACAACCTTGCTCAATCGAGATGAGTCGGATCCCATGGAAATTCTTCGTATCGGCACCTACGCATATAGCTGCTATCGATGGTTGCCAGGAATTCTTAAAAATCTACAACAGAAAAAAACAAAACTTCATTTTGAATTTGTTGTAGACACTGCAAAGACACCAATACGAAGCGTGATTGATGGTGATGTTGATTTGGGCATTTCTGCGGGCACGCCCAACTCTAAATCAGTGGACATACTACCCTTGTTTGTTGATGAGCTTGTGGCTATCTGTCCAGCAAGTCATCCGCTAGCAAATCGTGAGTACTTGCTAGCTTCAGACTTTTTAAATGACCCTTTTATTACCTACTCTGTTGTTCAGGAGGCGGGCTTTGAGCAGGAGTTGTTGTGGCGCCCAGCGGGGTGCCGCCCCTCAAAATACATTCGTGCGGGTTTGACTGACGCGGTGATTGAATTGGTGCGTGCTGGGATGGGTTTGAGCATACTCAGTCGTTGGGCGGTACAACCATATTTAGCAAGCGGAGAACTGGTTTGTGTGCCGCTAACCAAGACCGGCCTAACGTTGCAGTGGAACGTGATTGTGGGTCGCGGAAAACAAAAGTCCGAGAGCTTAACTGCGACTTGTGTTGAGATACAAGATTGGTGTAAAAATAATTTTTAATATTACGTGGTGAGAGCTCAGTAGATCTTCTGTGTATAATTCCAAAAAATAGCATAATGGGCCCAATCGAAAAATAATGAATTGGCGATCATCAGCAGAAAAAAAACTTGAACTTTTTTCTGACTGGATCTTTGAAAACTGCAAAAAAACACTACTATTAACCCTTCTTGGTGTTGTGGCGCTTGGCTCGCAATTGCCAAGCCTGACTCTGGACACTTCAACTGAGGGTTTTTTACATAAGTCCGATCAAATGCGCATTGATTACGATGCCTTTCGAGATCAGTTTGGTCGAGATGAAAAAATCATGTTGGCGGTTAAAACAAATAATATTTTTAATATTGATTTTTTAGCCAAGCTCGACGCCCTACATAAGGCGCTTGAACAACAGCTGCCACACATTAAGGCTGTTAACTCCCTCATTAACGCAAGAAACACCTATGGCAGTGGCGGCTCTTTGGTTGTGGGGCGGTTGATTGAGTTATTGCCCAGCAATAAGCAGGAGTTAAGCGAGCTAAAAGAAAAAGCAACGCAAAACAGCCTTTTTGACAACCTACTTTATAGCGAAGACTACACCATCACCGTAATCACTGTTGATACCAATACTTATTCGCTTGAACAGGCCGATGTGATAGGCGATAACTTTGAGTTTGACGCAGATTTTACCGACGACTTTGATTTTGAGTTTGACGCAGAAACAGAAACTCAAGGCACACAAAAAGCCTATCTTAGTGACGCTGAAAACGACGAGATTATCATCAAAGCGCAGGAGATAATCAGCGATTTTGAGGCCGAGGATTTTAAGATACACCTTACAGGATCCGCTGCAATAGCGGGCATTTTTAAACAGGCTTTGACCAAGGACTCGCAGGTTTTTATCAGTTTAATGATTGTGATGATTGTGGTGGTGCTGTTTGCTTTGTTTAGGCGAATCTCAGGTGTACTGTTGCCGCTTAGCTGTGTTGTCTTGACGCTGATATCGACCTTGTCTTTAATGGCCGCTTTTGCTGTGCCCTTCACTATGGCAACACAGATTATGCCAACTTTCTTATTGGCGGTGGTGACCGGCGCATCGATTCACTTGTTGGCTGTTTTCTATAAAGACTACACCAGCTCTGAAGACAAAAAAGCATCGCTTCGATATGCGATGGGGCATTCTGGGCTGGCGATAGTGATGACATCGGTAACAACGGCGGTTGGTCTTTGGTCCTTCTCTTTTTCAGAGGTTGCACCGGTTGCCGATCTTGGTCGTTTTGCCAGTGCGGGCGTGATGGTTGGACTGTTTTTCACACTTGTTCTTTTGCCGGCGTTAATTGCCCTAATAGACATTAAACACAAGCAGCAGGCTGGGAGTAAAGGCGAGAACAGCGTCATGGACAGGGGGTTGCTCGCGATTAGTCGGATTGCAACAAGTAGGGCCAAGGGCGTGGTTATTATTAGTGCGTTGTTGATTGCAATCGCAATTTTTTTTGCTGTACAACTACGTTTTTCTCACCACCCACTTAACTGGTTACCAGATGATAATTTTGCCCGTATTGCGACTGAGACTGTTGATGAGTCGCTTAACGGCTCTTTGACGCTTGAAGTTATCATAGACACCAGTGAAACGAACGGCCTTTATAATCCTGAAGTGTTGAAAACAATTGATAGGGTCTCTAGCGGTATTAATGGTGTTACCAAGGGCAATATGTTTGTTGGTAAGGCCCTCAGTTTGGTAGATGTTGTCAAGGAGATAAATAGAGCGCTTAATAATAATCTGGCCGAACACTACGTAATTCCAGACGAAAGGTCTCTAATTGCACAGGAACTTGTGCTGTTTGGCAGCAGTGGTAGTGCCGATTTAAAGGCATTGGTTGATGACGATTACTCGAAAGCACGCCTCACCCTCAAGGTTCCTTGGGTCGATTCGCTCGAGGCAAGGGAGTTTATAAAGGACGCCCAAATTTATCTTGATAAAGAGTTTGAAGGGCTTGCAACAGTAACTTTTACCGGCATTGGAACACTGATGACAGTGACTTTCGAGCAAGCCATATACAGTAGCGCATTTAGTTATTTACTGGCCTTTAGTTTTATTACGGTGTTGATGGTTTTACTGGTGGGCAATCTTAAAATTGGGCTGATTAGTATGTTGCCGAACATTTTGCCGATTCTGTTTATTGCGATGATCATGAACATATTTAATATGCCGCTAGATATGTTTACATTATTAATCGGTGCAATTGCTCTTGGTTTGGCGGTGGACGACACAGTGCACTTTATGCACAATTTCCGTCGTTACGAATTGCAGTACAACGACGTTGACAAGGCAGTAGAGCTAACATTGATGGGCACCGGCAGAGCCATTACCCTGACTTCCATTGTTCTCGCGCTGGGCTTTTTGGTGCTGACTTTTTCCAGTATGAATCATATGTTTAATTTTGGTATTTTGACAGCCGGTGCGATTTTGACGGCTTTGCTGGCTGACTTTTTTCTAATGCCAGCAATCATGAAATTAATTGTAAAGGATAGAAAGGACTTGTAGTTATTGCAACACAAAAAAAGGGCGCCCTTGGCGCCCTTTCTAATAACTTGCGGAGTTGATACTAAGCTTGCGCTTGCGCCATCACCTCTTCAACAAAGTTGTCGACTTTCTTTTCGATACCTTCGCCTACTTCGAAACGAACAAAAGACTCAACCTCGGCATTGTTTGCTTTTACAAGCGCACCAACCGTTGTGTCTGGGTCTTTAACGAAAGACTGGCCGTAAAGCGTCACTTCGCCAACAAACTTTTTCATTCTACCAACAATCATTTTTTCAATGATGTTGTCAGGCTTGCCACTTTCTTTGGCTTGCTCGATAAAGATTGCCTTTTCTCTTTCAAGAAGGTCGGCCGAAAGTTGGTCTTCGCTAATGCACTCTGGCTTAGAGGCGGCAATGTGCATTGCAACGTCTTTCGCTAAGTCGGCGTCATTGCCCGAAAGCACACTTACCACAGCAATTCGTTCACCGTGCTTGTATGCGCCGATAATACCATCACTTGTTTTGATTGTTTGAACACGTCTAACAGAAACATTTTCACCAACTTTAGCGATAATGTCTTCCCTTGCCTTTTCAACGGTTTCACCAGATTCCAGTGTTTGAGTCAAAAACGTTTCAATGTCTGTCGGCTGATTTTTAAGAGCTAAAGCGCCTAAAGTGTTAACAAAGCCAATGAAAGCATCGCCCTTGGTTACAAAGTCAGTTTCAGAGTTAACCTCTAAAATAATGGCGGTCTTTTTATCGTCACTCAAAGTAACGTTAACTAGGCCTTCAGATGCGATACGACCCGCTTTTTTAGCGGCTTTTGCGGCGCCTGAAGCGCGCATTAGGTCGATTGCTTCTTCCATATTGCCATCAGTTTCCATTAGGGCTTTTTTGCAGTCCATCATGCCTGAACCTGTTCTTTCTCTTAGTTCTTTAACTAAAGCGGCTGTAATTGCCATATTTTGTCTCCTGTTATTACGCTTCTTTGCTTTCAGTGGTTTTTTCGTCTGCTGGTGCAGCAACAACTTCGGCTGTTACAGGCTCGCTAGCAGGAGCTGCAGCCTCAGGGGCTTTTGCTTTATCTGCTGCCGGCTTTTTTGCGGCGGCCTTGCTTGCTTTAGGGGTGGCTTTTGAAGTAGCAAGAGAAGCTTTTGCTTCTAGCACCGCATTTGCAATTTCTCTCGCATAATAACCAATGGCTCTAATAGAGTCGTCATTACCAGCAATAACGTAGTCAATGCCGTCAGGGCTATGGTTTGTGTCAACAACACCAATAATTGGTAAGTGCAGTGTGCGTGCTTCGCGAACAGCGTTTTTCTCGTGACCGATATCGATAACAAAAACAACGTCAGGAATGCCGCCCAAATTTTTGATGCCACCCAAGCTGCGTTCAAGTTTTTCCATTTCTCTCGACATCATCAAAGCTTCTTTTTTATTGAACTGGGTAAAGTTCTCTTCAGCTAGGAATTCAAGGTCTTTAAGGCGCTTAATTGAGGCCTTAATTGTTTTATAGTTAGTCATCATTCCACCCAACCAGCGATGGTTGACGTAAGGCATGCCACAACGGACAGCCTCTTCTTTAATGATGTCACTTGCCGCTCTTTTTGTGCCAACAAAAAGAATAGAGCCGCCTGCAGCTGCAGTTTTGCTCGCAAAGTTCAATACGTCATTGAACTGAGGTAGTGTTTTTTCTAGGTTGATAATGTGAACACCGTTACGTGTTCCGTAGATGAAAGGTTCCATTTTTGGGTGCCAAAAACGGCTGCGGTGACCAAAGTGTACACCGGCCTCTAACATTTTCTTCATTGATGCTTTCGCCATGTTTTCTCCTGGGTTAAGACTTCCACGTCGCCTAACAATCAACCCCGATTAAAGGGCACCCTGATTGCTATTGGGGCTCTGTGTGATACATTAAATAATCAAGCACTAACAAATGTTAAATACTTGCCTGTTTTTTAGCAAAAAACCGTAGTTGTTGTCGCTAAAAGCCGACCATTATCCCATACTTTTGGGTCTGTGGCAAAAGTTGGCTAATAAAGTCTTTCTGTTTATTGAACATAAGGGTTTTTTGGCTTTGCAGCACGGCAGCATATTTGTTCTTTTTGCTTATAATAATTCATATTAAATTTTCTATATCCGAGGAAAAATAACGGGCTATTTTTTGAGTCCAGTTTCAAAATCTAGTCTGAAGATGTCTAAAGGCCTAGCGCGACGCTCCAGTTTCGCCCTTAAAACGGCGCCCTCCCAACCAATCCAGAAAAGTTCGGCTTTTATAGTGCAATTAATATATGGCGGTATTTCACCCCTAGCTTGAGCAGCCAATAAACAAGTTTCTGTCTTTTTTTGCCACTTGCAAAACACATCGCTGAGTCGTTGTCTAAAAACATCCGGAAGGGTGTTTATTTCTTGGCCAAGGTTGCCAATCAAACAACCCCGGTTATAATTATGTCGCGCCATATTAGAGCGTGCCTCCACGATAAAGTCGCCAATACGCTCTAACGGTGTACGGGCCTCGTTTAAATACGATCGATCTAGCATTTTGGTAAAAAAATCACTGTAAGCCTCAATCACGGCTAGGCCAAATATTTCTTTACTGTCAAAATAGGCGTAAAAAGAGCCTTTGGGCAAGCCCGCATTCTTCGTGATCTCATCCAGTCCTGTTGCCTCAAAACCTTTCTGAGTTAAAAGAGAAACACCGGCAAATAATAGAGAAAGGTGGTTTTCTTCAGTCTCTTTTAGATTCTTTTTAGGCCTGCCACGCAGTTGTTTTGTAATAATTTCTTTA
>LWDU01037605.1_pt1 | contig 37750 bp, 24 predicted proteins | sample 727161 | NCBI WGS metagenome assembly LWDU01 (sample SAMN04566230, study PRJNA314399) | hydrothermal vent metagenome | isolation source: deep sea hydrothermal plume seawater | place: Mexico: Gulf of California, Guaymas Basin | collected 2004-07-11
GCCCCTGGGCTGCTCGCGAACGGAGACCACGACCGTAGCGTCTCCTACGTTCTTGACTTTCACACTGGACGGAACTGAGGCGACGATGCCGTATGTGAGCCCGTCCTCAAGGACCACCGTCTCCACGGACCGGACTGTGATGTGTGTGGTGTGGCAGGCGCACAACAGGGCAGCGACAAACGCTAGCAGGGCACTGGTTGGTCTGGACATGGGCATGGGGAGTCTTGGGCGTTGGGGGAACCTGCCCCAATCCTATGGGCTGGCCTGCGGGGGAACCGTATTCCAGCTGAATTCCCTGCTGGCAGTACACTCGCCCTGGAATTGGATCGCCTCGGAGATCCCGCCCGATCGCCTTCAAGGCGCTCCCCCGGTACCTGTTCCCTTTGGATCGTTCAGGTGAACCAGCTGGCTCTAGACCCGCGCCAGAGCAACCCGCAGAGGATGCCCCTCCACTTCGAAGTCGGCCAGATCTCCCCCATCGGCCAGGGGGTCGGGCGCCCGCTCCGTGGCCAGGACCTCGGCAGCCAGGAGATCCCAGTGCTCGCTAATCGCCTGCTCAAGTTCCCCTTCCGCGGCCAGATGCAACCGAATGCGATCGTCCAGTTCCAGGCCCGAGTCCTTGCGCAGGCCCTGAACCCGGTTGATCACCTCTCGCGCCAAGCCCTCCCGACGCAAGACGTCGCTGACCTCCAGATCAAGCGCAACGGTCAGGCCGCCCTCCGTTGCCACTGCCAGGCCCTCGCGGCTGGTGCGGTCCACCAGCAGCGTCTCCTGGTCATAGACCAGATCCGGCAGCTCGGCACTCGGGCATTGACCACCGGCCACGATCGTGGCCAGGGCCTTGGCGTCGAGAGCCGCAACCTCGTCCCGCACAACCCCGAGCTTGGAACCAAAACGCGGCCCAAGCAGCTTGAGATTTGGTCTGGCAGAGAGGGTGACCAGGGCACTCTCGTCCTCGGAAACGAGCACCTGCTTGACATTCAGTTCCTCGGCAATCAAAAGCTTCATGCTCTCAAGGCACTCCAATCCAGTCGCATCGGCGCAGACCAGGGTCAGACTCGCCAGGGGCTGGCGCACGCGCAGACGGTGCTGCTCGCGCAGGGAGCGGCCCAGGGTCACGGCCACGCGCGCGAGGCCCATGCTCTGTTCCAGGGGAGTGTTGACGAACTTGGGATCAACCGTGGGGAAGCTCTCAAGGTGCACGCTGCCCGTGCCACGACCGACTGAGAGGGTCTCGTGGATCTCTTCGGAGATGAAAGGCAAGAAGGGCGCCAGCACCCGAGAGAAGTCCAGCAGCACCCTGTGCAGGGTGCGGTAGGCGTTCTGCTTATCAGCGTCGGCGCCACTGGCCCCGCGCCAGAAACGACGGCGGCTGCGGCGGATGTACCAGTTGGTCAAGTCGTCGATGAACTCCAGGAGTGCAGGTGCTACACGGAACAATTCGTAGTTCTGCATGCGCTCATCCACAGTTCCGATCAAGCCTTGCAGACGTGAGAGAACCCAACCGTCCAACTCGTTCAGGCTCGGATCTGGATCTTTGAAGTCGGGTTCCCAGCCGTCCAGATCCGCGTAACGGGTCAGGAATGAAGTGGCGTTCCAGAGGGGCAAGAGGACTGAACGCACCTTCTCTTTCACCCCCGCCTCGTCAAAGCGCAGGTTTCCAGCCTGCATTGCGGGTGAGTCCAAGAGGTACATGCGCAGGGCGTCCGCGCCCTGATCTTCCAGCACCAGATTGGGATCGGGGAAGTTGCGCTTGCTCTTGGACATTTTTTCCCCGTCCGCGGCCAGGACGATGCCATTGACAACCACGTTCTTGAAGGCAGGGCGATCGAAGAGCGCGGTGGAAAGCACCATCAGGGTATAGAACCAGCCACGGGTTTGATCGAGGCCCTCGGCGATGAAGTCCGCGGGCAGGGAGCTTTCAACGAACTCCTCGTTCTCGAAGGGATAATGGTTTTGAGCGTAGGGCATCGAGCCCGATTCGAACCAGCAGTCGAAGACCTCGGACACCCGCCTCATGACAGCACCAGGGTTTTTCTTCGAGGGAAAAGTGATTTGGTCCACATGATCCCGATGCAGGTCCGTCACCGTGCCGGGCTTGAACCCCGCAAGTTCTTCCAGCTCCTGCACGGAACCGATGCAGACCATATCCGTGGGATCCGTCTCGCAGCGCCAGATCGGCAGGGGTGTGCCCCAAAAACGGCGACGGGACACATTCCAATCCCGGGCTCCAGCCAACCAGTTGCCAAAACGGCCACTGCCCACGAATTCGGGCACCCAGCGAATGGCCTGGTTGTGTTTCACCAGTCGTTCGCGCATGTCCTCCACGCGCACGAACCAATTGGAGACAGCCATGTACAAGAGCGGCTGATCTGTACGGTAGCAGTGGGGATAGGCGTGCACGACCACGTCCTGATCCACCACGCGGCCCTCTTGCTTGAGGCGCTTGATGATCCCAGCGTCGGCGTCCTTGGCGAACTGGCCCGCAAAGTCCGACACGCTGTCGTCAAAAATGCCGTTCACGTCGAGAGGGTTGACCAGGGGCAGGCGCTCGCGTTTGCCGGTCTGGAAGTCCTCCTCGCCGAAGGCCGGGGCCTGGTGCACCAGGCCAGTGCCCGCATCAGTACCCACATAGTCCGCTGCCACGATGCGGAAGGCGGGGCTGTATTCGTCAGAACCATTCGCCAGGTCCGCGAAGTACGGGAACAGGGGCTGATAGGTGCGGCCCACGAGTTCTTTACCCTTCAGACGGCCGAGTTCCTTGGTCTCCCCCAAACGACCGCGCTCCTGGTAATCAGCCAAGCGCCCGGGCTCCAAGTAGGCCACCTCCCCGGTCTCGATCACCTGCACCTTGACGTATTCAATGTCCGAGTGCACGGCCACGGCCAGGTTGCTGGGCAGAGTCCAAGGGGTCGTGGTCCAGACCCAAAGGGACGCATCCTCGTCGTTCAGTTTGAGGCGCACAGTCAGGCTCGGATCCTGGCGCCGCTTGTGGCCGTCCTTCTTGGTCTTGGGATCACGCTCCTGGGGCCCCTGTGCCACTTCAAAGTTCGATAGGGGCGTGCCCAGAGTGGGAGAAACCGGTTGCACACGATAGCCCTCGTAAACACGCTCATCATCCCACAGACGCTTGAAGACCCACCAGACCGACTCCATGTACGAAGCGTCCATGGTGCGATAACCCCGGTCATGATCGACCCAACGGCCAAAGCGCCGAACCGTACTGCGCCACTCGCCGGAGTATCGCAAGACAATGTCACGGCAGGCCTGATTGAAGGCCACGATGCCGATCTCTTCGATCTCGCGGGCGTCGTTCAAACCCAGTTCCTTCTGGGCCTCGTTCTCCACAGGCAGACCGTGACAATCCCACCCCCAGCGACGCTCCACGGAAAAGCCCTTCATGGACCAAAAACGCGGCACCACATCCTTGAGCACACTGGCAACCAGGTGCCCATGGTGCGGCAAGCCCGTGGCAAAGGGAGGACCGTCATAGAAAGAGTAGGGCGGCCGATCCGACTGCTTCTGCACCGATTGCTCAAAGGTCTGATCCCGGTCCCAACGATCTAGACGCTGCCTCTCTTGGTCACTGAATGAAACAGTGGGTGCGACGGGTTTCATGCGCATGAGATCACCTCACTCAAACGGTCTGCTCACGCCCTTCGGCTACCCGACGAACGCCCTCGGCGGCGAAGTCGGCGCGCATGGTTTCGCGGAAACGGCCCTTGAGCCCCTGCTCGGTGCGTTGGAGAGACTTGACCAATTGGGCCACGAAAGGGCTCTCACAGGGATCCCGAGCGATTTCTCCCAGGGCCACGGCAAGGGGCCGGGACGAGCGCCAGAGGCGTCGGTAGGCATCGCGCAAGGCAAGGATGTCCTGCTCGGGAACGCCAGCCCGTTGCAAACCGATGACATTGACTCCGCGCACACGCGCATCATGGCCTTCGACGATCATGAAGGGAGGCACATCACGTGAGATGCGCGTCTTGGCTCCCACATAAGCGTGTGCGCCGATTGTGGAAAAAGCCACAGCGCCTGACATACCGGAGAGGTTGGCGTGATCTTCGATGCGCGTGTGGCCAGCGAGTTGCACGCCGCCGGAAATGATCAAGTTGCTGCCCAGGTCACAGTCGTGAGCGATGTGGCAGCAAGCCATCAGAAGGCTGCCGTCGGCGATACGGGTCACGCCACCGCCCTTGAGGGTGCCACGATTGATGGTCACGAACTCGCGCACGGTATTGCCGTCTCCCAGGATGACTTCCGTGGCCTCGCCCCGGTAGGTCAGGTCCTGAGGCGGGCCACCGATACTGGCCTGGCCCACGATTTTGTTCTCGGAGCCAATGGTGGTGACTCCGTCCAAGACGACCTGAGCACCGATACGAGTGCCGTCCCCCACGCGCACGCAGGGACCAATCACCGTGTAGGGACCGACGCAAACGTCGACGCCCAACTCAGCGCCCGGTTCTATCACAGCTGTGGGATGAATTTTTACAGTCATAAATTGCTCATTGAATATGGGCCTAGGCTTCGATCATGGTGAACATCAGCATCGCCTCGCAGACGACCTTGTTGGCCACCAAACCGCGGGCGCGGCATTGCACTGTTTCGCCCTTGATACGGGTCGTTTCCACTTCAAGGCGCAGTTGATCGCCGGGAGTCACGCCTCCGCGCAACTTGACCTTGTCCAGTGACCAAAGAACCGCCAGTTTGCCTGAGTACTCCAGCCTACGCAGAAGCAACATGCCCGCCAGTTGGGCCATGGCCTCCAGTTGCAGGACCCCAGGCATCAGCGGTCTCTCCGGAAAGTGCCCCTGGAAGTAGGGCTCGTTGATCGTCACGTTCTTGATCGCCACCGCGCGCTTGTAGCCCTCCACTTCGATCACCCGATCGATCAATAGGAAGGGATAGCGATGGGGCAGCATCTTGATGATTTCACGAATGTCCATTCCGGACTCGCGCTCCACCAAGCCGCCGGTTTCCTGTTCTTGCAGCAAGTCCAAGAGGCGTTCCACTAGCAGAGCATTGGTGCTATGCCCCGATTTTGTGGCAATGATCTGGGCCTTGAGCTCAGCTCCCAGCAGGGACAAGTCCCCCACCAGGTCGAGCAGCTTGTGACGCACAGCCTCATTGGGAAGACGCTGCACCGTCTCAGGATCCCCGAGCACCACGGTGTTCTCGCGAGTAGCGCCCTTGCCAAGACCCGCCGCCTGCAGTGCCTCAACCTCAGACGCCAGGCAGAAGGTGCGCGCAGAAGCCAGTTGCTCCACGAAGGACTCCGGCGTGAGCTGCATGCTGAACACACCGCCCTGTACCTCGGGATCATCGAAGCTGGCCACGTACTGAAGGGACAGGTTTGCCCCATCGCTGGGCAGGGCCACCAGGGTCGCGTCCCCTTCGCGCACAAAAACCGGCTGCTCCAGGATCAGCACTTTTACCTGCTGCTTCTGCTCGATGGCCACGCCCTTTTGCAGCAACTCCACAAAGGGCTGTGCACTGCCGTCGGCGCCGGGAAACTCGGGCCCGTCCATCTCCACCACAAGGTTGTCAACTTCGAGTCCGCTGCAGGCCGCCAGAAAGTGTTCGATGGTCTCCACCCCGACTCCCTCACGCATCAACCTCGTGCGACGCTCGCGCAGGGAGTGATAGCGGATGTGGGCCGGAATCATGGGCGCGTCTTCCAGATCCGTGCGCACGAACTCTATGCCGTGGTCCACCGGAGCGGGCAACACGCGCACATGGACCTCGTTGCCGGAATGCAACCCGATGCCGCTGATTTCCACGGGAGTCTTCAGGGTCTGCTGGCTACGGCTCATCTGGAGTACTCCTCCAGAGCCTGCAAGCGGGCCTGCAAGTCTCGAATCTGCTGTCGCATCTCGTGCAGCCGCGGAGCCACCCGCAGATTGCGGATGGCGGTCTTCTTGTCATGGGCTGGCACCCCGAGGACCTCGGCGCCAGGGGGAATATCATCGAAAACCAGCGAGCCCCCACCCACCTTGACCCCGTCTCCAAGCGTGCGATGGCCGTTGATACCCACCTGCCCCGCGATGATCACCCACTTGCCCAGATGGGCCGAACCGGCCAGGCCGACCTGACCGAGGACCATGCTGTGTTCGCCGATCTGGACATTGTGCGCCACATGAACCAGGTTGTCGAGTTTGACCCCATCGCGCAGGCGAGTGGCTCCCAGACGGGCACAATCCACCGCGCAGTTGGCTCCCAGGTCGACACGATCCCCCAGTTCCACCCGGCCGCTTTGGGGCACGGGCTGCCAACCCTCAGGGGTGTGCTCGTAACCAAATCCCCTGCTGCCCAGGACCACTCCCGCCTCCAGGACACAGTCAACACCAATCCTGACAAAGGGATAGAGCACGACACGGGGATGCAACTCGCTGCCAGCCCCCACCTGCACACCTTCTCCCAGGACGACTGCTGCGTGCAGGATCACTCCAGCGCCCACAACCACATCCGGTCCCAGCACACAGAGGGGTCCCACGCTCACGTCTGCGGCGAGTTGGGCACTGGGATCGACCACCGCGCTAGAATGCACTCCGGACTGCGGTGTGCGGACCTCCGGGGCCAGACTCTTGGCCACCACGGTCATCGCGGCAGAAGGATCAGCAACCAGCAGGAACGCGGGGCCAGAGCTGGTCTCTGGCAGCGGCTGATCGTCCCCGACCAAGACAGCCGCAGCTCGCGTTTGGTCCAACTGGGACCTGTACCTGGGATCGGCCAGGAAACTGATGTCGTCGCAATCAGCGTCGAGCAAGGCCTCGGCCCCAGTCACGGAACGCCGGGGATCTCCGATCAGGGTGGCCCCCACAAGGGAGGCGAGCTCGGCAAGAGTCTTTGAAGTCATGGTGGGCCCGGAAAACAAGAATGGGGACCCAGCGCTGCCTACGGTGCGGCAACGGGGATTAGAACCGCCATGGTGTAGCCATAGCACGACCCTCTTGTCAACGGACCTCTTCTCAACGCAGGGACAAGCTGAAGGAGAACACCCTCAGGTCATCCCCCTCCCCCTCACGCAGGGGCCACCCCAGGTTGAAGGAAATCGGAATCGGGCGCACGAGGGCAAAGTTCAGGCCATAGGAGACCCTGAGTTCGTCCATATCCAGATCCCAGGCATTGCGGTCCAAGACTCCAAAATCCAGGAAGGGGCCTCCGCGGAACATCTCTGCCCTCTGGGTGGTACCAGGGATGGGGGTCGAGAAGAGCGGCCAGCGCAGTTCCAAGGAACCGTAGACCATGGTCTCACCTCCAATGGGGTGGTCTCCCTCGTTGGGGCCCACGCCCCTGAACTCGAAACCCCGCAGGCGGCGAGATCCACCCAGGAACCAGCGCTCGGAGTAGTGGGTTTGATCCGAGTCTCCGAAAGGTACGGCGACGCCTGCTCCCGCTTCCAGGAGCAGCACCGGATCAACTTCACCCGCGAGCCCAGCCAGCTTGAAGTACTGCTCGAAGTGCCCCTCGAACTTGACCAGATCCTCGTCGCCCCCCAAGGGGCCACCGAAGTAGGAGAGTTCGCCGTAACCGTAGGTTCCCTCCCTGGGGACTCTGCGATTGTCCAGTTGGCTCCAGGAAAGACGTGAACCAAGGCCCACGAAAGTCGTATCAAGCGAGCTGTTCAGCAGGGTGTCTGGCAGGGTACCTGACTCAAGGTCCTCAAGTTTGATGCGCTGCCAAATGGGGCCAAAGCGCAGGCTGAGGTCGCCCTGCCCATAGCGCCGTATGGTGTCAAGTTTCAGGTGCGTGCGATCTTCGTCGTTGGTGCGGTAGATGCGGTCCCGGTTGAGGGCTTCCACCGCAGCCCCCCAACGATCGAAGTGATCCGCGAAGAGGTCCGGGTGGCGATAGGAAAAGCGCCAGAAGCTGACCCTGGAGCCGGGCGAAAGATCAATCGCCAAAGACTCGCCGTTGCCATGAAATGCCTCGCGACGGTAGATCTCGCCAGGCGTGGCAAACAGGCTACTGGGCACCTCAGTGTAGTCGAAGTTGCTGTGGCTCAAGGAGATCAGACCAACCAGGCCGCTGTCAGAGGCCACCCCCCCTTGCAACTGAAAGTCCACAACACGCCCCTCCTCAACCAGATATTCGATGTCGATTACTTCGGGCTCGTTCGGGACCTCGCGAAAGCGAAAGGTGGGCGGTCGGTGATTGGGGTCCTGTTGATCGAGAAAGTAACCCAGACCCATGATGCGCTGCAGGGAACGCTTGATTTCCTTAAGATCAGCGGGTTCCCCTGGCAGGATGCTGATTTCCCTGCGCAACACATCATCGTGGGTGTGTGTATTGCCAGAAATCTCTATGGCGCGCACCCGCCGAGCCTGCCCCTGCACGATCTTGAGCAAGACATGCACCTCTGCTCTGACAGGGTCCAGCAAGACATCCGGTTCAAGGACGCGAAAGCCGTTGGCCTGGCTGGGATTGAGAAACCGGGCCGCCGCTAGATGGCCTCGCTCACCGTAGTAGCTCTGAAGGATCAAGCGGTCATGATTGCGGCGGGCGGCATCATAGGGTCCGCCGGACTTGAGCTCGATTTCTGCCAGCAGATCGTCCTTGGGAAACACAAAGGGCACCTCACGCTCGACCAGTTGTCCATCAGCATCAACTTCTATCTCAAGCGCAACGAGATCTACGCTGGCAACCGTGTACTTACGACCCTCGTCCACATGAACCACAATACTGACCTTGTCGCGCCGATCATTGAACTCAAGAGGTTCCAGTTGGACCTCGGCGTCGAGCCAGCCCCCATCGCGATAGACCTGCCGCATGGCAACCAGATCCGCGCGTAGTTCTTCTTCAATAAAGACCGAACCAAACCAGGAGAAAATCCCGCGACCTGCAATCTTCGGGGAGGCCATTTCGCGCAGCCCTCCCCTCCAAAAGAGAAAACCCGAATCAGGCAAGCTGTCATTGCCCGTGACCTGCACATTGATACAGCGCACCTTTGGTCCTTCACGCACCACAAAGACCAGGTCGCGTACACGCTGGCCCGGCAAGGGATCCGAGGCGACCCAGACGACTTCGACAAAGTGATAACCCGCGCGACGATAGCCTTCCACCAAACGCTGAACTACGCCGTCGGCCTCGTGCAGATAAAGCTCACTGCGATCTAGAAGACCAGCCCACTCGCGCAGCTTTTCCTCATCGAAGCTGTCATTACCTATAAAGCCCGGTTCAAGGTCCACCTCGAATTCAAGGATGGCAATGATCAGGCTCACGCCGCCCGGCACCTCCGTAGGCACGATCCGTTGGACGAAGAGACCATAGTCCCGGAACAGGGAGGCCACCCTTTGCTCCCGTTGCATGAACTGCAAAGGCTTGCCGATCTCCAGACCCAAAGCCTCAAGCACCACATCCTCGGGAAAGGTGCTGAGCCCCTCAAACTCCACCGCCTGCAGAATCGGTCCATCGTCGAGGCTCGGCGCAACTACGCCCTGCTGAGTAGAAACAGCCCCCTCTGCAGGCGGCAGGCCAAACAAGCAAAGCGCTGCAAGCAACAAGGCGCGCGAAAAGGGGGCCAGCCAAATTCGGCCCTTTGAGGTGAGTCCCATAGGGCAAAGTCGTTGTGAGCAGATGGTCAAATCTGAAGGGCCTCGACCGTGGACGGTGCCAGGTTCTCAAAGCGCAGGATCGTGCCCTTAAACTGCAACTGCACATTCCCGGTTGGCCCGTTTCTCTGCTTGGCAACGATCACCTCGGCCTTGCCCTTATTCTCCGGAGTGTCATGATAGTACTCCGCTCGATAGAGCATCATGACCACATCCGCATCCTGTTCAATCGAGCCCGACTCACGCAGGTCGGAAAGCAACGGGCGCTTTTCCTCACGGGATTCGACCCCGCGCGAAAGCTGCGAGAGGGCCAGCACGGGAACTTCAAGTTCCCGAGCAAGCTCCTTGAGAGAACGCGAGATCAAACTGATCTCCTGCTGACGGTTCTCCGCTCTGGCACCCATCAACTGCAGGTAATCAACGACGATCATGTCAAGACCCTGCTTGTGCTTGACCCGCCTGGCACGACTTCGCAGGGCCATGATCGAAAGGCCGGGAGTGTCATCGATCAAAAGCTTCGAAGCCTCCAGCTCTCCGGCAGCTTGGGTCAGATCCTGATAGGCGGAAGTGTCGAGTCTGCCTGAGCGCAGACGGTGAGAGTCCACCCGTGCCCTGGAACAGAGCATGCGCTGGACAATGGACAGACTGCCCATTTCAAGACTGAAAAACAGGACCACCGGCTGGCGCCCAAGGTGCTCGGGCGGATTGAGTGTGGCGTGCTCCATCAGATTCAGCGCGAAAGCCGTCTTGCCCATGGAAGGCCGCGCAGCGATCACAGTCAACTCGCCAGCATTGAATCCACCGAGCATGTCGTCGAGATCATAGAAGCCGCTGGGCAGCCCGGTCAGGTCGCCACGACCAGACTGTTGCTCGATGCGCTGAAAGACCGGCTTCATGAAGTCCGAAAGAAACTTGGCGCCCGATGGATCGCGGTCTTCCGAAACCCCAAAGACGTTGCTCTCACAATCATCGCAAACAGCACGCACGCTCTCCCCGTCCGGAGGTGTTCGTCGGGCGGCTTCAATGCCCGCACCCTGAACCTCAATCAGCCGACGCAGGGTGGCGAGGTTGGCCACAAGTTCTCCGTGCCTGGTGACATTCTCCCAACTGAAAGCCACGGGCAGCAAGCCGGTCAGGTAGGCCGCGCCTCCCACATCCCCGAGCTTGCCCATGGCCCGCAGGGTGGTCTGCAAAGTGACCAGGTCAAGGGCCATGTTCTTGTCCGACAGGTCCATCAGGGTGCGGTAGATCAACCCATTACGGGGCACAAAGAAATCCTCGGGCTTGAGCACAACGGCCAGATCGTGCAAGCGGTCGGGTCGCTGCAAGAGGGCGCTGAGGACCTGCTTCTCGGCCTGCTCGTCATGGGGCGTGGCCTGCTCGTTCATGGTCTGGTCGGAGGATTGCATGGGAGACCAAGCAGGATACGGCATGGCACGCGAGGCGCAAAAGCAAAGCCGAGCAAACCACTTGTGCACACTTGTACACAAGGCCCCCAGCCACCAGAGGCGGCAGGGCTCACTCGGGGCAGAACACTCTTAGGAGTATCGCCAGATAGCCTGGGCGGGAAGCTGCACCCCGCTGGGCTCAGCCTTCCGCTCGGGCGTCGCCGTCAGCATCCCGGGCTGACTCTTGCGACCCCTCAGGCGATGCCTTGGTCCCATCTTCGGAGTCGGCGGCCACCTCAGGCTTGGGCTCGGGAGGGGGCGGAGGCGGGTTCTCAGACTCCACCACGACCGTCACCGTAGCTACCAGACCAGCGAAAAGGTGGATCGGAACCTCGTGGGTCCCCACCTCCTTGATCGGCTGGGGCAAACGCACCTTGCCTTCTTCCACGCCCACTCCCGCGGCGGAACAGAGCTCAACAACCTGGGCCGCATTGACAGAACCATAGAGGTGTCCTCCATAGTCCGCCTTCTGAAGCGTGGTCACGGTCAGGTTGTTGATCGCCTCTGCGGTACCCGCGAGTGCCTCGCGCTGGACCTCTTCCTCGGCATCAATTCGAGCGGCGCGACGTGCAATGACCCGCCTGTTCTCGGTCGTTGCAAAGACGCCGAGTTTCTTGGGCAAGAGGAAGTTGCTCGCATAGCCAGCGCGAACAGAGACGATCTCTCCGCAGCGGCCAAGGTTCTCTACATGCTCGCGCAGGAGCAGTTCAATCTGTTTTGCCATGGTAGGGTCCTCCTAGACAATGAACGGCAGCAGGGACAAGTGACGGGCGCGTTTGATCGCCTGCTTGAGTTCCTTCTGGCACTGGGCACAGAAACCGGAACGACGGCGGGAGACGATTTGCCCCTGTGGGGTAAGAAACTTCCCGAGATACTCGAGGTCCTTGTAGTCAAGTTTTGGATCGTCGCAATTCTTGGATCCGATTCCAGCTGTGGGCTTGAGTGCCATGATCAGGACTCCTGGGGGCTATCCGTTGAGGTTGTAGCGGTGGCGGCCTCTTCGGCCTTGGGGGATTCTTCTGAAGGAGTGTCGCCTTCTGGGGCTTTCTCCTCCTTGGACTCGGCAGGTTTGCTGGCGGTCTCCTCTCGCTTGGGAGACCCATCCTCGTCGGAACGGACGCGCTCACGCTCATTCTCTCGGGCCGCGTCGAGTTCATCAAAGACGCTCGGCCGGGGACCATCCACCGGGGGAGGCTCCAATTCGAAGTCGTTCGCCTCCTCGGCGCTGGCCAACTCTGCTTCCTCAGCAGGAATTTCGTCCACCGCCAAGAACAGATAGCGCAGCACCTTGACGTTCAGATCCAGGCTGCGGCGCAGTTCACTGGATCGCCCGTCTGGCAGCTCAAAGTACATCAGGAAATAGGTTGCTCGTTGGTTGCCCTTGATCGGGTAGGCCAACGCACGCTCATCCCATCGGCGAGCAGTATGTATGACGGCCCCGTACTTGACGAGGGTGTCGGTAAGAATGGCTTTCGCCTTGCGCCAATCAGCCCGGACAAGGTCGTTGTCCAGAATGATCATGCCTTCGTAAATCTGTCCCAAGTGGGTCTCCTTTGCTTTTCGATAAATTGAGCGGCCCATGAACGGATGCCCATGAGTCAGCAGTTCCAGCGGCTGTGAAACCGCGTCATGCACCCACTCAGATCCCCGGTCGTGAGCCAATCGAGAAGAGCCTCGGCTGCCTCACGCACGCTGATCTTCGCATCCTCCATTTCTTTGTCAAGAAATGGAGAGAGCACATGACGCGCCGCGTCGGTTCCCGAACGGCCGATCCCCACTCTCAGGCGGGGAACACTGTCGGTGTCCAGGTGTTCTAAAATAGATCGCATCCCGTTCTGGCCTCCGTGACCCCCGTGGGGGCGGATTCGCAGTTGGCCCAGTTCCAAGTCCAGATCATCGTAAACAACGAAGATCTCATCGAAATCGGGCGCCACGTCTCCCAAGAAATGAAGCGCTGACGCCAAAGCCCTCCCGGAGCGGTTCATGAAGGTCGTGGGCTTGAGCAGCAGCGCATTGTGTTTCACGCTGTGGGCCCACTCAAAACCTCGGGCGGATCGCCCGGGGTCCCCTGCGGGAAGCAGTCCGCTCGTGGGACTGAGACAGGATGCAGATTGAAAGAGCAGTCCGAGTTCCTTTGCCAGTTCCTCGACCACATGGAAGCCCATGTTGTGTCGAGTCCAGTGGTACTCGGACCCGGGGTTGCCCAGGCCAACGATCAGGCGGGTCATGGGGTGAACTCCGGACGCCTTCGGATGGCCGAAGGGCGGAACAGTCTAGCGACAGTTCCGTGGAGGGCAAGCCCTGACCCGGAAACCCCCAAGAGGGCTCCGGGCTGGGGGCGCCACAGATCAGGTCTCCTTGCCGCTTTCGCCAGCGCTGCCGCCTTCTCCGCCGCCATCGCTGCCGGCCTTGTCGTCGGGGACCCCTTCACTCAGGTCGAGGGTGTCGTCGTCCTCCACCACTTCCTCAATCATCGCCTTCTCTTCGACGATCACCAACAGGATGTCGTCCTTCTTGGCCTCGTCCTCGCTCAAGGTGATGCCCTCGGGCAGGTCCAACGCTGAAGGGCGTAACTGGGCACCGAGGGCCAGAGTCTCAAGATTGACCTCGATCATGTCCGGGATGTTCTTGGGCAGGCAATTGACCACGATCATGTCACGTACCTGGTTGACTGTACCAACGGCCCCACCGACCAAGGACAGGGGCACACGCACATCGGAACGTTGACCGCGTACCACACCCTTGAATTCGATGTGCTGAATGTCGGAACCCATCAGGTCCCACTGGATCTCACGGATCACGCCAGAACGCAACCCTTCAGAAAACTCAAAGTCAAACAGGTGGGCCTCATGGCGGTGCGCCGCGCGGAAAGCGGCTGCCTCCACACTGAAGTGACGCAGGGGTTCCTCGGAGTCACCGAAGAACTGCAAGCTGGCGGGCAAGCGGCCTCGATTGCGCAGGGCGCGGGCGGGGCGTGAGCCGAGTTTCTCGCGCAACTCGATGTCGAGCTTTGCTTCGTGATGGGTACTGGCCATGTTGTGTTTCCTGGATGGTTCGTCGCCCAAGGGGCGCACAGGGTCTTGTTGAAGCCAGCCAAACAGTTCGGCTGGTGAATGATGTGGGCTGAATCCCTCTACATGAACAATCCGCTGATGGAATTGTTCTCGTGAATGTTACGGATCGCATGGGCGATCAGGGGGGCCGTGCTGACAACTTTCAGATTGGAGGGCTTGTTCTTGAGAGGAATCGTGTCGGTGACCAGCACCGTTTCCACCGGAGCATTCTCTATGCGCTCCACCGCAGGACCGCACAGCACGGCGTGGGAAACCGCAATCACAACCCGCGCGGCACCGTTGCGCTTGAGGGTCTCGGCAGCCTGGGTGATCGATCCACCGGTTGAAATCATGTCGTCCACAATCACACAATTGCGTCCCTCCACGTCACCGATCACATTCTCTATCACGGTTTCAGAGCCCGAAACGCGGCGCTTGTCCACGATAGCCAGATCGGCGGAGAGGCGCTTGGCGTAGGCCCTCGCCATCTTTGTGCCCCCCACATCCGGAGTCACCACCACCGGGTTCTCGATTCCCAGACGCACGACCGCGTCCAACAGCACCGGCCGGGCATAAAGGTGATCCACCGGAATGTCAAAGAAACCCTGAATCTGGGCCGCGTGCATGTCCAAAGTCACTATGCGTTGCGCTCCAGAAGCCACCAAGGTGTTGGCCACAACCTTGGCGCTGATCGGAACACGACCCTCGTCCTTGCGGTCCTTGCGAGCATAGCCGTAGTAGGGCACCACTGCTGTGATGCGCCCGGCGCTCGCCCGACGCAGAGTGTCGAGCAGCAGCAACAACTCGGCCCAGTTGTCATTGACCGGGGGACACGTTGGCTGCAACACAAACACATCCCGCCCGCGGATGTCCTCGCTGAGCTTGATGTCGATCTCCCCGTCAGGGAAGCGGCCCACATGCGCGTCCGCCAGGGAGATGTCAAGTTCCGCTGCAATGGACGCAGCAAGCTCCGGATGAGCAGTGCCCGAGATCAAGGTGATGTCGCCGTAGAAACTCAAAGCTGGCCTTCCTCTTTCTGGGGTGTCTGGGAAACGGAGGATGTGTCCTCCTTGGATTTCTTGGAGGCGCCAAGGCGCCTGGCGGGCACACCGGCCCAAACCTCTCCGGGGGCCATGCTTGCGCTCTTGGTCAAAACCGCCCCCGCAGCGGTGGTGGCGCCAGCAGGCACTTCATTTGGGGCAACGATCAAGGTGCCGCTGCCCACAAATGCCCCGTCCCCCACTTTGGATGGGTGCTTGGCCTGGCCATCGTAGTTGGCGAAGATAGTACCCGCGCCTACGTTGGCCTTGGTGCCGATGGTCACATCTCCCAGATAGGATAGGTGCTTGACCTTCGACCCCGGTCCAATAGTGGAGTTCTTGATCTCGCAGAAGTTGCCGAACACCGCCCCGTCTTTGAGCACAGCCCCGGTACGCATGTGGGCAAAAGGCCCCACCTCGCAACCAGCACCAATCCTCACCCCCCGCCGCAGGACACAGAAGGGCTGGATCACCGTGTCCTGGCCGATTTCCACCTGACAGTCGATCATGGTTGTGCTGGGATCTTCGATGCGCACACCGTTGGCCAGATGCTGTTCCAGAATGCGCGCCTGCAGGGCCCAGCGCGCCTCCGCCATTTGCTCCAAGGAGTTCACTCCAGTGGCTTCTTCCGCATCATCAAGCATCAGGTCCACCACCCTGCGGTTCGCCTTGACGAATAGCTCAACCACATCGGTCAAGTAGTATTCGCCCTGAGAATTGTCACTGGAGAGTTGCGGCAGGACCTCAAGTAGGGCCTTGGTGTCAAATACATAGAGGCCTGGATTGGTCTCATAGCACAGGCGTTGTTCTTCGCTACAGTCGCGCTCTTCCACGATGCCGATTACGACACCTTCTTCATCACGCTGGATGCGCCCATAGCCCCTAGGGTCCGCGAGTTCGGCGGTCAGCAATGCCATGGAACCCGCACCGGCACCTGCCTGGATCTGCAGCAAGCCGCTCAGACTCGAAGCACGCACCAGGGGCATATCCCCGTACAGCACCAACACCACGCCCTGCTCTGCGCCTTCTTCCACCGACACGGCATCGAGACCCGCACGCACGGCGTCGCCAGTTCCCCGGGGGGGATCCTGCACTGCTCGCAAGAGTTCACAGCGCTCCCCTACCATTTCGCGCGCGGCCTCTTCGATGGCGTCCCCTTCGGGGCCGGTAACCAACACGATGCGCTCGGGATCAAGTTCCAGAGCTGTCTCAAGGACCCATCCAAGAAGGGGTCGACCCAGCAGGCTGTGCAGAACCTTGGGCAGCGCACTGTGCATGCGCTTGCTCTGGCCTGCTGCCAGGACGAGGACGGTGAGGGAAGACACGTGCTGACTCTCGAAGGAGGCTCTAGGGAGTTCTCGACTTGAACAGGAATCCAACGGCGAAAACGGGCCAGCAGCATAGCGAGGGCTGCCCTTGGCCGCTAGTCACAACAAGCAGATCCATCACCATGAGAAGCGTTGAGCGGGACTGCGCGGATTCCCATGTCGGCCAAGATACGCAGGGCCTCGGAACTCAGTTCCTGGGGCACAAACAAATGATCCCGGGAGAAGCCACAGACTGCCCCGATGGAAATCCCAGCCGCCGCCAATGCCCCGGTGATGTGGGCCAAGAAACCAACCAATTCCCAGGCCATGGGGGTTTCGAAGCGGATCCAGGTCAGGGGGCCCGCGATCTGGGCAGAGGGACGGGCCTGCAAGAGGGCCTGGGCCTGCTGCCAAGGGGCCAAGACCGTGACTTCGCCACCCTCGCGGACGACCTGCAGGGGACCCTCCTGGGCGAAGAGGGCCTGGAACTCGTCCGCGCCCAGATCCTCACCTGGCCAGCCCACCAGCCCCATGGGCTCGGGTTCAGGGGAGCAGGTCATGCGGGCCAGGGCCTCGGGCAGGGTCTGGGCGGGGGATTCCATGGTCACATTATGACCAAGTCCACGGCCCAGGAGGTACCGGGATGGGTAATCTCCCCCGGTGATCGATCCCCTTCGAAGATCCCTTTCCCGCAGCGTGGGAGTTCTCGCGGACCTGCCCCTGCCGCGCCTCCTGCGTCCGGCCTTCTTGCGAGTCTTCGCCAGCATGAGCGGTGCCCAATTGGAGGAAGCGGGCCTGCCCCTGAACCAGTACGGCTCACTGGGAGAGTTCTTTGCGCGCGCTCTACGTACGGGCTGCCGGCCCATAGACCCAGACCCCAAGGCCCTCATCAGCCCGGTGGACGGGCGGGTACAGGGGGTCGAAGTCATCCGAGATGGAATGATTGTGCAGGCCAAAGGCCTTGAGTATCCCGTGCGCGAATTGTTGGCGGGAGTAGGAGAAGAACTCAACCTGGAAGGGGGCGTCTGCATGACCCTCTACCTCTCCCCCAGCGATTATCACCGCATCCACACACCAGCCGCGAGCAAGATCAGCGAAGCCCGCTGGGTGCGCGGCAGAATGCACTCGGTAGCCCCCAGCGTTTTGACCCGCAAGATGGTGCTGCCCATCAATGAGCGCTGTGTGCTGCGCCTCGATACAGACCAAGGACCCTTGTTGCTGGTCCTGGTTGCGGCACTCAATGTAGCCCGCCTGATCGTCAACGATGTACAACCCAACTGGTCAGGCCTGATTGAGCCAGCCTTGATGCGCGAGCGCGGCGCAGAACTCGGACGCTTTGAGCTGGGCTCCACTGTGATTGTGATTGCGCCAGCAGGCATGGTGGAACCAGATGCGTCCCTGACACCGGATTCGGTGGTACGGATGGGCCGCAAGATCGCGAGGTGGCTGCCATGAGCGCAGCATCCGGATTGACTTTGGAAACCGAACGCCTGGTGCGCTTGACGATCGCAATCTGCCAGGGCGACTGGCACAGCCTGCGAATCTTGCGCCGGGAAGCACCCCCAGGAGAACCTGATAGGGGCTGGCGAGAGGCCTTGTTGCAGAGCCACCTATTCGCGGGCATTCCGCGCATGGTGGAAGCCTGCGCGGTCTTGCTGGCAGAGGGTGGCCTGGACATCTGTGGGCCTGAGGAAATCGAAGCCCAACCCATCGATCCCGAACGCGGCCAGCGGCTGTTTGATGAAATCTATGGTGACACGGGCCCAGCGGTGACCGAAGCCCTCGCAAGGGCCCATCCGGAAATCCTCGCCATCACATTGGACCACGCCTACAAACGCGTCCTCTCCCGTCCGGGACTGGCCGGGGCCACCCGGGAACTGCTGGCGGTGGGCGCTTTGGCAGCGGGCAATCAACGGCGACAACTGGCCTCCCATGCCCGGGGTGCCCTGCGGCTGGGAGCTCTGCCAGAGGAGATCCTGGCGGCGGCGAAACTCGGGGTGGAAGGTCTACCGGAAGAAGAGGCCGGCGCTCTCATGGAGACCGCCAGAAAGTACGCAGGGGCCTAGGCCCGACCGGGACCTCGGTCACTCACCCCGCTCGCGTGCCTCGACCTCGATCCACAGCACGCGAATGGGTATGCGCGAACGAACGGCCAGCAGCCCACGTCCCTCGCGACCGGAACTGCGCCGCACACCACCGAGAGACAACCGGCGTCCACCCACCCTGACCTCTTCGAGCACCATGGTGCGCGGCTGCAAGGAAATCTCGACGGTTGTGGGTTGGGTACTGGGAAAGCCCTCGAACTTCGCCAGAGAGCGCAGCTTGCCGCGTCTTAAATTGGTCAAACCCTTCTCCAGAGTCCCGGCGACATAGGCCATGAATGGGTCACTCTTCCTATCCACAAAGAACACATGCATGCCCGCGACCGTCAGGCAGAGCTCATTGTCGGGCTCCCCGACACCGAGTGATTCCAGATGGAAACGCACGACAATGCGCTCATCTACGTTGAAGGCAGGAGCCAGGTCCAGTCGCGCGGCGTTGTTCTCCCGCAGAAAAGCCTGATCACCCGGGGTCCCGGCGCGTAACACGAGCCCGTCTCCATCGGTGGACCAAAGACCAGCCAGCCAGCCCTGCGAACTCCCTTCGACAAAGTCGAAGCGCACACGCTGCAGGGCACCCCTTCGATCGCGCACGATCTGGGCCCCGGGAAAGAGATCCTCGGGGATCACCCGCGCCGGGGCGCGGGTCAGGCTGCTGAAGAGCTCTTCCAACTCTTGGCGCAGTTCCGGGCTGATGAGATCCTCGTATCGTTGCAAGAAATCTCCGTAAGCCACCTGCAGGGCCGTCAGGGAGGCTGTGCCCCCAGCGAACTGATCTCGCAAGCGCATGAGCGCCTGGTCCATGCGCCCTTGGTACTCCGCCGCCAGACGTTCTCGGCTGGAACGAATGGCTCCCACACGGCGCTCCAGGTCGGCCCAAAGTTCAGCATCGGGCCCACCCTTGGTCTGCCCCGGGGAGGGAAGTGGTGCCAGGGCGGGATCCCCCACATGAAAGCGCAGCAAGGCTAGAGCCAGGGGTGCTTCGGAGGCATCCAGAGCCCGCTTGATCCCATCATCGGGGGGCAGGGAGAGGCCATCAAGCAGCAGCCGCTCCAGGTCGCCGCCACTGACCAGCACGACCCGCTGAGAGGACGGCAGGACCTGAGCCTTGACGGACCCCGTCAAGGCAAAAAGGTGCATCACCCCTGTGACCCGATCGAGCAGGCGGAACGGCCTCATGAGGGGATCCTCAGTTTCCGTACAGATTCCACTGCGAGGAATCCCTTTGACCTCCAAAGTCATTTCCCGCTGACCACGCACGACCCGAGCCACGAGTTCCATGGAACTTGCCAGGAGGTCCATTTCGCGCAGACGCAGGTGTGCGACTTCCATGTCAGACAAGGACCCGGGTTGCTCAAGAACCCCTGCCCAAGTATCCCGTGCTGCCCCGAATTCCCGCTGGGATGCGAGTACCAACGACCGGCTTGATTCCCTGCGAAATAAGTCCTGGGTCTGTTCGCGCTGCAAGTTGGTCTCCCGCTCCACCAGTCCCCGATGCATGCTCTCATAGGTCTTCGCGGACCGCCACTCGGTGTCGTGGGGCAGCTGTTCGGCGAGTACTCCACGACGCTCAAGCTCCTGACTCCAAGCCAGCCCAAAGGCCTCTCCCCCATACATCTGGCCCTCGTGCTTGCGCGCCTCCTTGATCAGAAAAGCAACCAACTCTCCGTCCACCAAGAGCCACCTGTTGCGAACATCATCTCGATCCCTGTAGAGCGCTGAATGCAGCGCATCGGACTGGAAAGCGCGCTCCAGATCGCCCCCATCCAAACGCATGGCCGCGGCCCGCGTCTTGCTCAACCAATCCATGGATGGGTCTCCCAGGACATCGAGGGCATCCCTATAGCGAGCCGCCGCCACCAGGCCCTGCACTCTTGGGTGCAATACCTCCAGGCGATACCGTTCCAGGTCCTTGACCACGCGCGCAATCCCTGCAGCCCGGGCTGTGGTCACCTGATCCACGAGACCCTGCCACATGAGCAGCGCGTGCTGTTTGCCCGAAAAGCTCTGGGGGCACTCATCAATGGCGGAATAGCCGGTGGCCTTGATCATTCGGCGTGGAAGTTCCTGCTCCAGATAGATGGCAGCCTCCGCCAGGCCTCCACCGGAGAGCACCCGGGACATGTGCACGCTCCCTTCAGTCAGGAGCGCATCCAAGGCCGCATCCAGTCGGCGGTCCCAGTCCAGTCGCAGCAGCGCCAGATCACCCAGCAACCCTGAGGGAGGGCCCCCACCCAGGGTGGGAGAGGCCAGCAGGGCGAGGCTCTCTTCGCTGCGGCGCAGACTGATCGTGCTTGACTCCAATCCCTTGCGGACCTCGTCCAGAGCTGGCCATTCGCTCACATCCATGCTGCGCGCGCCTTGGGCCTTAGGACCGGACCAGGGTTGCCACCAGGCGACCCAGCCACCAACTGCCACCAGCACCAGGGCCACAACCCCAGCCAATCGCAGGACCCGTCCGGGATCATCAGTCAGAGGTTCCAGTTCATCCGCACGCACCTTCGGCGAACGCCGTTCGCGCATACGCTCGAGGTCCTTGAGCAGATCGAATGGAGTGCGGTAGCGCAGATTTGGATCCTGGGAAAGACACTTGCGCAAGACCAGACTCATACCCTTGGAGAGGCCCGGCATTAGAGTTCGCGGGTCGGGGAGGGGCTGGTGAAGCACTCCGGACAGCACCTCGGCTACGCTATCGCCTACAAAGGGCGGACGGCCAGTCAAGGCGTGAAAGAGAGTTGCCCCCAGCGACCAGATGTCGGAACGACCATCCACATCCGAAGGACTACGCGCCTGCTCAGGACTGATGTAGTGGGGGGTGCCGAGGGTCCCTCCTGAAGTCACCCGCGGGTCGGTCTCGGCCCAGGCCAGACCAAGGTCCACCAGGCGCGCGCGACCACGTCCATCTATCAAGATATTGGCGGGCTTTACATCCCGGTGGATGACCCCCATTCCATGGGCGTGCTCCAGGGCGTCGACAATAGGCGCGAAGAGACGAATCGCTTCACGCTCGGTCAAGGTCCCCTTCTCTTCGATGCGCTCGGCCAGGGAGATGCCTTCGACCAACTCCATGGCGTACCACCAGCGTCCCTCAGAGACCCCCATATCTACCGCGGAAATAATTCCCGGATGACCCAGGCGCGCGGCAGCCCGGGCTTCGCGCTGCAGACGAACGATAGCTCGCTTGTCACTGCACAGATCAGGGTGCAAGAACTTGATCGCAACGGGCCGATCAACTGCAAGTTGCACACCGCTGAAGACTGTGCCTGTGGCTCCGCTGCCCAACACTCCCTCGATCAGAAAGCCCTCCACCTTGGGCAGATCCATGGGCGACTCGCGACGCATGCCAGCACCCCGGCTGCCGGGACGGGGGCGTTCTCCCAGACCACCGGAATCAGGGCGTGGAGAGTTCTCGGCAGGCGAAGGCTCGGGTGTCATTGACTCCTACTGTAGCCCATCGGCCCACAAGGGTTTCATTTGGGGGAGTCCCCGGGAAAAACCCGGTCCCAGAGGGCAAACCGCCCCTGCAGGGGCCTCAGGCCTCAGGGTCGGTGGTAAACCGGCTCAAGAACTCATCGGTCTTCTCGACCTCGTCGAGACGCGTAATCAGCATTTCCATGGCCTCAGCAAAGTGAAGACGAGACATGACCCGACGCAGGATATGGACCTGCTTGAGGCGTCGCTGCCCCAGCAGCTTCTCTTCCTTGCGGGTGCCGGACTTCTCGATGTCGATAGCCGGAAAAATGCGCCGATCCGCAAGGCGACGGTTGAGCACCAGTTCCATATTGCCCGTGCCCTTGAACTCCTCGAAGACCAACTGGTCCATTTTGGAGCCCGTGTCAATCAGGATCGTGCCCAGGATGGTCAAGCTGCCAGCGGTCTCGGTGTTGCGCGCGGATCCAAAGAGCTTGCGTGGATACTCCATTGCGCGGGCGTCCAAGCCGCCTGACATGGTGCGGCCCGCGCCCAGTTGGTTGTTGTAGGCTCGCGAGAGTCGCGTCAGGGAGTCGATCAGAAGCACCACGTCCTCACCCATCTCGACCAACCGACAGCAGCGTTTCCACACCGCTTCGGCCAGTTGAATGTGGTTCTTGGGGGTTTCGTCGGCGGTAGAGGCAAAGACCTGGCCGTGCTTGACCGCGCGCCGCCATTCGGTGGCTTCCTCAGGCCGCTCGTCCACCAGCAGCACAAACAGGTGCACATCGCTGTAGATGTCCTCAATACCACGGGCAAAAGTGCGCAAGATAGTGGTCTTGCCGCTGCGCGGCGGGGCTACCAAGAGTCCACGCTGACCTCGGCCAACGGGACTGAGCAGATCCACGATACGCATGGAGGTGTCGTCGAGGCCGTCCCCCATGGCGTAGTGGAAGTCGGGATCGATTGAAGTCAGGCTGCGGAAGGTGGTGTCTTTCATCCACGACTTGGGGGGAGCTCCGTCCACCTCAATCACCTCGGACACCTGGTACTTGTGCTTTTGACCACGGGAAAGCTTGGCGCGTACGATCATGCCCTCGCGCAGCTTCTCCTTCTGGACCAGGTGCTTGGGAACAAAAATGTCCTGCTTGCTGGGATGGCCGAAGTCATCAAGGGGGCGCAAGGCACTGACGCCCCCACGGTCCTGCAAGAGCAGGCCCACGCCCTCGGTGGCCTGTTTGCGCTCCTCCCGTCTGCGGCGGCGGTTCTCTGATTCGCCCTTGGAGGTGGATTCGGAATCCTGTGCCCCGTCATCGACTTCGATCGCGCGCTCGCCAAAGCCCAACACCTGCTCATCGGCTTCAAGATCGGAGGCCTCCGAATTGACCAGAGCCTCGGCCTCTTCTCCCTCTGCGAACTGCCTGCCACGGTTCCGACGGCGGCCACGGCTACGACGGCGACGGCGGTGCTTGCGCTCCTCCGGCTGATCGGAGGACACATCCCCCTCGGGCTTGGAGGCCCCATCAGTCATGGACTCCTCGGCCCGGGAAGGCGCCGGAGGGGAAGCGGCTCCAGCCGCAGATTCCTGCGGGGGAGCTTCACTGTCCGCTGCCTTCGGGGCCGCGGGTTTCTTGACCGCAGCCTTCTTCGGGGCAGCCTTCTTCGAGGCAGCCTTCTTCGAGGCAGCCTTCTTCGAGGCAGCTTTCTTCGTGGCAGCTTTCTTGGCTGCGGGCTTCTTCGTGGCCTTCTTCTTCGAAGCAGACTTCTTGCTGGCGGGACCCTTGGCGGCCTTGCCCGAAGATGAGTCGGAGATCTCGGCTCCAAAGGGAAGGGAATCGGGTGCGTTGGAAGTCATGGCCTTTGAGGTCAAGCTCTGGGGTTCTCAGCGGGGTAATTCAGAGGCGCCTAGAAGGCGTCTCAGGCGCTCATGCCACCGGGCAAAGCTCGGCGCAGGTTGCGCGGCGGGTTCAAAGGACCTTGGAAAGGCCCCAGGGGGGGTGCCTGACTCACCGGCCAGAAGGTCCGGTAATCAACAGGCGGCTCCATCAGGGGAGCGGGCGAACAACAGAACTGTGCGCTGGACTGAGCATGCGAAATCCAAGGTCTGATTTCGACCAACCCATCTCAACAATCCCACTCGGACCCCCCTCTGGGCCCTGGAAACAAGGCACCAATTCGGGGAACGAAGAGTCCGGACCCGAAGGTCCAGAGCACGCGGTCCGGGCAGATCCAGCGGAGAGGCGCCCTCAGGCTCCACCCTCTGCATCGGCCCTATTGTCGTTCAATTCTCTGTACTGCGGGCATGGGAGCTCGAAAAACCACCCCCAGACCACCCTAATCCCCTGCATGGCAAGGGGTTATATCAAGTCTCTGAATACGCTGCCGTGCGCTCCAAAGGTCTCAAGCAGACCTTCTGGGGTCCACCCGAGGCGCTTCAGCCCCCATCCAGGGAACAGTTCCCCAAGGACCCAGGAGCTGGGTGCCGGACAGGATGGTCGGGGTGAGAGGATTTGAACCTCCGACCTCTGCGTCCCGAACGCAGCGCTCTACCAAGCTGAGCCACACCCCGAAGGCCGAAAAGCCGGGGAAGAGTAGACCGCCCGGGGCCTCCCGTCAACCCGAGACGGCGGTCCCCATGGCAAATGCCCTGCGTCCGGTTCCCCTCTAACGCCCCAGATCCACAAAAACGCCCCCGTTGCCCTGAGCCAGGCGCTGCATGAAAGTCTTCTGGAACTCGCCGATGGCGATGGTGTGCAGGACCACCTTGCGCAACTCGTTGGCTTCGGCCACTCCCTTCAGGATGTCCTCGATGTCCACGATCTTGCCGTGAGTCGGTCGGCCGTCCGAAAGGAAGAAGATCGTGTCCACATCCAGGAGGTAGGGATCGCGCTTGGCCTCCGTGTCCATGGCCAGGGCCCAGCGCAGAGCGCCCCAGGTGTTGGTGCGGCCAGCAGATAGATTCGCTGTGCCCACCAGACCCACTGCGGCCAGCTCGTTGTTACTCGCGCCCCCGAGGGGCTCAAGCTTCGTAATCCAATCAAAAGCGCTGGACTTGGCCAACACGTTGGCTTTGACGAGTTTCTTCTTCCAAGGCTTCACCTCGGTAGCAAAGGAGAGAATGTTGAACATGGTGCGCTTGCCCAGCGTTTTGACGGTGCGTGCCAGCTCAGTCTTGACAATGTCCATGCGCGAGTAGGAAGGATAACCACCGTCCTTGAAACGGTCCTTCTCCACGACCTCACTCTCCATGGAACCGGACACATCGATCACGAAGAGCACCTTGCGGCTCTTGGATTGAATGCCGTGGTAGGTAGTTGCCTCGCCGGGCCCCGGCTTATAGATCGCCTTCAGCTCCGCACGGCGCTTGGCGAGCTTGGCCAGCTCTTCCTTGCTGGGGATCTGGTAGCGGTCCTTGTATTGATTCCAGAAACGCTCCCAGAGTTCGACCCGCGGGCCAAAGGCTCGGGCGGTCAGGTACTCCAGGGCCCCGATCGCGTCGTCCACGAGCCGCCCCTCTTCCACCTTCATGACCTCGATCAACAAGGGAATACTGTCCCGGTGGCGCACCTTGCCCAGGGCTGCAATGGCGCTGGCGCGCACCTGCCAGGCATCATCCACCAGCAACTCCCCTGCGGGGGCGCGCACCTCATCCGCATTCATCTGTGCCAACCCGTCAAGCGCGGCGCAACGCACCGCTACTTCCTTGTCCTTGCAGAGAGGAACCAGATCGGCAATGAACTCCGGCTGATTCAAGGCCACCAGGGCCATCAGGGCGCGCCGACGCACCTGCCAGGAACGGTCTGCGAGGCACTCGCGCACCGCAACTCCATCGTGGCTCAGGGCACCGAAGGCCAGCACGCGCAAGATCCCCAGACGCACGGGCTCTTTCTTGCTGCTGGCCAGGAGTTCGATGATCGCGGTCTGGCAAGCGGGATTTGTCAAGCCCGCCAGAACCCGCACCCCAGCTGTCACGACCTCGGGATCCTTGTCCCCCAAGATGGGTTCCAGCACACGCACCACCTGGGGATCGGTCTGGGCTTCCAAGGCCAGCACCGCTTCCACCCGGGAAGCGGAGTCCTTGTACTTGCGGAAGTACTTTTTGAACTCCCGCAGGAGATCATCCCGGGAACTGACCGACTCCAGGGAACGGACTGTGGATCGCTTGAGAGCCTCTTCACCACGCGCAAGGCCGGATCCAAAGGCCAAGAGCAACAACCCCAGCGGCAGGACCAAAGCCCAAGGGGCCCCGCTAGCGAGAGCGCGCCGACGATTCTTAGGAAATAAGATGCTCATCGCCACCAAGCTAGTCCCTGAGGGGGGGGAAGACACCTCCCAGGTGGAATCCGCGTGATCTGCGGATATGAATTGGAAGTCCCCTCCACAGGCCGGGGACCAGAGGCAAGAGCTCAGTCCCCGTTCATGCGCCGGAGGGTGGTTCGCGAGTCCTCAATGGAATCCGCGAGCCGCGCCCCGTGCAGGGTGATCTTGAAGCCCTCATCGGTCCAGAGGGTCACTGAATCCCCCTCCTGGCTGATCAGATGGCCCACAAACAGGCCCCCAGGGGCATGCACACGCACTCTGGGACGCCCGGCGTACTCATGCTTGCGGGTCTTTTGACCTCGGGAATCCACCTGGATGGGATCGAGTTTTTCGATCTTGTCGATGCGCTCGCCGTCGAGGCTCATGGTGCCGAGCCCGGTCTCGATCCAGGCCCGATTCTGTCCCAGGGCCACCAGACGGCCCTCGAAGAGTTCGCCCCCCACCATCAAGATGCGTACGGCCCCCACCCGGGGAGTGGTCACCCGTTTGGGATTGTCGAGCATGGCCAGTGAGGGTTCGCTACCTGTCCAACTGCCCTGCTTGTCAGCCCTGCGCAGGGTGCCCATGGGTGTCTGCGCCAAGGGGTCGCCGTTCTGTCCGGGATCGGTCGCCGGAGTCTCCTGCTCGGGAACCAGCATGGCCCAGGCAAAGGGAGTGCTGGCCCGAGGAATCGACGAGTACTTGTCCGCCAGAGTCGCCCCGCGGGCCCAGACCGCGCCCACGCCCTCGGGACCCGAAGGGATCACCGTCAGGAATTCCATGCTGTGGGTCATGGGTCCGGGATCGCTGGGCAGGGACGCCCGGATGGGCTCAGGGGTGAACTTGGGTTCGGGCGCTGGTTCAGTGGCTTCTGCCAAAGTCATCAGTCCTTTGGGTTCGCTCTTCGGATCCCAGCGACCGAAGCGTTGCAGGCGCTGGCGCGGACTCTCGTCCGGACAGAGCACGCGCGGTGTAGGAGACCAGAGCACGCCGGCTCCCGTGGGGTCCTGCCCGAGCAGGACGAACCAGGCCAGAACCGCGTCTTCGGCCGAGAGGCTCAAGGGGGCGGATTGGATCGGGGACTCTTCCAGCTGGATGATCAGCGCGCCAGGGGCTTTTGCAACAGGCGGACTGGAAACAGGCGTGGGCCGGCCAAGGACCCGCTCGAGTTGGTCAAGGATGGCAATGGCGACGGCCCTGTCGGCCGAGACGATGGGAAAGCTCGGAGTCGGAAGGGGCTGCTTGGGAGCCGCCTGCCGCGGAGCCACCGGCTTCTGTGCAGAGAGTTGCTTGTCCCTGGACCTGGCCTGGGAAACAGAGGGACTGACCGGGACTCTCGTGGGGCCCGATGGTTCCAGCTCAGGGGATCCCCCTTCAGTGGGGCCCTTGGCGGGCGCGCTCTTCCCGCCCAACGAGGCCTGGACCTGGCTGGGCTTTCGTTGGGGCACCTGACTGTTGGGTTGGGAGATCCTGAAACTTGGTGCGAGCGCCACCCCCCGCTCCCTGCGGATCGGGGACAGCACGCGCGAACCCGGGTCCCCGGTATTCATCGGCAGGTCCGGCCCCTGCAGGCGCACACCGCTCTCGATGGAGTGGCTGGGGGCGAGAGGATCAGTCCCGACATTGCTCTGTGTCTCGCCGGAACCGCTAAACATCCGGATTGCAGCCATGCCAAGGAGGCCGACGAGCAGCGCGGCAGAGGCCTGCTTGATGAGACCCGGTGGCATGCTCGCTACGCTCGGTTCGGAACAACTCCAACTGCCCGCCATGACAGAGACGGCTGTGTTCGGAGCTGACGCAGCAGGAGCAGGATTTTCTTCATCGAAGGTGTGCAACCAGGAGTCCTCACCCAGAACAGGATGGAAGGGCGCCTCCTCGGCGGAGCATTCCTGCGGGTGGCCCGCTTGCACGGGAGTTTCCTCAGGGGGAGATTCTGACACCGGGACCGATTCCTGAAGGGGAACCTGCTCGTCAACTTGCTCCTCGAGAGGACCCTCGCCGCCACACGAGCTCTCTTCCGAAGCTGCAGCCGAACCGGAGACCAGGTTGTTCTGGAACAGCCAGCTCTCGGGTTCTGCCTGCGATTGACACTCGACAGAGGACTCGCCCAGATCAGAACCGGGAGCCTCACCCTCCTCGGGATCACTGAGCAACCAGGAGCCCCCAGGCGGTGAAACCGGGGGCACCACGTCCGCGAGTTCACTCCGCGCGTCCCCAGCCGTGGACGGCTCGGGATTCACTTCAGAATCGGCTGGGTCGTCCGGAAACCAGGGTTCGAACGGGGATTCAGGCTGGGCCATTGGGCTTCTGCTGGGTTGGATCTGGGTTGCCGGAACTTGCGGAACGCATTGGGAGGAACTGCCTGGCGCCAAGAACACACCGGCAGCCGCCCCTCTTCCAATCGGCAGAGCACGCGCAGAGACCGTAGGGCAGCTGCCTGGAAAGCGGTCGCCCCCCCCCTGCAGCCCCCGCCAGACGTTGACAGGGGCTCGCAAAGAGCCCTTGCCCCCATCCCCGTCCCAGAACTGCACCAGAGGGGGACACTGCGACTCTTACAGGGTCGGGGTTTTCCTCTCTTGCGCGGGAGCATTCTCTTCTCAGAATGACCCCCATGAAGGCAACCCCCCTATCCCCTATTGTCATCCTCCTCTTCGCTTGCACGGCCACCTCTGCGCCCACTCTTCAGCAGTCTCCCGCCACAGGTGAGCGTGATCGGGCAGCGCGCCTCCCGGAGCTATGCAGCACTTATCAAGCAGATCGAGGAGCTCTTGGCCGCCTGCGCAACTATGCCTTCTCCAAGCCACGCCTTGATGCGCGTGAGGCGTTGACCAGAGAATGGCTCGCCCGCTTGGATGCCATCGAATTCGATCTGCTGCCCTCACGATCCGACCAGATTGACTGGCTGCTGCTCGACAATCAGGTCAGGCGTGACCTCGCGAGGGTTGCCTTCGATCGGTCGAAGGAGGCGCAGACAGCTCCTCTTGTCCCCTTCATCGCTCCCCTGATGGAGCTCTTGGAGGCCCGAGCTCTGCGCAAGCTCCCCGATCCACGCGCAGCCTCAGAGGTGCTCTATCAGGCCAGGAAAGACATCGAGACTGCGCGGGAGGCGAACGACGCGAATGAAGAACTCAAGGTGAAGGGGACCATCGCTCGCCGTGCCGCCAGCCAACTCTCGACGGTGCGCGCCGCGCTCGCCGCCTGGTACCGCTTCGGTGCGGGCTATGACCCTCTCTTCTCATGGTGGTGCAAGGCGCCCTGGGAAGAACTCGAGACAGCACTCAGGGAATACGGTGAGCATCTCGAGCGAGACGTCGGCGGCCTGGACCCAGAGGACGATGACGCCCTGGTGGGTGACCCGATCGGCCGCGAGGCACTCCTTTCCGAACTCTCCTTCGAGCGTGTTCCGTACACGCCCGAGGAACTCATCGCCATCGCCGAGCGCGAATTCAAGTGGTGTGACGCTCGGCGCAGGGAGGCAGCCGGGGAGCTCGGCTTCGGCGATGACTTCTTCGCCGCGCAACAACATGTACGCAGCCTGCACGTGGAACCAGGTGGTCAGCCGGAGCTGATACGTGCGTTGGCGGACGAAGCCGTCACTTTCCTCGAAGAGCGCGACCTGATCACGATCCCAGCGCTGGCGAAGGAGAGCTGGCGTATGGGAATGATGTCGCCCTCGCGTCAGAAGTACTCGCCCTACTTCACGGGTGGAGAAGTCATCTCGATCTCCTACCCAACCGATGGCATGGACCATGACGCAAAGATGCAGTCGATGCGCGGAAACAACATCCACTTCTCACGCGCAACTGTGCATCACGAGTTGATCCCGGGCCATCACCTGCAACATTTCTACGCCTCGCGCTGGAACCACCACCGCGGCGGGTTCTCGACACCCTTCTACATCGAAGGGTGGGCGCTCTATTGGGAGATGCGATTGTGGGACATGGACTTCGCCCGCGGCCCAGAGGACGAGATCGGGATGCTCTTCTGGCGCTCTCATCGCTGCGCAAGAATCCTCTTCTCCCTCAACTACCACCTCGGAAACTGGTCTCCCCAGGAGTGCGTTGAGTTCCTCGTCGCCAGGGTTGGACACGAGCGAAACAACGCGACTGCCGAGGTTCGACGCTCGATCCAGGGCGGCTACGGACCCCTCTATCAAGCCGCGTACATGCTAGGCGGTCTGCAACTTGTCGCTCTCCACAAGGAACTGGTCCAAGACGGTGACTGGAATGAACGGGAATTCCACGATGCAGTCCTCAAGCAGTCCTCGATTCCAATCGAGCTTGTCAGGGCTGCGCTTGGGACTACCACCCTCAGCCGAGAAGAGAGCGCAGCTTGGAAATTCAACGACTAGACCTAGACCCCAATTCGCGTTGACGATTGAGGGGCCCCACCAGGAGGAGACCTCCAGAGACAGGAAGACTGCTGGCGCGCATGGCAGCGACCGAGGCAAGACAGGCCTGCGGCTCTCAAGCACCGCTTTGAATCAGCGGGAACGCAACACCCGACCTGCGCCCCGGCGCTGAGTCAGGCCCCTGGAATCGAAGCTCTCCAGCACAGGAATCAGGAACTTGCGCGTTGTTCCCAATGCTGTCCGCAGTTCTGGGATCTTGAGTTCTCCGTTGCGCTCACAGTTGCTGATCACTGCTTCGCGCATCTTCTGATCCGCCTCGGCCCAAAAGAACATCTCACCAGAAATGTGCACTGCCTCCCCCTCATCCACCAGCAACTGCAGAACCGTCTGCATGTCATTGCTCCCGAGCCCCAGGGCCGCTGCCATTTCGGAGGAAGTGGGCGGCTGATAGTTGCCCTCCCGTAGCAAGCTCAGGATCTTCTCACGACGCTCGCGGGTGACCTCATCCAACTCAACCGTGCGATCCGCAGGGGCCAACATGCCCGCCCCAACCCGCTGGAACTCCTCTGCCTGCACCAAGCGCTCCAAGAGCTGATCGGTCAAAGCCACATCCAGGTTGATCCGTGAGCGCAGATCACGCACATCCATGCGCGAGCGGGTCGGATTGGCTTCAAACCAGGAGTTGACGGCCGCACGCAATTGATCCTGCACAACCTCAAGGACTTGGGTGTGGATCCAACGTCCTGAAGCCAGTTCCACCGTGAGACCTTTGCAGGCCAGGGCGCTCAGCAGGCCGCGAACCTCGTCCTTGGGCAGCTTGATGATCACGGTCAGATCCTCGACGCTCAACCAGTGTTCCGATGCGCGCAACAGGTGGGATTCCAGCAGAGCCTCGGAGGAGCCCAGGCTCTGGACTTGACGGGCGAGTTCGTCGATCACAAAGCCCTTGAAGCGTTTCAAACGGTAGCGGCTCTCTTCCAGGATCACTCCGCCACCCAAAGTCTCCACCGGCGAGGCGCGACGCAGAACAAAGTGATCTCCTGGGGCACAGATGACGGGATCCTCCAGGCGCAATTGAACCAACCCCTCTTCGCCGGGTTCCAACTGATCCTGCTCCAGCAAGATCACCTCCCCCAGGACCTCCGCAGTACCGAGGTGCAGCCGAATCGGCGTGCGGTTTCCCAGGCCAGCAAGGGTGCTGTGCAGGATGCGCAGTGAAGCGCCGAGCATTGTCTGGGCCTTGAAGTACCCAGGGGTTGCCAGGACCGCGCCCCGGGTCACCTGTTTGTGATCCACATCGCTGAGATTGACCGCTGTGGAATGGCCCGCCCGGGCCTGATCGGTGCCTTCGTGGTAGGCCTGCAATCCTCGCACCTTGCCCTTGCCACCCCGTGGCAGGACCTCAAGCAGGTCCCCGGTCCTGACGCTGCCGGAGACTGGAATGCCGGTCAGAATCGTGCCAAAGCCCTTGGCGCTGAAGACACGTTGGACCGGCATGCGAAAGACACCGTCAGCCTGACGCGGAGTGAGGGCACTGGCCCGCTGCTCTAATTGGTCTTTGAATTGCTCGATGCCCTCGCCAGTTGTGGCAGAGACCCGCAGCACGGGGGCGTCCTCCAGAAAAGTCCCGCGGGTGACCTCACGCAACTCCTCCACGGCCAGATCAGCCATTCCCGGCTCTACCAGATCGATCTTGTTGAGCACCAGCAGGCCGTCGCGCACGCCCAGAAGATCCATGATCTCCAGGTGCTCTCGGGTCTGGGGCATGACCCCGTCATCAGCCGCCACGACCAGCAGCACCAGATCAATGCCCGTGGCCCCGGCCACCATGTTGCGCAGGAAGCGCTCGTGCCCGGGCACATCCACCAGACCGACCTGACGCCCGTCGGGCAGGGTCATGCGCGCAAAACCCAGGTCAATGGTCATGCCGCGCTCCTTTTCCTCGGCCCAACGGTCCGGATCGATGCCCGTGAGCACTCTCACCAAGGATGACTTGCCGTGATCGATGTGACCTGCGGTACCGATGATGATGGGCTGGATCTTCAAGGGAAGAGGGCCGCCCCTAGGGAGCGGGCGCAGATGCTAACCCCTTGCGGGCTCCTGTCCCCCTCCTGAGTGACGGAAGTCTCGGAGGCCGTGCCGGAACCCCGCACGCAGATTGCACCCGCTCAAGGCCCAAGAACAACTCGCACACGCACTGCTCGATGCTCGTGACAAGGCCCCGGAAAGGTCTGGCGAGGTTACAGACCGATCACTTCTTCATTTTGCAGCTTCCTACGCCCGGCCCAGAGAATGACGCCATTCCCAAGGTCGGGATGCCCCCAAGCCCCCAGGAGCCGCCTCTCTTCGGCCCGACCAGGAACCTGCCGATAGCAAGGGTGAGACCCTTCCACACCGAAACAACCAGTGACACCCCATGAAAGCCTGTTTCCCCCCTGGCCTTGCCCTTATTTGTCTTTCCCTTGCTGCACCGAGCGAAGGGCAGGTTCTTGTTGGAGTGGGCGTTGATGGTGCCTACGAAATCGATGTTTCGACCGGGAGCACCAATCATGTGCTGAACATGATGGGCATCGAAGGAGCCACCGACGCTGGCGCCGAGAATCTGGTCTACGCCCGCACTCCCCTCCTGGACCTGCTACTGCTGGTCAACCTGGACAACTGGAGCTTCCAGGCCCTGGGATCCATGGCGGGTGGCGTGCGCGAGTTGGCTTTTGATGAAGCTCGCAGAGAACTTTGGGCTACGAGCAGCAGCAGCCTCATCCGAGTCGATCCCATCACCGGGCACACGGTCACGATCGGAGCGCTCTACAGCACAAACCCCTGGGTGACCCTGGGCGAACTTCGAGGTCTGGACTATGACGTGGCCCGGGACCGCCTGGTAGGCACAGACAGCATCAGCCTGTGGGCTATCGACAAGACCAGCGGTGCCTGCGCTTGGATCGGAGCACACAACGCACCCGGCCTGGAAGACATCCATTGCGATCCCGCCAGCGGGATCTACTGGGGAGTCTCCGGCCCGGCCTCCGAACTGCTTGAGTTGGATCCCATCAGTGGGCTGGCAACCCACAAGATCTGGCTCGACGAAGGCCCCTTCAATGGTCTTGCGGCCCATGCACCGCGTGACACGGGCACCGCCTACTGCGTTGCCAGCCCCAACTCCAGCGGCCAGCAGGCGGAGACCCTGGCCTACGGGTTTGGCTTGGTCTCATCTGGCCGGATATTGCTGGCCACGGAGGGCCTGCCCCCGGGCCAACCCGCTCTCCTGATCGCCTCCCAGGCCTGGAGCTTTCTACCCCCGGTACCCGGAACCATGGGCTATCAGTGCGTGATCGGCAACCTGGCGGTCTTCCGCGATTCGGTGTCCTTCGCCGACAACACCGGCAGGGTGATGCATGATGTGGACCTGACCGCCATGCCCACACGACCCACAAGTACGTCGGTGCAACCTGGAGAGACTTGGCACTTCCAAGCCTGGTACCGGGACGACCTGGGGGGATCCACCACGAATTTCTCCCTGCCAACCCGCATCGACTTCCAGTAGAGCTGACACCCAAGTGAGTCTCAACCACTCGCGCGGGCCTACTTCTGTGTGGGGATACCGTACTTCTCCAACTTGCGCTGCAGAGCGAAACGACTGATGCCCAAAGCACGCGCGGCTTGACTCTTGTTGCCCTTGGCCTGGGTCAGGGCAGACTCGATGGAGCGCCGTTCCAGATCAGCCACCGCAAGCTTGATGTCTCCAGCATCCTGTGTGCTCCCTGAAGAACCTGTCAAGTAGGGCGTGCCCGAGCTCCTGAGGATTCCAGAGGACAGATCATCCAAGCAGGCTACCCCCTGGGCCAGGACCACCAGGCGCCGCATCTCATTCTCAAGCTCACGCACATTGCCGGGCCAGTTGTGCCGCGCCAGGGCTGCCAGCACTTCATGAGGAAGCCCGGGCGCAGGCAGGCCTGCTTCCCGAGAAGCACGCCCCAAGAGGCTTTCCGCCAAGAGGGGTATGTCATCCCCACGCTCGCGCAGGGGGGGCAGGCCTACCCGCAGCACCGCCAATCGATAGTAGAGGTCCTCCCGAAATGAGCCCTCGCTGACCATCGCCTCCAGATCACGGTTGGAAGCAGCAAGAATACGCACATCCACCTTGAGGACCTTGTCGGAGCCCACCAGTCGCACCTCCCCTTCCTGCAGCACCCTCAGGATCTTCTTCTGCATCTCCGGGCTCATGTCGCCCACCTCGTCCAAAAAGAGAGTTCCCCCGTGAGCCTGCTCCAGCAGGCCGCGTTTGTTCTTGTAGGCTCCGGTGAATGCTCCGCGCACATGACCGAAGAGCTCTGATTCGAGCAAGGAGTCCGGCAGGGCTGCGCAGTTCTCGCTGACGAAGGAGCCCTTCTTGCGCGGGCTGTTGCGGCAGATCGCACGAGCGATGAGTTCCTTGCCCGTACCCGACTCGCCGACGATCAAGACTGGTAGCTCCGAATCCATGATCCGTTCCAGTTGATCAAACACCTTCTTCATGGCATCGGAGGAACCGATGATGGCCGAGTGATCGTGGCGACCGCGCTCGCGACCCAGCTCTTTGCGCGCCACAGCCAACTCCCCCTCCCGATCACGGACCTTGCGTCCCAACTGCTCATTCAAGCTCTCAATGGCCTTGCGCGAAACTTCCAGACGTTGGTTTTGCTCGCGCAAGCGGGTTATCAGGCGGGCCGTACGAATAGCGACAGAGGCCTGTGCTGCAAAGAGCCCAGCCAGTTCCAGGTCGCGGGCTTCAAATGCTCCCATCTGCATGCGGTTGTCCAAGTAGATCAGGCCGCGCATGCGGGCTTCCCCTGGAATCGGTACGCAAAGAACCGAGCGCAGACGCAGATCCTCCACCGAAGCCATGTTGATCAACCGTTCGTCCTGACCCGCATCTACTGTCAAGAGTGCGCGGCCCTCCTCGATCACCTTGCCCATGATCCCCATGGAAACCCGGGTGCGCGGCACCGGGATGTCCTCCTGATTGAAATTGCGGGCCACATGCACCTGCCACTTGGTGGGATCGGAGCTTCCTGCCACATCCCCCTGCGCGACCGCCTGATCCTTGTCCGCCAACATCAAGAAGCCCCGCTCACTCCCCACCAAGGCAATTGCCGAGTCAACGATTTGCCGCAGCAGGGGACCCAAGTCGGTCTCGCGGGCCAGTTCCCTGGTCAGCCGGGCAAAGACCGCCAGGTCGCCATCCTGGGAGTGGGTGTCCTCAATGACCGTGCCCAGGCCTGCCGCCGTGTCACTGGCGGACTGGCCCTCCAGAATCAGCCGCACGGACCCCACCGCCACCTCGTCTCCGGGCTTGAGTTGCTGGCGATCCACACGCGAGCCATTGACCCGGGTGCCATTGGAAGAACCCAGATCCACCACCCAGAGGACCTCCCCGCGCCACTCGATGCGGCTGTGCTCACGCGAAACCAGGGTGTCCTGCACCTGCAGGCTGTTCCCCTGGGCGCGCCCGATGGTCAAGGGCTCGGAACCCATGTCCAGGGTGCGCTGGGTATTGCCCTCGATGACCTTCCAATGCATGCTCATGTCCTGATTACCACCCCAATAGGCCATTCTGGACCCTGAACTCGTGCGAATCCGCTCATTCTTGAGGATACCCCACTGAACCTGTTCTGAAACCGCACATACTTGGAAAATACACATTGAAATACTCCGGGGAAGCGGGGCGGCAAGAGACTCGGATCGCAATGCCCGAGCCCTTTTGCCGAGGGGCCGTCCAGGGACCACCCGCGAGTGACTCAAGCGAAATGCAACCTCCTAACTCTGGTGCCCCTGACGCGCCCAGGCACCCCGGTCCAAATTACGGCTTCGTATAGTTTTCCCGACAATTTCTCGCTCCAGCCCCCTAAACGCCCCCCTCTCGCTAATCTCGGGACTCTGTATTTCCCCCGCTGAATCAGGCGGAGGATTCCCCCTTCTTCTTCCCTTCCAGATTCTCTTCCAATGAAATCACTCTCCCTTCTCTTCGGCAGCATCTTTGTGCTGGCCGGATTTACGCAGGCTTCGGCCCAAACCCTGAGCGAGTTCCGACTCGACATGCCCGGTACTGACACGGAAGAATTCGTGGAACTTGCCGGTGCAGTTGGGGCATCCCTCGACGGTATTTCCTTTGTCATCCTCGGGGATAGCGGGTCAACCAACTTTGGCGGCCAGGTAGAAACCGCCGTGGACATGACAGGCCATGTAATCAACGCCAACGGCTTCTTCGTCCTGGCCAAGAGTACCTTCACCCTTGGTGTTGCGGACTTGACCGACGACGGAATGAGTTTCGAAAACAGCGACAACGTCACCTACATGCTGATCAGCGGCTTTACTGGCGCGGTCGGTGACGACCTCGATACCACCGACGATGGCATCCTCGACGGCCTGACCGGCACGATCATCGACTCCCTGTCCATCATCGAATCAATTGGTAGCGGCGACATCGTCTACGGCTCTCAGTCCATCGGCCCCGACGGCAGCTTCGTACCTGCCACTGGATGGCTCTGCGACTCAGGATCCTGGATGATCGGCGGCTTTAGCGACTTGGCCGGCAACACGGCCGGTGCGGACAACGACTGCACCCCGTCGAACGACGATTGCGCTGGTGCAATTTCTGCTTCCGCAGGTGCCAACGCCATGGACAACACCGAAGCCACCACCAGTGGCGAAGCTACCTGCACCTCGGTCAACAAAGACCTCTGGTACGCCTTCACCGCTACAAGCGACGCAAATCACAGCTTCGACACTTGCGCCGCCTCAGGCGACAGCAAGATTGCTGTCTTTGATGGTGCTTGCGGCTCCCTGGTGTGCTTGGGCTCCAATGACGACTCCTGTGGCCTTCTGAGCAGCGTGACTATTCCAATGGTCAACGGCCAGACGGTTCTGGTCCAGGCTGGCGCCTGGAGCGCTACTGGCGTGGTTATCGGCGATCTCACGATCACCAACCTCGGTGGACCTGCCCCCGGCGATGACTGCGGAACTGCCGCCGCCGCCGTACTTGGTGCCAACCCGTTCGATACGACTGCCAACACAACCAGCGGTCTTTCCGAGCCGAGTTGCAACACAGCGGCAATTCATAACGACACCTTCTTCACCTACACCGCTGGCGCAGCGCTGGATCACAGCTTTGCCACCTGCGGTGCCGACATCGACACAAAGATCCGGGTCTATGACGTG
>LWDU01035456.1_pt1 | contig 37745 bp, 31 predicted proteins | sample 727161 | NCBI WGS metagenome assembly LWDU01 (sample SAMN04566230, study PRJNA314399) | hydrothermal vent metagenome | isolation source: deep sea hydrothermal plume seawater | place: Mexico: Gulf of California, Guaymas Basin | collected 2004-07-11
CTCGCCAGTTTGCATCACATTTCAGAAATGGTAGCTTAGTATTAGTTTAGCGAACAAACAGGTGCGCTTTTGACGCCACCTTTACGTCTACCATAGCCGAATAGCGTAACGAAGAGGAGATGTTAATGTCGCAATTGAAGTCATCAGCAACTGCAAGTGAGCAACTCCCCTCCCCTCTTCTGGCGGCTACCAACGACCCAGCCTTGAAGCGAACCCTTGAGCGCATTGATACACTGGGTTTAACGAGCAATCTATTAGAACTCCAACTACAGGGTTATACGGTTGTAAAATCTGTCCTTTCTCAAGATCGAATCGATAGGGCAAAAGCGGCGATTCTCCGTCGCGTTGAAAGCACCGTGCATAAATCGATTGATCCTGACACTGCTACCAATGATGACTTCAACGGGATGAGCTATCAGCATTATCTTCTTTTCGATGATTTGGTTTTCCCGGAAATCTTGCTTGAACCGAAACCCCTGGCATTGATTAACTATTTATTGGGAGAAAGCTGTGTTCTTTCGTCAATGGGGAGTCATTTTCGAGGACCAGGCGGCATGCCGTTAGGGGTCCACGCCGATGGACAAACTGATGGCTTCCTTACCGACGCAGCGTCAATCGCCAACTGCAATTATGCACTGACGCCTTACAGCCAGGAGCAAGGCGCCCTAGTGATATTTCCCGGCAGCCATCTTAAAAAACGCCAACCAACGCTGCATGAAAATTGGAAAACTCACGACGAGACACTGGCAGACATTATGGCCAAGAAGCTAAGCCCATTAGAACTTGATGAAGTGAACTGGAAGCTCCCTCGCGGTGCTGTAACCATGGAAATCGAACCGGGCGATGCTGTCATCTGGCACGGTAATACATGGCATGGAGGTTGGCGTCGAGATGTACCAGGCACACGCATTAACCTGGCCGCATATTTTTGCCGACCATTTATGTCGACCCAAGAACGACGCGGCGATGATAGACACCCGGAAGTTTTCGCACGCTACGCCGATGATCCAAGGTTCGCAACACTATTGGGCGAGAAAACCTTCAATGGATGGCGAGAAGAGGGACCGGACTTCACCGGCCAAAAAACAAGCCCTCAAGGACTTTACGATTGATCTTCAGGTTGAGTTTATGAGTTGAGATCTATTTTTCGCAACACTAACGAAGCCGCACAAAATCTAAAACAGAGGAATGAGCGCCATGAGCGTGCTGTCTGAACAGGCAGAATTTAACGCTGTAGATTTGAAATTCGATCCGCTCATCTCTCACCAACCATTGGCACTGAGGTGCACGGCATCGATGACGGAATCGAGACCGGCATAACCTGACATAATTACTCGCACGAAGGAAATTTCTTTTATGCGTGCTCCACTTCATCTGCTGATTTTGAGGTTATTCTGCCTTCTGCATCATCAGTGCCGTAGTAGAATCAAGATCCTCTCGCAATGATCTTGCGCCCATAAAATAATGAAAAGCTGCCCAAAGGTTTGCTAAAACACAAAGACAAAGTGCATAACGCAGTGAGTCAATCTCGTAGTCTGGTGAAAGCATGTCGCTAGCGACGCCGACAAAGTATGGGCCTAGTCCCATGCCGATGATATTCAGCATGAATAACAACAAAGCGGAGGCGACCGCACGCATGCGTAAGGTTACCAAGCCCTGGGTCATGGCGAAAGATGGTCCAAGATACATGCCCCCCAATATAGAAACGACCGCAAGGGCTGGGATGACTGCAGTTAAGTCTTCGTATAGATATGCAGTGAACTGGAACGGCACCATGACAAGGGTCGAAATCCCAGCTATCCACAAATACCAGCGCCTATCTGCGGTCCAGTCGCTGATCTTGTCTCCGAGATATCCTCCAGCAAAAGTGCCGATGGCGCCGATACCTGAGATTATCGCCAGCCATGAACCGACTTCTGTAATGGGCATTTCGTGACTGCGAATCAGGAATGGCGCGTTCCAGGTTCCAGCGCCATAGCCGACAAAGGCATGTAGGCCTGCTGCGAAGCCGATGTGCCTGAAGGAACGGCGGAGCCAGAGAAATTTAAAGACTTCTCTCAATGAGGGTGCTGGCTCTGCAGTTTTAGCGACCGCCGCTTTCACTGCAGCGGTTTCGGATAAGCCTCTGGGTGGTTCGCGTAGTGTCCCCAGTATCAGGAGTGCGACAAAAACCCCGGGCACACCTACCAGGAAGAAAGTCATTCGCCAGCCAAGCTCTGCTGCTCCCCAGCCTCCTACATAGTTGCCGATCATGGAGCCGAAAGGGATGCCCAGAGCATAAATGGACAAGGCCGTTGCTCTGGACTCGATGGGGAAATAGTCCGAAATAAGTGAGTGTGAGGGCGGACTAGCGCCTGCCTCGCCCACGCCGACACCTATTCTTGCAAGCAGAAGCATCGTGCCGTCATCGCGCTCCATATTATCATGGAGATCGCGAGAACCTTGGTGCGGCTCCAACGATCTGCCAGGGAGGCTATCGGTATACCTAGGGTTGCATAGAAAATCGCAAACGCGAGCCCGCCAAGTAAACCCAGTTGTGTATCTGTGAGCAATAGTTCGTTTTTAATGGGCTCTAGTAGGATAGAGAGAATAGAGCGATCGATGAAGTTAACGACATAGCCAAGGAACAGGACACCCAGGGCATAGTTTCTATATTTCTTCGAGTAGATGGTGTTTGCAACGCTAACATCTGACATATTTGATCTACATCTGCATTGATATTGTCAATTAATCCCAGACTGTATCAGCTTTGAGAACAGGAACTATCAAACGGAGAAAAGAAACTAACAAAAGCATTTTCGCAAAATTGTAAAAGTATCCGAATGGGGAATCTCCGGGAGCAGATCTTGGTGAATAGGCGTTTTAACAGGGCTCTTCAGTCAAACTTCTGAATATCAAGGCAGCATCCGTTGGCTTTTATTTCGTGAGCAACCGAAATATCTATATCAAAAACACGCTTCAGCCGTTCGTTGGGAGCAAAAAATGGCTGATAAAAAAACCCGGCTAATGCCGGGTTTTTTTATTTCGTGAAGCCTTTAGTAAAAGAACTAGAATTCAAACGCAAGTTCAACTCCATAAGTTCTTCCACGGTTAATGGAACCGACTGCGAACAAGGTGGCGATAGGAGTGAAGTATTCAAATTCGTCATCAGCCAGGTTACGACCAAAGGCCACAACAGACCATTGTTCTGTGAAGTAACCGATTGATGCACTCACATCGTCACGTTCGTCGATCCTGCCCAGTGGTGCATTGGTCAGGCTGGTTTCGATGTCGCCAACCCTTGCGAACTTGGCGTAGATTTCGAGATCCCCGTTACCGATCGGATAACTGAAAGTACCGCCGATGCCGAGTGTAAACTCAGGTGCATTACGCGGTGTCAGGTGAGTTGCGTCTTCGATAAGGTCTAGGCCATCTGTAGCATTGATGTCAGTTTCAAACTCATCATACTCGGCATCCAGATAACCATAGTTAAAGAAAACCTTTAAGTTTTCGTTGACCAGGTATTCAGCCTCCATTTCGAAGCCCTGATAGATCACCGAACCCGCGTTGTCGAATTTTGACGCAACCGTCTTGGTATCCGGATCAAGTGCAACAAACGACTCCTGTTTGTCCGTGAAATCGTTATAGAACGCCGTCAGGTTTAATCGCAGGCGATTATCCATGTGCATACTCTTGTAACCAATCTCCCAGGATTCTGCAAACTCAGGGTCATACTGGTCTCGCTCAAAGTCACGAAGATTCTGGTTTACACCGAAAAAGCCACCTGAGTGAAAACCTTCTGAGTAGGAACCGTAAAGTATCGAATCGTCATTCAGCTGCCAAGTGAGTCCAAGCTTGGGAGAGACTTCTGTCCATTCATTATCAAGGTCAGAGTAGCCTGGAAAGTTGCGTAACCGTTGCCGCTCCTCGTTAGACAGATATGACTGACCGGCGATGAAGTCTTTCTCTTCCCGGGTCCAGCGTAGACCTGCGGTCAAAGTCCAATCCTCGACAAACTGCCACTCTACCTGAGCAAAGGCTGCAACAGAGTCAGTATCCTGTTGTTCATAGAGTATCTGCGTGACATTCGCGCCAGGGGTAACGCTGGTTAGGCCCAGGTCACACGAGATTGGTGCGAAGATGCCGTCCAGACCGTTGCTACCCTGGCAGAGACTAAAAAGAAACGGGTCATAAGCGACAGCCCCGAAAAGCGAAGCCCAGAAGCCACCGCCGGTAACCCAGTCCTGTTCGAATTCGCTCCTCCAGTAATACAGGCCAGCGGTTAACGTGACAGTGTCCCAGGAACCGTCGATTCGAAGTTCCTGGCTGAATTGTTCGTACTCGTTCCATCGTTCGATAGTGATGTAATCCGCAGCAGAGCCATCGAAGTCATAGATCCGGTACTCATCCACCGTCCGGTGACCTGTCACACTAACCAATGTTAAATTGTCATTGATTTCGTATCGCATATTCAATGTGATGGCGTCCGTATCGAGCGACGCATTATTGGTCGTGTCATTCTCAGAATGACCAGGCGTCTTGAGCGTATCTCGGCAGGTTGAATCATCATAACCGGTGCAGGTAGCAAAGCCGCCACTGTAGTCACCTTCTCCAGCCGCTGCTGCTGCAGCACTCGGCGGCGCTATAACACCGGGTGAAACGTTGTAATTCGTCTGGTAGGCATTGAGCAGGCTGTCATCCTGGAAGGTCTCGACCGTTAAGGTTGCTTCAAACCTGTCGTTAGGCGTCCAGAGGAAGGTCGCCCCAATATTTTGGTAGTCTTTTTCACCCGAATCATCACCGGTTGTGACATTCTTGTAGTAGCCATCGTCCCCGATGGAGGTTGCAAAGAACTTGGCGGCTAACTTGTCGTCTATCAGCGATGTGTTCACAACCGCTCGCAGCTCCTGTTGGCCGTCCGAACCCAGAGTCGCTTTCAGGCGAGCGCTGAACTCACCAGTTGGTCGACTTCGAATAACATGGAGCACACCACCCACTGTATTTTTACCAAACAATGTCCCTTGTGGACCACGCAGAATCTCTACGCGTTCAAGGTCAAAGTTTTCAAGTATCTGCCCGGCCGTGGTACCCATGTAAATGCCGTCGATCATCACCCCAATCGGTGCGTCGAACGAATTGTCGTCTGATCGAGTTGGGCTGATCCCCCTGATATTGATCACGGCGCCGCCCGATCTACCGCCGTTTTGGTCAATCCGCACGTTGGGTGCGAATCCATTAAGGTCTGACAGATTCCTGATGGTCGAACTGGATAGCTCTTCAGAAATTGCGGTAATCGCAATAGGTACTGCCTGAGAGGACTCCTCTATCTTCCTCGAAGTAACAACGATCTCTTCGATATACAGTCCGGATTTTTCTTGCGCCGAAAATGCCGGCAGTGACGTAAAAGTCGTAAATAGAAATGCTGTGGCAAGGCCTAGCTTACTCATGTTTTTTAGTCGCATTAGTGGTGCTCCCCTTTGTGAATAAATCTATCAAAACAATCATCTCTGACGGTTATCAGTTTCCATCGAAACATTGATCCATGTCAACTTTATAATGCACCGTTATAAACCTTTTATCCTTTGCTTATGGTGCGTCGCAACAGAAAAGTGACCTTGAACTAATAGACGCTATAATTCTTCCCGTCGAACAACCCTGGCTAGCTACGCTAAAACCCGGACAGATCGGCTACCTTGTCGGCCCGTTTGGCACCACTAGCACTACAATCTAAGACAGTAATGGGTCCCGGAAATTGGCCAGCAACTGGACGATTTTGAGAATAGGCGTTTTAACAGGGCTCTTCAGTCAAACTTCTGAATATCAAGGCAGCATCCGGCAAAACTGCGGAAATGAGAATAAAAAGCACGAATTCGTTCCTGGTTTTCATGGTACTTCCTCAAACTTCGAGTTTGACGTCTCTCACACCAAATGGAAAAGCCGACACTCTGTGGGCAGCCTTTCGTCTTATCCGCCGCGTGCCGAGCGCAAATCCTGCGATACGGCGAACGGGCTCGCCCCACCACGCGCGACTGAGTACAATTTTTGGCGGTTTCGCCTGCAGGTTTTGAATGTAATCAACCTCGATCCTGCGTTCTTTCTCTATGCCCTGAAGTGCGGAAGTCATCTCTGTTACTGACGTTGACGAGTTGTTTAATATAGGCACCAGATAATTAGCGGCAACAACCGCATCGCGCAGCGCAATATTGACGCCCTGTCCACCCACCGGTGACATCGTGTGTGCAGCATCCCCAATCAACAAGACCCCCGGTCCACTCCAACTGTCGACACAGTCCGACACGGTATCAAGCAGAAAAGGCTTTTGGGCAGCATCGCTGTGAGCCCGTAAATGGGCAGCTAAATCTGGTGATACATGGCGTGCCATTTCTTCTATCCATGCTTCAATCCCTTTGCTGCGAAGCTCACCAAAGGTCCCTTTAAGAATGACCCACCCTAATTGCAAACTGTGATCCCAGGTGTGGTATGCCACTAGCAAATGTCCACGACCAACATAGGCTTTTAAACCTGGCCAATCGTCCGGGCAAGGAAGTTTGCACCAGACAATGTCCATGGGAGGGCTTTTTTTGGTCACACCGTGACCCAGATGTTTGCGGACTACCGAGTTTCGACCATCTGAACCGATAACCAGGTCAGCAGGCAGGAACCTTTCGCGATCATCATCTCTAATCGTAACACCTGTAACAGCCCCACTGTCCTCGACCAATTCTTTCACTGACACGCCACGTTCAAATTTGAACCTGGTGAGTTTTTCGGCTTCTGCCACAATGGCTTCAAGTAGCGCGGGTTGAGAAATCGCAAGCGGGGGATGTCCATGAAAAACCTCAGGGTCCAGATTTTCGGTCAATATCAGTTTGCCGTTCATATATAACGCGATGTCTGGCACAGCATGACTATCTGTTTGCGCCAGCGCTTCACCGAGGCCCATCTGTTGCAGTGCTTCGATTCCACTAGGCATCAAGATTTCACCACGAAATTCCCTGGCGAAATCTCGACGCCGCTCCACCAGTGTCACGTCTATGCCACGATTCGCCAGCAAATAGGCCATGCTTGCGCCTGCAGGTCCTGCTCCAACGACAACAACGTTTTTCATGGCTAACCCTTATCAAACGGTTTCAAAAAACAGGATAGGTATTTTAACAGGGATATTCAGTCAATATTCTGAATATCGAAGCAGCATCCGTTGGCTTTCATTTCGCGAGCAACCGAAACTGCATTTGTGGCTTCACACTGACGCTCTGAGAGGTAATTAAAGAAGCTTGTTCTGTGATGGTCCAGGGGGCTGGAATTAACTGTCAGGGGCTGGCGAAGCGTTCGTGTTGCGCAGCTTGAAGCCACGTTTGCGGGGTCCCTTTTACCGGACGCCGGGTTCACTATGACCAGGTGGATCAATCTGCCGAACTGGCTTGCCTGAGTTGAGTGGTCGTGTCCGATACTCTTTCAGCAAGCACCGAACCTGGTCGAAACAAAATGGTGTAGACCGCATCCGGATGTTTTTCCCAGAGTGAATCCAGAGAGTTTTTCTTCAAAATCAGCAATCTTGCATTGCTGAGCGCTCGAACACTTGCTGTACGCTCGCCATCCCCTCGAAAAAAGGCGACTTCTACAAATATATCGCCGGGACCCAGGTGACTAACTGATTTGTTTCCAGAGTAGAGCTCACAGTCACCCTCGAGAATGATGTACATCTCTTTCTCAATTTTCCCTGCCTCAACGATAACGTCGTCCGCTCTAACCTTTACAATCATTCCGGATGCAGACATAGCGTGAATAGCATTAGCATCGATGCCATCCAAAAATCCTGTGTTTTCCAGAATGTGTGGCATTTCTCGAAGAATGTTATAGACATCCTGCTGGTTACTCAGCACAGGCAGCAGTTCTTCATGAAAAAGGTGCTCGAAAGGTGCAGTATCTACGGGCGGACGCTTATTAATACCGAAATGATCAGACACAAGTCCTGCCAGCGGTGATTTCATTTTTCGATTACGACTAGCCCTCTATTGGCTCTGCTATGCAGGAAGTATATTATCGACTCCATGCAGCTTTCTTACAGCCAAACCTTTTTACAAACCGCCCCCTAAGTCCGGTATATATCTAGTAACGAAGGCCGGCATCATGTTAAGTTTTCGGCAGCAGGCAGTGCCGCCTCATAATTCACATATTTGAGAAGGTTTTATGAAAAATATCTATCAGCTACTCGCTCTGACATTTCTTCTCTGGCTACCCACCCAAAGTTTTGCAAAAGCGCAAACCGTCAAAACCACACCCATCAAGAACGAGGTCGTCGTGCAACGAGTACGTACCTTCGGCGTTCTGGCACCGAACGTTGAGGAAATCTCTTTCCAGATTGCAGGGCGCATTCTGAAATTCGCTGTAGACGAAGGTGACCGGGTCAAAACCGGACAGCTCCTGGTCCAGCTTCAGACTGAGGACGCCGAAGACAATCTGGAGAAAACCAGAACACAGCTCGACAACATGGCTCGTGTTCGGGCACGAATGGAAAAACTGCATGAAGGCGGAAATATTCAACTCTCTCAGCTGGAGGATATCCAGGCGCAACATGATCAACTGAAGATTGCCTTCGATCAGGCCGAGCTCAATCTGGCAAGGTGTTATCTGAAAGCCCCTTCTGATGGCATCGTGCTGAAGCAATATATCGACTCCAGAACAAGCGTTTCGCCTGGCCAGGCGATTTTTGTTTTTCAAGGCGACGATGAGTTATGGGTCACCAAGGTCGATCTCACCGATCGAAACGCGCTACTAATGTCGACCGGCGCGGATGCAGAAGTTACATTTTCACCCTACCCCAATGAAATTTTCAAAGGCAGAGTCCGCAAGGTGGCTCAGGTAGCGAATACAAAAGATGGGCTCTACACCGCCGAGGTCTCCATTTTAACCCAGGGAAAGGAACTTCGACCTGGCATGGTGGCAGAGGTGGATTTGATAAAAAATTCAGACCGCCCCTATTCAATCGTACCCTTTGATGCCTTGCTGGATCTGCGCAAGATTCGCGGTCACGTGTATTTAGTTGATCAGGCTGGTGCAGCCGCCATCGAAAAAGCCGTAACAATCAACAGCATCGATGGCGATCTGGTCGCCCTGGAAGAAGATCTGAGCGAATTTGAATTGGTCATTTCTCAGGGCCTTCATGGATTGCGTGATGGTGATGCCATTCGCATCCAGCCATAAGGCAGACCGCACTCATGGAAACGCTCGTCCGCTACATTGTCAGCAACCGTTCTTTTTCATTGCTGTTCTTTTTGATTGTCATCGTCGGTGCCTGGATCAAATTACCAGAGATTCGCATTTCGCAATATCCGGCCGTTGAACTACCGACTCTAATGATCAACGTTTTACTGCCCGGCGCTTCCTCCAGTGAAATCGAGCAACGTGTCATCAGTGTCATCGAGGACAAGCTGCAAAACACTCGCAACCTTGATTCCTTTAAGACGAATATTTACAACAGCTACGCTTCGATCATGATTCAGTACGACTATGGTGTCGATATCGACGACGAATATGTCGACGTCAACAGCAAAATCAACAATATCAAATCCGATTTACCGGCGAAGACTGAAGTCACAGTACTCAAGCAAAGCCCGGTTGATCTAATCGTATCTTTTGTCCTTGGCGTCACCTCCGAGACTGCTTCGCCAGCGCAGCTGAAGAAGGCTTCAGATGCGCTATCCCAGAAACTGCGACAGTTAAAGACGATCGAAGAAGTCAAAGAAATTTATCCTGAAGAAGAAATACGAATAGATCTTGATCTGGCACGCATTCATTCGGCTCGCCTGGATGTTGCCGGGATCGAGCGCGCCCTCAAAGGAAACAACCAATACCTGCCGACCGGCACATTCAATATCGGCGACAAGGCATTATCTGTGCTGGCCTTCGGCAGCGGCTACACAAGTCTCGAAGCCATGAGGGATACGCTGGTCATCAATAAGGATGGCAAGGCACTTGCACTACGCGACGTCGCAACAGTTCGTCGACAACGGGAGCAAAATGCCGTGATCGCGTCCGTTGATGGAAGGCCTGCCGTTTTGATCACCATGAAGCTTAGTGAAACAGCAAACATCTTTGACACCAGGGCTGCTCTGCAGCAACTCATTGATGGCGTCGAAAGACCGGATGATATCGATGTGATCTGGCTGTTCGATGCCGAAGAAGGCGTCGCTTTTAAACTTGACGAACTCAGCACGAATATTCTCGCCGGTATCGCAATCCTTTCACTTGTACTGCTTTTCTCAGTTGGATGGCGCTCGGCACTCATCATTACCGCCATGTTACCGGCGGCACTGTTCCTGTCCGTTGTCGGCCTGTCATTTACTGACTACGGAATACAGGAAATTTCTCTGGCCGGTTTTATTATCGCGCTTGGCCTGATTGTTGATAACGGTATCGTCGTTACCGAGAATGCTTATAAGCTGCACCACTATGGCGGTCATTCCCACGAAGAAGCGGCCATACTGGGGACATCTTCGGTGATCATGCCGCTGCTGAGCTCTACAGCCACAACAGCGCTGGCCTTTGCGCCGCTGTACCTGCTCACATCTACAACGGGGCTGTTTTTACATAGTCTTGTCGCAGTTATCTGGCTCTGCCTCGGGGCCTCACTTTTAGCCGCCATCATCATTTCTTCGGTCCTGATCGCTCGTTTTGGCACCGAAAACAAACTGCCATTTATCCCGTCGCCACCGAGCTTTCTGATTTCTTTGATCCCTTTTAGGGACAATGTTTATCGAAAATTGCTGAAGTATTTCATCAAGCACCCGTTTGTTTTGATGTTCCTTGTAGCCGGTATGTTTCTATTCACAGGATTCGTTGCGGGAAAGCTTCCTGTCATCGTTTTTCCTGACAGCGATGCGCCCTATCTAGCCGTCAGCATAGAGGCTCCACTGGATCGCAATGAAGCCTATCTTCAGGAACTCACCGACAAGGTGAATGCTGTTGTGGTCGACCGCGAGCACATTGAAAACTGCAGTAGTGTCACCGGTACGTCTTTCCCCATGGTTAACACGGGTATCCCGCGCGTCCCCACTCGGCGCAACAATGCACAGATTTTCTGTTCTGTTGATTTCCGAAATGCGGTCCAACTGCAGGCATTTGTCGAGGACATCAATACTGATCTGGAACAGTTTGAAGCCGAGGCCTCCATAGAAGCGTCATCATTTACTGTCGGTAGCGGCGGTGGACTCGGTGACGTTGAGGTCAAACTATCAGGACCAAGGATTCAATTTGTTCGAGAACTTTCAAGTGACCTTGAGCAACATCTAAAGACATCAGGTATTGAGGGTATCGGCGAGATAACAAACGATTCCGAATCCCGCTATTTCGCATTGAATATCGAATTCAAGGAACGGCGAGCCAATGCCCTGGGCGTCGACCGTGGCAGTGTCGACAAAGTCCTGGTGATGATCACGCATGGCAAGGAGATCGACAAGTATCGGGATGGCAGCGGCGATGAATACCCGATCGTACTCCGTGCCGAAGCAGATTCGATTGATCCACTGAATGTTTTCGACCGTATATTCGTCACTTCAATAACCGGCGCCAAGATCCCACTCAGCCAACTCGTGGAAATCAGCTTCAAAGACGATGAGTTTGATATTCAGCACGACATGTTCAAACCGCGAGTATCTATCGACGTTTCGGCGGCACCAGATTATTCAGTTTCGCAACTCACCAGCGATGTCATCAAAGCGGTAGACCAGTTCGAGTTACCGCAGGGCTACTCTGTTGAGTACGACGGCAAGATTGCCGATCAGGCTGCTTCATTTGGCGGGATGGGTAAGTACGTCGGCATCATCGGCCTCATTGTACTCGCGATCTTCGTGTTTCAGTTTGGCTCCATCGTGCAACCGTTGATCATCTGTGCCGCGATCCCGCTGAGCTTTATCGGCGCTTTTTTGCTGCTGTACCCCACGGATCAGCCTATTTCCTTCCTGGCTTTTATTGGCCTGACCAGTCTGATGGGTATCGTCATTAACAACAGCATTCTCCTGGTTGACGAAGGCAACCACCTAAGGGATCAGAATCCGGACATGGCAATTGCTGAGGTGGCCATCAACGCCGGAGCCAACAGATTTATGCCAATATTGCTGACATCTCTCACCAGTATCGTCGGCCTTATCCCTCTGGCAATCGGAGAGTCCATGTTCAAGGCCCTGGCGATTGTCGTCATCGGCGGGCTGTCCACGTCAACATTCCTGACTTTAATTTGCCTGCCTGTGCTGTATTCCTACGCGACTCGAAAGAGCAGCAAGATCGTACTCGTGACGCATGACTGGGAAGGTCATTCAACGCTGGGAGAAAACCAGTAAAGCTCTGAATTCTTCTGAAACCCTGGCTTCTCTGTGGCAAATTACGGCGTCTTCCAAAACAACTGTAAGCCATGCGTATTTCAGATATCGGAAACCCGACTGTCCCTTACCAGGTCGTTGGTTGAATGTCCCTGTTAAGTTTCCTATCCTCAGGACAGGTCAGACCGTGGCAGGTCAAACCTACTTCACACAGAGAGCGAAAAGCTCGTCAGGCTGTAAAGGCACCTGCCAGCTAATTCCATCAGGGACAGAGGCTGTAGCCTCGATTGAAAGTCCGGATCTATGGCTGCAATCTCTACCTTACTTACCAAGGATAGGTATTTTAACAGGGATATTCAGTCAATATTCTGAATATCGAAGCAGCATCCGTTGGCTTTCATTTCGCGAGCAACCGAAACTGCGCTTCACACTGACGTTCTGAGAGGTCATTACAGATGCTTGTTGTGTGATGGTCCAGGGGGTTGGAATTAACTGTCAGGGGCTGGCAAAGCGTTCGTGTTGCGCAGCTTGAAGCCGCTAAACAAAATCAACATCAATGGATCCTGATTTTCCATAATCAGCAAAGACACGATCTCCCGCTTTCACAGGCACGGGCCTTGTAAACGAGCCAGAGAGAATAATCTGGCCCGGCTCAAGGGCGATTCCACGCGGTGCGAATCGTTTACACACCCAGCGGATACCATGTGCAGGATGGCCCATCACCGCAGCACCCATACCTGAATCTTCAATCTCATCATTGAGATAGAGCAAAGAACCAGCCCATTTGAGATCTATATCCGCCGGCGCAACCTTCTCACCACCACAAATTATGCCGGCATTAGCCGCATTGTCAGCAATGGTGTCACACACATTTCGGGTATAGCCCGTTTCAGGATCGACCCGATGACTTCTAGCTGAAATGAGTTCGAGCGCTGGCTGTACATAATCTGTGGCGTCCATAACCTCTTCAATAGAAACATTTTCTCCAAAAAGTCGCTTCTTCATCACAAACGCGAATTCTGACTCAATTCGTGGGTCTAGATAATCTGCGGCATTGAGCTTCGATTGATTTGGGAACAGCATCGCATCTGTCAGTACACCGTAATCGGGCGTATTGATATTCATAGCAACTTGCATAGTGCGAGAGGTCAGCCCAATCTTATATCCAATAATTTTTTCACCATCCTTCAGCCTCCGGTCTATCCAGGCTTTCTGAATAGCATAAGCGTCGTCCATGTCCATACTAAAAGACATTGTCAGCGCCTTAATTTGTTCATGTTCTTTTTCTGCCTGATACAGACGATCCGCCGCATCCGTAATCTGCTGTTGGCTCAACATCCTAAAAATTCCTGTTGTTAAACTTCACCTTTTCTTCCAACTCCCGCATCTCGTAAGAAAGCGTCACCGAATACTCAGCCATCAGCGGTTCAAGATGCTCCAGCATGATTTGCCAGAACATTTCACCGGCGTGCATTCTGGTCGGTTCATCGCGGCCGCGACCCACTTTCATACTGAGGTTGAGAAAACCTTTATCAGGGTCACCATCCGCAACCCGGAAGTGCTCACACCTGATAGCCCTGCTTCTCATTCCAGCCATTGGAAATATGTTAGTTTCCGCAGCTTTCTCGTGCATCTTCTGCATCAAGCCCTGTAGATCTAATAGATCCTCAGACAGATTAGCTGAGTACTCATAAATAAAATGTGCCATGCTTTTTAACCCCCCAACATCTAACTCCTAAACAGGAAATTCAACATTAATTTGCCCCGTGCCAGAGCTGCCAAAGTAAGGACTGATGACCTCGGCCTTACCGCGGTACTGATCCCAGCCTAATGCACCCAGCAACATTGCAGTGTCGTGCATAAATCCTTCACCGTGACACTTGTTTGCATACTCAGGCAACATTTCCGTGAAGCGTTCCCAGTCCCCGTTCTGCCACATCTCAATGACACGATGGTCAAATTCCTCCAAGAAGGGAGACCAGACTTTATGCATAAATTCATCGGCGGTGCCATTCTGCGCAAACCTGTGTGACAACGACCCAGAAGCGAATATGGCAACTTTACCGTCATATTCATTTTCGATAGCCGACCGAAGCGCCCTTCCCGCGGTCACGCTATCCTTCAGGTCATGCACCATAAGCAAAGAAGCAATTGAAACCACCTTGAAGTGCCGGTCTTCATTCATATAGCGCATGGGGACCAGGCTGCCGTATTCTAAACTCAGGCTGGTGTCCTCATGGGCACGCATGTGCACCCCGGCTTTCGTGACAGCATCTGCAATCAGGTGGCCAAGTTCAGGGTTTCCATCATATTCGTAGGGTAAATTTTTAATGAAATGAGGTAGTTCGTTACTTGTATAGATTCCTTTAAAATGCGCCGCGTTGTTCAGGTGATAGCCGGAATTGACTAACCAATGTGTATCAAACACAACGATTGTATCAACACCCAGGGCACGACATCGTTTTGAAATTTCCCGATGGCCTTCGATCGCGTGGTCTCTGCAACCCTTGTGCGGTCCATCCATCTCGGACAGATACATAGAGGGGACATGTGTAATCTTAGCCGCGTAGGCGAGTTCGCCCATTGTAAATCTCCTTCTCGATATTCTAAATGGCCTATCTACCCAAGACGGGTACGTTGTGCAGGTCATGTGCAATACAAACGTTCTTGGTTTCCATATAAAAATCGAAACTGAAGTCACCCCCGTCCCGACCTACCCCACTGGCTTTCATGCCGCCAAAGGGTGATGGCAGGTTTCTGTTGTTTTCGGAATTAAACCAGAGCATACCCGCCTCCAAATTCTTTGCTAAACGCATTGTTCTACCTACATCTTTGGTCCAGACATATCCAGCAAGCCCGTACGGCGTATCATTAGCCATTCGAACGGCATCTTCTTCTGAATCAAATGTCATGGCCGTCAACACTGGGCCAAATATCTCTTCTCTCGCTACCCGCATACTGTTATCTGCCTCTGTGAACAGTGTGGGACAAATATAATTACCATCTCCCAGAGTTTCTATTGCATAACCACCTACGGCTGTTGTTGCGCCATCACTTTTTGCAATATCCATATAGCTCATGACTTTTTGAAAATGCGCCCGGCTGACAACCGGCCCTACCTCTGTTTCAGGATTAAGGGGATGACCGACCTTCAGGTTTCCTACCCTTTCTTTAAGCGCTGCCATAAACTCAGCTTGAATACCCTGTTGGACCAACAATCTTGAACTCGACGTACAACGCTGACCGTTAAGGCTATATAGCATAAACACCACGGCATCCAGCGCACGGTCAAAGTCAGCATCATCAAAGACGATCACAGGGTTTTTACCACCCAACTCAAAGTGAAGGCGTTTTAGCGTATCCGCAGCCTGGCGCATGATATGCGTGCCAGTAGCACTTTCACCGACTAAAGCTACAGCTTTGATTGCCGGGTGTTGTGTCAACCGTTTACCCGCAATTTCACCAAAGCCATTCACGGTATTTAAGACACCATCCGGAATCCCCGCGTCTTTGGCAACTTCAGCCAACAGCAGCGCACTCAGAGGTGACATTTCCGCGGGCTTGTGAACAACAGTACAGCCCGCTGCAAGTGCCGGTGCAATCTTCCAGGTCGACAACATAAACGGCGTATTCCACGGCGTGATAATACCCACGGGTCCTACCGGCGTTCGCATGGTGTAGTTAGTATGAACGTCTTGATATAGCGCTTGGCCATTGACAGCTTCAGGTGCTTTGTCAGCAAAAAAACGGAAATTGTCTGCTCCCCTGAGTGCTGCCTGCTTCATAAAGCGAATTGGCTGCCCACAGTCCATCGATTCAATCAGTGCAATTTCCTCTGCACGCGCGGCAATTTTGTCAGCAAAGTGATTGAGCAGTTTCTTACGGGCTGCTCCGGACATATCCCGCCAATCGGCGAAAGCTGCCTGGGCGGCATCACAAGCCCGGTCTATATCCTGAGCACTCCCGGCCACAACTTTACCGAGGGTTGTATTATCAACCGGCGTAAAGTTCTCAAAGATCTCAGCGTTTGTTGGCACTTCAAATTGACCATTGATGAAATGCCCTGTGATGTTCTCACTAAACCTTTGCAGATAGGATTCTGCTTTGCGTAGATTTTCCTCATTGCTCTCTTTGTTGCCCGACATGTTTTTACCTTAACGCGTTATTACATAACATGTTAATCACTAACATTGTAAAAGGCTATCAATTTGCGCCATTATGCGGTTATATGCATAACAGGTTAAATTTAATAAGGTTTTACTATGCGATTTCTCTCTTTCATGAATGGCAGCCATTCTTCTCGCCATCCTTCTCAACCCCAGAGTTCCTGGGGCGCGATTACGGAGGAGGGAATAATCGATCTCGGCGCAAGAATGAAGTGCGACTTCAAGCAAGCCATTAGCAGTGATCGCCTGAATGAGGCGCAAGAGCTCGCTTGCGGGCTATCACCTGATGTGAACACTGATGAGATCACCTATCTTCCACCTGTTGCTAATCCCGAAAAGATTGCCTGCATTGGGGTCAATTATGCTAATCGGAACGCTGAGTATAAAGACGGTTCCAAGGCATCAAAATTCCCGAGTCTCTTTATGCGAACACCAGACTCTTTGGTAGGCCATGGACATCATCTGCTGCGACCACCGGAATCAGACCAATTGGATTATGAAGGCGAGATTGTCGTCGTCATAGGCAAGGAAGGCCGCCGTATATCAGAAGACAATGCCTTTGATCATATCGCAGGGCTCACTATTATGAACGAAGGGACGATCCGGGACTGGTTAAGGCATTCTAAATTTAATGTTACGCAGGGCAAGAACTTTTACCATTCTGGTAGCGTTGGTCCCTGGATGGTCACTGCCGATGAATTCACCCCTGCCATCTACGAGGACATGATTGTGAAAACTCGGGTCAACGGCGAGGAGCGGCAGCAAGATACAACCGACAACATGATATTCCCAATCAAGTACCAGATCGCTTACATGTCACAGTTTTTCAACCTAAAACCCGGGGATATGATTGCCACCGGAACTCCCAATGGTGCAGGCGCTCGATTCGATCCTCCACGCTACCTGAAACCAGGAGATGTTGTTGAAGTTGAGGTTGAAGGTGTAGGCATCCTGTCGAATGAGGTGATTGATGAGGTGATTGATGAGGTGGTTAATGAGACGGATGACTAGAGTCTTCAATGACTAATTCACAAAACAAAACACTGCGCGCATTTGACCGCTCACTCCCCATGGCATTACTACGTGCCAGGGAAGCAGTAATGAAAAAATTCATTCCTTCATTACGCGAAAACGATTTGTCATCGCAACAGTGGCGGGTCATCAGGGCTCTGAATGAAGAGGAAGGACTCGACATCACAGAATTAGCAAATAGATGTTTCTTGTTAATGCCCAGCCTCTCACGAATCATCCAAAACCTGGAGAAACGTAAGCTCGTCAGTCGAAACCAGTCTTCATCAGACAATCGAAAATCGGTTATATCAATCACTGCGCCTGGCAAGAAGTTGTTTCAAAAAATCGCGCCAAAATCAGTCGAACGTTATGATCTGATAACTGAAAAATTTGGCTACGGCAAGCTTGAGCTACTTTACGAATTGTTAGACGAGTTGATTGAAAAAATTGATGAGAAAGACTAACCAATATCAATGTGGAAAGAACCATGAGCAAAGATAAAGACGACGCCTACCACAAAATCAGTGTTCCGCCTGCGACCCAACCAACCGGATGCCCTGTTGATGCTTCGTTCACACCGTTTAACGACGACTATCTGACTAACCCATACCCCCAACTTGAAGCGCTGATGTCGAACAAACCTATTTTCTATGCTGAAGAACTCGGCTACCTGGTGGTGACGGGAATGGAGAACGTCACTACGGTGTTAAAGAACCACGAAGTCTTTTCATCGGAGAATGTTCAAGATCCTGTTTTCCCGGTTTGTGAAAAAGCCGCGGCAGTGATGTCCGCCTCCGACTATAACCCGAAAGCAGTGATGTCGAATTGCCAGCAACCCGACCACACTCGAATCCGCAAGTATAGCCGCGATGGTTTTAACGCGCGCCGCATGAACCTGCTCGAACCCTATATCCGCGAGACGACCGCCAATTTAATCTCTCAAATGATAGCGGGTGGGCACCAATCGGAAGTTGTTTCTTCGCTAGCACATGCACTGCCGGGACGCGTAATTTTCCGGCTCATTGGTTTTCCGGAAATTGACGATGATCAGCTAATCTTCTGGACTTCGAACCGTCTGATATTCACCTGGGGTAAACCCACCGATGAAGCACAGACACAAATTGCGGAAAACATGCTGAAATATTGGCGCTATTGCCGGGAATTTGTTGCACAAAAAAACAAAGCGCCCGCAGACGATCTTACCTCTGAATTATTAGCTGCTCACAAAGCTGACCCCGAAGGTCTTACTTACCGTGAGGTGGAATCGATCATTTATGGCCTATCCTTCGCCGGGCATGAGATCGTCAGCAACTTTATTTCTTTAACGCTCATGAACATTCTTCCCGAACGGGAGCATTGGGAGGCGTTGGTCAATGATCCATCACTTATACCCAATGCGCTGGAAGAGATTCTACGCGCTGATTCGCCGCAAACCAGTTGGCGGCGAGTCGCCACTCAGGATACGCAGCTAGATGGCGTCGACATTCCCAAAGGCACCAGAATTTTCGTCAGTCTGGGTGCGGCCAATCATGATCCGGCGCTTTTTCCCACACCATCGAAATTCATTCCAGACCGTGATAACGCGAACAAACATATTTCTTTTGGCCACGGTATTCATTTCTGCCTGGGCGCTCGGCTTGCTCGTCTTGAGGCTCAAATCGCAATTGAGACACTCGCTAAGCGACTACCCAACCTACGCCTGGTAGAAAACCAAAAATTATCATTTGCGCCGAACATTACATTTCGAGGGCCATCCACACTATACGTAGAATGGGATAAACCAGACAAACAAACATAAACTTTCACGACGGAGTTAACTCATCACTACTCAATCAATGAATATCAGCGAACTAATAGATCACGGTTATTTTTCTGGCCGGCAGATAATGATTGTGGCTCTTTGTCTTATCTTCAATATGGTTGATGGCTTCGACATTACAGCAATGGCGGTGACTGCTCACCAAATTGGTGAGGAAATGCAATTGGGCGCAGACAAACTTGGTCTTGTGTTCAGTTTCTCTCTTGCAGGCATGATGCTGGGGGCAATGTTTCTTGCAACCTTTTCCGACATCATCGGTCGGCGAACCATGATTATTATCACACTATTACTTGTCGGCTCAACGGTACTACTGACAGCGACGGTCAACTCCTTCCCCATGCTCATCGTTCTCAGGTTTATCAGTGGACTCGGTGCCGGTGCGATGCTGGCGACTGTCGCAACACTCGCCGCCGAATACAGCCCGGAGCGTTATCGCGCACTTTCGGTGACCGCCGTCACTTCAGGTTTTCCCCTGGGCGCAATGATGACGGGGCTTGTCGCTTCCAGCGTCATACCAGAATTTGGCTGGCGCGGTATGTTCATCGCGGGTGGCTCAATAACAGTAGTCCTGGCGCTAATTGCCTTTGCACTCATTCCAGAATCACTTCATTTCCTGTGTAACAAACAACCACAAGGCGCATTACAAAAGGTCAACAAGATCATTGCTATGTTTTCGGTTCAACCTTTGTCGCAACTACCAACCATAGGGTTAGGCAAAGAAAACACTGTAGCTGATCGCGCAAGTAGCCTGCAAAAAGTCATGTCACTGTTAACACCAGCGTTAAGGCGCTCTACCCTAATGCTCTGGGGAACATTTTTCCTCTGTATCAGCACGCTTTACTTTCTGATGAGTTGGACTCCCAAGCTCATCATTAACCTGGGTTACAACGCAGAGGCAGGCAACCTGGCATTTACACTATTCAATTTCGGTGGAGTTCTTGGAATATACACTCTCGGTTGGCTGGCAACCAAATGGTCACTCTCAACCCTAATTAGTATCTTTGCGATTACCGCTGCGATATTAATGTGGTTCTTTGCCGCAGCAGCATCCTTTGCAGCGGATAAAACAATCCTTATGGCGCTCATTTTTGTTATTGGGATCAGTTTACAAGGCGGGTTCACCGGCATGTATGCCGTGGCGGCTAAGCTCTATCCTACTGAAATAAGAAGCACCGGTGTCGGTTGGGCTATTGGCCTTGGACGCTTCGGCGCCGTACTCGGGCCTGGCATTGCGGGCTATATGATTGCGATGGGGGTTTCCATCACAGCGAACTTCCTGGTCTTTGCGATACCCATGCTAATCGGCGGAATTCTCGCCTACAAATTGCGCGTGAGTTAAAAACTTACCAACCGACCAGGGTAAGAGAGCGGGTGATTCGTCCTCATGACAGTCAAATCGAGCGCTTATCACTATGCACGGTGTCTTTGGCTTCCTTTAGATCATCTAACTATAAGAAACCCCCCACCCTTAGCACAATAAAGTATTTTGCAAGTTCGGTATTCAGGAGGAAACTGAATAATCCTGACTACGGAGGTGCCAGATGTCCAAAGTCCAAGATATAGTCGCGACAAAAGGAAGTGAAGTATGGTCTATCGGGCCTGCTCATTCAGTTTATCAAGCTATTGAGATGATGGCTTTAAAAGGTGTTGGTGCGTTAACGGTATTGTCTGATGAAGGAAAATTGATCGGCATTATCTCAGAGCGAGACTATGCCCGAAAAGTTATCCTCCAGGGGAAGTCATCCAAGACAACCCAGGTTGCTGAAATCATGACGCGCGATGTCATTTTTATCGAACCCGAGAGCAAAGTAGATGAAGCCATGGCATTGATGACAATAAAAAGAGTTCGTCATCTACCCGTGCTGCTTGACCAACAATTGGTCGGCATGATTTCTGTGGGTGACCTGGTTAAATCAAAGATCGATGAACAGTCGGTTATGATCGATCAGCTCGAAAGGTACATTAAAGGCGAGACCGCGGGTGTAGCACACTAGTTAGTTCCTGCGGATATTCGTGATGTGTTAAAGGGGCCGGAGGCGTTTCCGGTGTGGCCCACGTAAATATCGTGGCCCACGAGCATGACGTCGGAGGATAGGAATTTTAAGTCAATATTCTGAATATCAAAGCAGCATCCGTTGGCAGTTATTTCGTGAGCAACCGAAACTGCCTTACAGATAATCGTTATACACTGCCAGGATTTGTGGCTTCACACTGACATTCTGAGGCAAGCCGCGTTTGCGGGCGCGTATTATCGGGCTGTGCACGCTGTTTCAGAATGGTTTGGATGACGTCCGGGTCTGTCACATCTGCGATCACCCTCAGCGCGTCACTGCAGAACGGACACACCGAAGTATCTATCTCAAAAACACCTTTCAGCCGTTCTGCCAAACCCATTGGCGCCGTTGGCGAACGGCGGGTGACTGAAGATTCCGCGGGACTCGTAATGGCTGGGTCACATCGTTTCTTGCGTGCCGGATTCCCCTGGCCGGCGCCACCATTCTCCGGAATCGCGAGTTGGCTGCAAAGACTCCGTGGTAGTAGATTAAAACCCTGATCTTACAATCCAGTGCTAGTCCACATACGCTATAAAAACCGTCTTTTAGTGTCGCCTATATGTATTTAAAAAATTTGAAAATCCGTTAGTATGATCGGCAATTTCAATAATTAAAGATGATCGGCTAACAACGAGAGATAGCTATGAACGCAGACTTTAATGCATTAGCTTTTCCTGGTGACCGTCCAGCAGCATACTTACCTCTCGATAATGAACCCCGGTTTATTGCCGCCAGGCATCTATCCTTGGAGTATCCAGATTCCATTTTCTCTCTGCACGATCTTAGCTACTGCGCACAAGATATAACCGCCTGTGAATCGTCGTTTGGTTACTGCAATGCTTTTCGAATTTTGTCTGATGAAGGTGTTGTTGTGATGAGAAAAATTTGCGAACGTATTTACGACAATCGCAATTCCAGCGCAGGGACAGGTGCTAATCGACTCGGCAGTTATGCGCGCGGTGCAGGTTACCGGTCTAAGTTTATTCGCGATTTTTGCGATAGCCCCGAGCTTGCAGCCCACTTATCTGCCATTGCCAATGTCACTCTGGGGCGCCACTCAGTGCCGGCTGTTGCCTGCGGTATTAACTATGCTCCGGATGACATCACCAAAGCGGTGGACACCTGGCATGTAGACTCAGTGAGCTTCGATATTGTAATGATGTTATCTGACCCTAAGTATATAAAGGGTGGCGAGTTCCAGATTTTTAATGGCACCAAACAGGAGGGAAGAGAAATATTAGGCATTAGTGGTGAAGAAGGTATAGACGCTCAGTTGCCTGTAGATAAAGTTATTACCATACCCTTCCCTGCTGCCGGTTATGGTTTTCTACAGCAAGGCAATATGATCTTTCACCGCGCCTGTCGACTTCAAGAGAAAGCTGATCGAATTACCGTGATTCCCGCCTTCGACGTCCTGCCTAGCAGCGCCATGGACGCAACCAATTCAATTAATATGTCTGGATGGGCTGACCCTGGTATTCAACAAGAGCTGGCACGCCATGAAATTTGGCGCGCATCAGCACGCCTCGACAAATTATTAGGTGAAATCAGGCTTAGCGACGACTCATCAAAGCTAGCTGCCAATATCGACAACGCTATTAGTAAACTGCTGGCGTTTAAAAATAACCTTGAGGAACATTATTGATGAGTAATCTATCTAACCTTGAGGGCCAGGCAGTACTAGTGACTGGAGCGGCCGGCTGTATTGGCGCTTGGACGGTTAAGCTGCTAAGAGATAGTGGTGCTGTACCGGTGGTCTTTGATCTCACTGACGATCGACAGCGCCTAACGCTGATTATGGATGACCCCCAATCAGTCATCTGGGAAATAGGTGATATCACTGATTTTGAAAGGCTCCATGCGGTGGCCGAAAAGCATAATGTCGAGGCTATTATTCACCTGGCCGCACTGCAGGTGCCCTTTTGCAAAGCTGACCCCGTTGCCAGCACCAAAATCAATGTCATTGGCAGCACGCACATTCTAGAGTTGGCTCGCCAAAGAGGGATTACTCGCCTAAGTTATGCCAGTTCAATTGCTGCCCAGGCGATGGGTGATAATGACTGGTTAGCCACCCTGTATGGCGCGCACAAGGTCTGCACCGAACAAATGTCCGCCGTCTATTGGCAGGATTGGGGAGTACCCAGCGTCGGTATCCGCCCATCAATTATCTATGGCCCTGGACGAGACCAAGGCATGAGCTCAGCACCAACCGTGGCTATGTTGGCAGCCGCCGTGGGCGATGCCTATCAAATCCCTTTCTCGGGTAACGTCAGTTATGTGCACGTTGAAGATGCGGCATTACGATTTATTACAGCGGTCTCCAAATCTTACGATGGAGCCTACGTGTTTGATCTCGACGGTACACCCGCAGACATTGAGCAGGTGATAAGTCTCTTAGAGTCGGAACACCCCGATGCAGCAATAAGCTACACCGGCGATGCCATGCCTTTCCCGGCAGAATCCGACAACGGTCAGCTGAATCGATTTTTAGATCTTCCAGGCTGTCGATCTATGGCTCAAGGCGTAGCAGACACCATGGCAGTATTTGAACAGGCGAAAGATCGAGGTGTCGATCTCAAAAAACTTCTCGACGTTACTATTAGGAGAAACCCTTGATGCTTGTTCGGTTTGGGGAAAAGGGCGCTGAAAAACCAGGGGGTTATTGATCCATCAGATGACATCAGAGATCTCAGCAATTATATCGAGGACTGGTCGTACAAAACCTTAAATCACAAGACTCTCAACGACCTAAAGAGCCGTGATCTAACGGAGTTTCCTGCTGTTTCATCAGAGGGGCGTCCAGACACCCCCATCGACCAGGTTGGTAAAATTGTGGCCTACACACAGAAGACACCACACTAATGAACAAACAACGAATCGTTATTGTCACCGGAGGGTCTCAAAATATCGGACTGGCCATTGCCGAACGCTTTTTACAAAAAGATACCCATGTTATTAGTGCTGATCTCAACCCACCACAGAATTCGTCGTTAGGGTTTTTAAAAACAGATGTCTCAAGCGAGGCAAGCGTTATCGCTCTGATGAATCATATCGAAGACCAGTTCGGTCATCTTGATGTATTAGTGAACAACGCAGGTATTTGCATTGAAACACCCATTCAAGACACAACAGTAGCCCAGTGGGACACTGTGATGGGTGTTAATATCAAAGGTGCTTTTTTGACCACCAAACACGCCTTCACATTGATGACCAGTAAAGGCGCAACCGCCCCCGCTATCGTCAACATTAGCTCTATCGAGGGTATGGGCGCCAACCCACTTCATAGTGCCTATGCCGCCTCTAAAGCAGCTGTGGCCGCATTCACCCATAACACCGCTTTAGAATATGGACCGAAGGGTATTCGCTGTAATGCAGTGGCACCAGGCTGGATCAATACACCTTTCAATGAACAGCTATTAGCGCAGTATCCCGACCGAGCGGCGGTTGACGCTGAGATTGAGTCTCTGCACCCGGCAGGTCGCCTGGGACTTCCCCAAGATGTCGCCAACGCCGTATATTGGTTAGCCAGCCCGGAATCCGAGTTTGTGACCGGCCAGGAAATAGTCGTTGACGGTGGTCGACTGGCCAAACTGCCGCTACCCAAATTGTGAGAATTTATGGTTAACCTTACTGATAATAAAGACATCGACGACCCCGGCGCGCCACGCAATCTTGAGAAAAAACTAGTGCTTGTTACCGGAGGGGGAAGTGGTGTCGGGCTTGAATGCGCCAAGCAGTTTGCCCAGCGAGGCGCCCAACTGTTACTGATTGGTCGTGATGATGCAAAGCTGGAAAATGCCCGTAAGTTATTAAAAAGCCGGTTCAACGCAACTGTTAGCTGTTTAACGGGGGATGTTCGCGAGTCAAGTTTTGCCAATGCCGCCGTAGCCTATGCCAATAATACCCTGGGTTGCCCAGTGGATGTCTTGGTCAACAACGCCGGCACAATAGTTAGAGCCGATGCATGCCATACAGATGATCAACAGTGGCATGAAGTTATCGATATCAACCTCAATGGCGTGTTTTACTTCAGTCGCGCGGCTGCAAATCAGATGCATACTGGCGGTGCCATTATTAACGTTTCATCGACCTGCGGGCGCGTCGGTGCTGCCGGCCTGGCTGCTTATTGTGCCAGCAAAGGGGCGGTAAATATGCTCACCAAAACCATGGCATTAGAGTTAGCCGCACAAAAAATCAACGTCAATGCAGTGGCCCCCGGTGCCATTAATTCTCCCATGCTGTTTTCTAAACACACCGATGCAACAAGCGCAGAGAGAGTTATAAAACACAATGTCGACACCATACCTATAGGGGCTGTGGCCGAACCCCAAGAAGTCGCCCGCGCAGTGGTGTTTTTAGCCTGCGAAAAACACATTACCGGTGAGATTATGGCGCTGGATGGTGGCTACACAGCTTGATCCTTTGAGTGCGCAGTGTGTCGGTTCAATTATTTGAGGTGGCGAAGTGAAGATTTTAAAAATTGTAGTTTACCAGCACGATTTACCGGTAAAAAACGGTCCTTACACCATGGCCAATGCAGAGGTTTTCAGTTTAGATACCACATTGGTGAAACTTGAAACCGCATGCGGTCTAGTGGGATGGGGCGAAACCTGCCCGGTAGGCCCAACCTATGCGCCAAGCCACGCTGCCGGCGCCAGGGCTGCGCTTTTACAAATGGCGCCGGGTTTAATTGGCCAAGACCCCATGCAGCCCGTTTTAATGCATCGACGTATGGACTCATTGTTAAATGGCCATCATTACGCCAAGGCCGCCATTGATATTGCCGTCTATGATTTAATCGGCAAGAAAACAGATAGGCGCGTCGCGGATATTCTCGGTGGCCTGTGCACCGAATCTGTCCCTTCTTACTACGCTACCAGCGTTGGCCTACCCGATGAGATTAGTAGAATCGCCGCTGAAAAAGTAGCCGAAGGATATCCACGCCTGCAGATTAAGATTGCTGGGCACTGTGTGGAAACGGACATAGAAATTATTCGAAAAGTGTGGGAAACCGTAGGCAATAATATACGTCTTGCGGTCGACGGCAACCGGGGTCTCACCGCCCGAGATGCACTGCGCCTGAGCCGTGAATGCGCTGACATTCCTTTTATACTGGAACAGCCCTGCGATACACTGGAAGAAATAGCCAGCATACGGAATCAGCTTCATCATGCTGTTTACCTTGATGAGAGTGCGGTCAGTCTCAATGTGGTTATTAGTGCCATCGGTGCAGGATTAGTCGACGGCTTTGGCATGAAAGTGACTCGCATAGGGGGCCTGCAACCCATGGCGGTATTTAGAGATATCTGCGAGGCGCGCAACCTTCACCACACGTCAGATGACTCCTGGGGTGGCGACATTATTGCCGCGGCCTGCGTTCATCTGGGCGCTACAGTAAAGCCAAAATTGTTTGAGGGTGCTTGGCTGGCACAGCCCCATATAGAAGGAAATTACGACAGTGCCAATGGCATCAAGATCGTTAACGGCCATATTTCCCTGCCCGCTGGTCCTGGTTTAGGCGTGATTCCCGACGAGGGAATATTTACTAACGAAGTGGCTGTCTTTAGTTAAGGTTGACCATCACCATAATCAAAGCTTTTGTTATGTATGAAGAACTAAAAGTCACGCTGCGTCCAATGTTCCAAAAAACATGGTCGACATTATTGAAGGTGAATTCTCGCGCACTATAATAGTCGCCTGGTACAATGAGGACGCCAGCCTTTTCTAGTGGCGGGCCCAGACCGCAGAATACGGTGACTACCTTTTTACCCATGCCGCTGTGCCACTATTGCAGGATCATGCTAATTCGTTAACTCTAAAAGACCTGGGTGGGGATTTAACGAGCACCTCTAATGCAGTGGATAAACTTCGACCAATTGAAGTAAATGATGCCATTTTCGACCATGATGTAGTGCCTGGTGGCCGCGAACTACGCGGCTATATGACAGACATGAAGCGTATTGTGAAATCAGCTAACGCTTGATTTAAAGTGCCCACTCGAACGAGTGGGCACTGATGCCTACTGAGCTGATCAGGCGATTAAACGCCGTCGAATCAGGTTACTTTTCTTCACTCAATAACGCCTTTAGTAAAGAAATAGCCATGAGAACCATCACCAATGAAAACGGCAACGCCCCGATAATCATCACCGATCGCAGTGCATCCAATCCCCCGGCGGACAATAGCACCCCAATCAATACTGCAAATATCACACCCCAGATCACCACATGCCTGGTATGTTTTTGACTCTGATTGCCACCGGAGGCAAGCGTATTAATGATCAATATCCCTGAGTCTGCTGAGGTGACCAAAAAGGTCAATAGTAAAATGACGATCACCACTGAGAGCGCAACCGCGAGCTCTGGCGACAAAATCAAGTTAATCGTTTTAAATAACTGGGCAGAAATATCCGCATTAACAATCGACCCCTGGGCTACACCAGACAACTCAAGATCAATCGCCGTAGCGCCAAGAAAGGCAAACCAAACCAGACAAATCACGGAAGGAATAACTATCGCACCAATGACATATTCACGAATAGTTCGGCCGCGCGATACACGCGCCAGGAACAAGCCTACAAAGGGTGCAAAAGCTATCCACCAGGCCCAGTAGAAAATAGTCCAAGCGCCCTGCCAACCCTGCAGCGAGGCAGAGGGTTCGACCCCGTTATCAGTCCACACGGTTGTCGACATCGCTGGCAACGCGACTAGATAATCCCAAATAGCGTAGGCAAAAGTTTGCAAAGCATAGAAGGTGGCGCCAAAGAAAACAAAAAATGCGATCAGAAAGACTGACAGCCCCATATTGATGTTCGACAACCACTTGATCCCTTTATTCAAGCCAGACATTGCAGACAAGCACGAGGCACCAATAATGAGCGTTAAGCCAAATAGCTGAGCCAACAACGTCGGTTTGCCGCCTTCCCCAACTAGCCATTGCGCACCGCTAATATTAAATAAGCCAGAAGCAAACTGCGACACACCATAACCAATGGTCACGCTCAAGCCAACGACGGTCGCTAAGATAGCCACTATATCCACCACATGCCCTGCAGAACCTGACATTGCACGGCCAAATAGAGGTTGCAGTGCGCTGCGAATAGTCAGTGGTAAACCGCGGTTATACGAGAGATAACCTAAAGAAATACCTACCACGCCATAACAGGCCCAGGGGGTGAAACCATAGTGCAGCATCGCCCATTTATAGGCATTGCGAACATTGTTTTCATCTAGACCCATGGTGATGCCCTTAATGGTGTCGGGATTGTTAGCAAAATGAAAAATTGGCTCGGCTGTTGAGTAGGTCAACATACCAATACCAATACCCGCACCAAACATCATTGACAGCCAGCTAAACATGGAGAATTCTGGTTTTTCATCGGGCCTACCCAACTTAACGTGGGCCGTGCGAGGCCATATAGCCAAGCCTAAACAGACGACAGTATAAAAAGCGGTGACGTAAATATACCAGCCACCAAAACTGGTCGTCGACCAGGTCTGTACACTCAATAACACTTCTCCGGCAGCAGAAGGTGATAGACCCACCCATAAGATAAGCGCTGCGACAAGTAGCTTTGGCACCAAGACCACAACCTGATTAAAACCCTCGTAAAACCCGAATTTTTCAGTGCTAATAGCAACCGCTACCTCATTAGCATTCGTCTCTAACTGACTCAAAATTTGATCTCCCTTCTAATCGCTTGCGGTGACTGCTGTAAGTATAGGCAATATTCAGGCCTTGTTGAGAAGAGAAGTGGACCCCGAATCTGAGACAGTATCGTATGTGTCAATCCTGAGGTAATTTGAGTCACCACAGGAGAAAATTATGAGACGTAAAAGACGAAACCATTTGCCGCGATGCAAAGCCAAGGTCGCGCTACCGACACAAAGCAGCCGTGCCAGTATAGAAACGAAATGGCACAGGCTCACTGGCGCTAATTATCTTTGAGGTTCAATTGCATGAAGGATTGGCTTACCTGGGGGACGGTTGATTACCGAAAAAGTTTTCTGACCACGCCGGGTGATTTTGCTTGTGCTATCAATCTGGGCATCTACCCATGATCTTGGCCTCAATGACTACGGATTGTTAAGGCAGGATAGCAATGCTTGATTAGCCTGTTCAGGTATCGCTGGGATCGTCCGTATAAGCGCAGGGTAGGAGTGAAGCCAACGTTCCTGTGCAGAAGTAAGCATTGATTATGGCAGGCAGGTCATTAAATCAGTTCTCGATGGGTTGCCAGAAACTGTATACCAGCGCGGGTAATACTGAACAAACAGCTGCAAGCAGCAGTACACCGTTGAAACTGCCACCGGCAGCAAGTTGACCTGCAAGCCCAGGGCCGACCATTGAGCTCAGTGCAAACACGGCAGGCACCAGCACCACAGCGCGACCTGAAGCATCACTGCGAGCGATGCCGGCGACCTGGAAGACACATCCACAGGTGAAAGCAAACTCCCATATCCATGCGCCTAGTGCGAAGGGTAAAAAACTATCTGCGCCGAGCAGGAAAAGCAGCCCCACTAGAACACCGAGCAGTACGATCCAGTAGGCCCACCGAACACCTGCACGATCACCTATCCAGGCGACGAAAAACGCAGCTGCGCCTCCCAGCAGTTTCAATACGGCAAAAACGATCCCGACTTCAGAACCCGTTAGTTCGAGATTGGCGCCGATACGTTCCAGAAATGCCCACAAGGCTATGTTACCCACCAGGAAAACAAAGAAAACGCTCATGCAGACCCAGGAACGATGGGGCAGCGCTAGCTGCGAGTGCCCTGTCATTGCTTCATTTTCTTCGACAATAGCCAGCAAGGGACCCTGCGGCACCCAGAATGCGGATAAGCCTAATATCCCGACAACAAAAGCCAGTGCCAGAGCGGCACCGGGATAATGCCATTGAGCGATAATGAGGGGTGGCAGTGCGAATAGTACCGCTGCAGTGATGGAAAGCTCTACTCCCTGACGTGCACCAAATGCGCGGACCTTGTCAGGTAGATCGGCAAGAATTCGCATACCCAGACAGGTCATGGTTGATGCGAAAAATCCTATGAAGGCCCATACCAGGTAGAGCGCCTCGATGCTGGTAAGCTGGGAACTGACCGCGAATGCTCCAGCGGTACCCAGGGTACTGGTTATGGTCAGAGTTCTCCAGTTCAGACGATTGATCCAGAACGGCGCGCCCAGGGTGCCAAGTAGATAGCCCGCAAAGCAGATGGATCCAATATTGCCAAGTGATCTGCTATCCAGGTTAAAGGAATCTGCCAGGCTACCGAGCATTACGGGTAGCGAATTAAAGGGCAATCCGCCGATAGTCGATGCGATACTGGCCGCAAGAATAAAAATAAAAATATTTTTCGGGGTGACTGGCGAGTTCATGTGTGAAGGGCTGTAGTAACGCGGTGGCCAATCCCTGATGTTAACGCAGAGCCGCGCTGAAATACCATGGTCACGAATTACTTGGTAAAGATGGTAGCGGGAGGATAGGGATATTGACAGGGATTTTCAGTCAACATTCTGAATATCGAAGCAGCACCCGTTGGCTTTTATTTCGTGAGCAACCGAAACTGCTTTACAGATAATCGTTATACACTGCCAGGATTTGTGGCTTCACACTGACATTCTGAGGGGTAATTACCGACGCTTGTTCTGTGATGACCCAGGGGTAAGCGCTCTCTTTGGAATCAACTGTCAGGAGGTGGCAAAGAGCTCGTGTTGCGCAGCTTGAAGCTTGTGTTTTAAGCAATCCCGTTCTGACAAGGCCTGCCAGAAGATAACGGATACTTCGATACTCTGCACATCCCCTTCAACCCGGACTGGCAGCCTAAACCGGCAATTCAGCACTCAGCGCCGAGCTCGCAGATCACGGTCGGCGGAGGCAAGCTGTTCCCTGAAGAAGTCTGCCAGAAAGTGCTCGCCGGTGCTAACTGCTGCAGTATCCTGTTCGCCCGCCATTGCTGCCAGCATTGCCAGGAAACTCCCCATATTCACATTAAACGGGATAACGAGTTTCGCCAGCATAGGAACCAGCCAGTCCGGGGTTGTCTTTATCCTCGATGACTGGTTCAGGGCGGAAAATGCCAGTTCGGCGATTTCTCTCTGAGTCAGTAATTCTGGCCCGCTTACGGGAAACTCCCTGGCCTCTGCCGCATCATCCTCCAGGCGATCGACGATGTAAGTGGCCAGATCAGCACCGTGAATGGGCGCGAATCTCGAATCCCCCTTACCGACCAGCCAGGCGGTGCCCTTTGCAGCCATATCAAGAAATTCGACCATATCATTGAAAAAACCCGCGGGCCGGATGATAGTCCAGGGCACTGGCCCCTGGGTGAGCGCGTCAACAACCTGTTCTCGAGCCTCAATCTGCGGCACCCTGGATCGCGTCTGCCGGCCCGCCAGAACAGACACAAAGATGAAACGAGAGATTTCTGCTGCCTGCGCTCTTTCAACCAGGTTCAGATTTGCGTCCCGGTCAACTTCCCAGACCGTGGGTTTTCGATTAAAAGTTCGATTACCCAAACAGGAGATAATGCAGTCAACACCATCGGCAACTCCCTCAAGGGAGGCATGCTCAGTCGCCTGGCCGACAAACACCTCGGTTACGCAACCACGAACAGGACCTAATCGGACTGGATCTCGAACCAGTGCCCGAACAATATGCCTGCGGGCATGCAGTTCGGACACCACATAACGCCCCAGGTAACCCGTTGATCCTGCTACAAGAACCCGCAACCGTCTGCTCCTGTCATCCTGCGTGCCCTCACTTATTATCTGTCATGCTGGTATTTATTACTTTTAAGATCGAATCCTCGCAGCAACTACTTGTACCGTAAATCAATGGCAGGCATCAAGGCTGTCCGGAACAACCCACGCTCTGTCAGGCCTAACTGCCAAACAGCAGGATGGCCAACAGAGGATACTTTTATAATCTTGGAAAAATGCGGTTTAGAATAACTATCTACAACGATTTTTCGTGCAAAGCGCGAAAATATCGTACCCGTTGGCGTCTCGCTAGACGACAGTGTTTTCGCGCATCGAAAATCACGATAGTCAAGAACGAAGCGAACAGCCCCCTTACGAACTTAAGATCGGTCCCGACCGAAAACGTCTCGAACGAGTGTATGCACCGAAGCGCTCCAATTACGATGCTATCTACGCTGACACTTTACTCTGACCCCAAAATTTCCTAACCAAACGCAGAGCATCTCGAGGGTTAACGGGCTGCTTCGTCCTCAAGCTAGGTCCAGTCCTGCTTGCTGAATTCGACGACCAGATGATCGATGAAGAGTCGGGTCTTGACCGACAGGTTGCGCCGGCTGAGATAAAGCGCGTAGATGCCGAAATCAAGATCGGAGACCGTCGTTTTGTGATCGGACAAAACACGCTCCAAGGTCCCTGCCTGCAGGTGATCCTTAACCGTCCACGCTGGCAGCAATGCGACGCCAAGACCGGACAAGGCCGCCACACGAAGGGCTTCGCCGTTGTTCGTCTGAAAGTTGCCCGCGACCTGAAGGTTAATGGGCGGCCCCTCATCAGTGCGAAACTGCCACAGGGCCGCAGCGGTGCCGAACTCAAAGCGATAAGTCAGACAATTGTGATCCTTGATGGCTTCCGGTGTTGTCGGTCTGCCATGATCTGCCCAATATTGGGGACTGGCACAAATCACCCGCGGACTCGACGCGAGAAGCCTACCCACGAGTGTCGAATCCGCAAGATCCCCCGTCCGGATCGCAAGATCGATACCGTGCTCTGTCAAATCGAGATCGTTGTCGGTCAGCCACAGATCGATTTTGAGATCAGGGTATTGTGCCAGGAATGCTGGAATGAGCGGCGCCACGTGCTGCGTGCCGAGCGATATGCGCGATAGAATGCGAAGGGTCCCGCGAGGCCTCACCGCCAGTTGACTGACCGCATCGCGCAGCTCGTCGATATCCTGGAGCAGGCGTTCCGCGCGTTCCAGATAGACCTGTCCGGCTTCGGTGAGAGAGAGCCTCCGGCTGGTCCGGTTCAGAAGCCGGACCCCAAGATCGTCTTCCAGTGCGGTGATTTGCCGCGAAACGCTGGCAGGAGACAGCCCAGATTGCCGACCGGCACCCGACAGGCTACCGATTTGCACAACGCTCAGAAAGAGTTTCATCGTTTTAACGTTGTTCATCATCTTTCCGAATATCGTAAAGGTGGTACCCGATTTTTAGGTATTATCACCACAATTCGAAAGTAATACCATCACACCACAGTCAAGAACAGGGCGTGTCGTTTTAACCTCGCTCGAGCAGAAGGAAAACGATGTCAGAAACCGCAGAATTTAGGGCCGATACTCGCGCCTGGCTACAGGAAAACTGTCCCCCAGGCGCCCGTGGCGCCGGCCTCGTGCCGTGGGGTAGCCGAAAAGTCGAGCTGCCTGGCGACAGTCGCGTTTGGCTGGACAACATGGCCGCCAAAGGTTGGACCGTGCCCACCTGGCCCAAAGCTTACGGCGGTGCTGAGCTCGATCCAACGCAATACCTGATCCTTCTGGAAGAACTAAGGCGCATCAACGCGCGCTCGCCCTTGATTGGCCGAGGCGTCAACTATATCGGTCCCACCATTCTGGATTTCGGCACAGATGAACAAAAAGCACGCTGGTTGCCTGGGATGGCCAGGGGCGAGGGCGGCTGGTGCATGGGCTACTCTGAGCCAGGCGCCGGTTCCGACTTAGCCAGCCTTAGCACGAAAGCCGAGCGCGAAGGTGATCAGTACATCATTAACGGCCGCAAGATCTGGACATCTGACGCCACGCACGGCGACTACATCTTCGCACTGGTGCGGACAGACAACGCCGCCGCAAAACATGACGGCATTAGCCTCATCCTTATCGACATGGATCAGCCCGGCGTGCAGGTGCGGCCAATTCGACTGATCAGCGGCAACAGCCCATTTTGCGAAACGCTATTCGAAGATGCGACCGCCAGTGCCATGGATATTATCGGTCCGATCAATCAAGGATGGACTGTCGGCAAGCGGCTCTTACAGTACGAACGCTCCACCCATGCCGGCATTAACATCTCGGGCGCACAGGGGCGAGTCGCCGAGACGCCGCTACCGGAGATCTTCAGCCGCCTGCTACCCACGGACGATGCCACAGGTCGAATTCTGGACACCGACCAACGCGCGGCACTCCTGAAATGGCAGATGCGGCAACGGACCTATGAAATGACCCAGCGGCGAGCGATTGAAGAAGCACAAGCCCGTGCGCCAGGCTTTACATCTTCCGTTGTTAAGCTGATCGGTACACTGCTAAAACAAGAGCGCGACGAATTGCATCTGACTGCCCTGGGATCCAACGGCCTTGGTTGGGAGGGCGAAGCGTTCCCGAAGGAGGCACTCAAGCACACACGCACCTGGCTGCAACAAAAGTCATTAACGATCGCCGGTGGTACCAAAGAGATTCAGCTCAACATCATCGCGAAACGTGTTCTGGGCTTGCCTGATTAGTACCACCATATTGAGTGTTAGAAATTTTCTAGACTAATTTCAGATCACCATCGCGGGAAGAACACATGGCAGAACAGACGATTGAAACAAAAAACAATGGGAACATCGACACGCACCTCGATTACCAGGTGGTTGTCATCGGCGCGGGCTTATCGGGTATTTACCAGATCAAGCGCTTGGCTGATCTAGGCGTTCGCGCGACAGTGCTTGACGCCAACGCCGATCTTGGCGGCACCTGGTACAACAATCGCTATCCGGGTGCGCGGTTTGATTCGGAAAGTTATACCTATGGCTACTCTTTTTCCCAAGAGGTACTCGACGAGTGGCATTGGACCGAGAAACATTCGCCGCAGCCGGAAACTCTGTCCTACCTGAATTTCGTGACGGACAAATTTAAGCTGCGTAACTATATGCAGTTTGGTTGCCGGGTCGATTCGATGGTGTTCGATGAGGATACCAATCATTGGACGCTTCTCTTGAGCGATGGGCGCGAACTCACCACCCGTTTCATCATCACTGCGGTGGGCACCTTGTCGACGCCAACGTTACCGAAATTCAAGGGCATCGCCAGTTTCAAGGGTGCGTCTTTTCATGCGTCTCATTGGCCCCATGAGCCGCTGGACCTAACAGGTAAACGCGTCGCCGTCATCGGTAGCGGCGCAACGGCGATTCAACTGATCCCAGAGGTCGCCAAAGCGGCGGAACAACTGACCGTTTTCCAGCGCCGTCCAAACTGGGCGGCGCCTTTGAACAACGCGCCGATCTCGGAGACTGAGATGGCAGCGATACGCGCGCGCTACGATGAAATCTTCGCCACGTGCGCCCGATCGCCCGGCGGCTTTGAACACGAGCCGGACGGCCGCAGCTTTTACGACGTGAGTCCAGAGCAGCGGCGCGAATTGTGGGACCGACTCTATGACGAGCCGGGCTTTGGCATCTGGCTGCAAAACTTCGCCGAGATATTCGTCGACGAAAAGGCTAACGCAGAGATATCCGCCTACATCGCTGAACGTATTCGCCAACGGGTGAACGACCCTGCGCTCGCCGAGCGACTGATTCCAAAGGACCACGGCTTCGGTGTCCAGCGATTACCTCTTGAGACCGGCTACTTCGAGACCTACAACCGTTCCAATGTAGAGCTGGTGGATGCAGCCGAGACGCCAATTGTTCGCATCACGCCGACTGGCATCGAAACCAGTGAGGGCTCGTTCGAGTTTGACATCATCGTTTATGCCACAGGTTTCGATTCATTCACCGGGGCCTTAGATCAGATCGACATCAGGGGAACAGACGGCGAACAGCTGCGCGATAAGTGGGCAGCAGGCCCCGTGACCTACCTCGGCCTTATGATCAGCAGATTCCCCAATTTCCTGATGCTGATGGGGCCGCAGACGCCGGCGGCGAACTTCCCCCGCTGCGCCGAGCAGAGTGTCAATTGGGTCACGCCTTTCCTCGAGCACATGTGGGCACACGGTCACCAACGGTTCGATGTCGACAACACGTCTGAGGCAGAATGGGTCGAGCACGTCAAAGATCTTTATAAAGGCGTGTTACTGCGCACCGCCAAGAGTTTTTTCACCGGGTACAACTCGAACATCGAGGGTCACGAATACGGCAAGATACGGCACAACATCTACAACGGCGGTGTGCCGAGATATGCCAACATACTAAGCGAGATGACAGACAACGACTACGAGGGCGTTAATTTCAAGTAAATGCAAACCCCACTAGACGCTCAACCCCGAAGTCGCGAGACGCTAGTGCTTATGCGTCACGATTTGTCTGAGATGTACCGAATAGCTGGTGGTGAGATAACCTAATGGCAAAAAAACCATGATGCTTAAGCAATACAGTACAACGAGTTAACGCAATGCAATGAATATAGCGAGGAGACAAAGATGAGTTTGGACAACAAAGTCGTATTGGTTACTGGAGGCGCTAGCGGCATTGGCCGTGCAACCGTCAACCGCCTAGCGCTCGATGGTGCGCACGTGGTCGTGTCGGACACACAAGTCGAGCTTGCTGGCGAGGTTGTTGCTGAGGTAAAAAAAGCCGGCGGTAGCGCAGAAGTGTGTGAACTTGATGTTGCGGAAGAAGGCGCGGCAGCCGCCGCTGTTAAGGCAATAGTAACCGCACACGGGCGCTTGGACGGTGCTTTCAACAATGCGGGAATTACCGGACCGACGGTCAAGCTGCTCGACATCGATCCGATGGAGTGGGCGCGTGTGCTTGCCGTCAACCTCACGGGCGTATTTAGCTGTGTGCAAGCTGAAATCGCGCAGATGATTCAGCAAGCATCTGGCGGAAGCATCGTCAATACCGCCTCCATCTGCGGCCTGGTTGCCCTACCCCACGCGACCGCTTATAACTCGGCCAAACATGGCGTTGTGGGCCTGACGAAATCAGCTGCAGTTGAGTACGGGCCAAAGAACATACGCGTCAATGCAGTCTGCCCGGGGTTCATTGATACCCCAATGCTCGCACAAGGCGCAGGAGCGAGCGAAGAGGTGCTCAACGGGGTTGTAAGTTCATTACCGATACGCCGCATTGCCGAAGCAGGGGAAGTCGCGGATGTGGTCGCCTGGTTGTTGTCGGCGCAGTCGAGTTACGTGACAGGCGTGGCGATGCCTATTGATGGTGGATGGACTGCCCAGTAGGTCTTCCACCATGGTGCTTGGCCAGGTTCGGCAATGATTTTTACCAACGCAGGAGATTTACATGACCGCAAATACAGGTCAAACAGGGCCCGACGATCGCTGGCTAGCGATGTTGCAAGAGGAAGTCCTCGAGCCAGAGCTACCCATTATCGATCCGCACCACCATTTATGGGTGCGCAGCGGATATACCTACTTAATGCCAGAGCTCGCTGCTGACCTAGCCAGTGGACACAACATCGTGGCCACCGTTTTTGCTGAGTGCCATTCGATGT
>LWDU01032581.1_pt1 | contig 37726 bp, 34 predicted proteins | sample 727161 | NCBI WGS metagenome assembly LWDU01 (sample SAMN04566230, study PRJNA314399) | hydrothermal vent metagenome | isolation source: deep sea hydrothermal plume seawater | place: Mexico: Gulf of California, Guaymas Basin | collected 2004-07-11
TCCATTGAGCACTAATCTCAATTTCCTTTTCCATGGTCAATATGTAAGCTCTTTACAAACAGATAGTGATGGACGTTTCTTCAATGAATACGTCGTTCCTCATTATACCGAGGCAGGTCCAAATACTATAACTGTGCAATACATTCCAGAAGAATATTATCTTTCTTCCTCTTCGACATGGCAACTTCAGGTCTATCACAATACACGTATCGAGATGGTAGAGTTTGATGGTTTAGTGAATTCAACAGTACCAATATCAGGATTTGTATATGACAAAGCAAATAGACCAATTGAAGGACTTAGTGTAAGATTGGTTATGGATTCAGGATTCCCAATTGATGGAATTACAGATAGTAGTGGACAATTTAGTATTCCATTATACATTCCATCTGGAACATTCTTAGGTTATCATAATATTACAGTTTCATTTGCTGGAAATGAGCAGTATATAGATAATTCCACAGATTCAAGAATATACATAATGGGTGAAACTCAGATATTACTTGAAATTCCAAGTGCTTTACAGTACCAACAATCTTATTCTGGTCAAATAACATTAACTATGGAGGATGGGACTCCTGTTTCAGGCGCTTCACTTTTGGTTGCATTTGAGCCTAATGATGTTACTTTAATGGTAATTACAGATTTGAATGGAACTGCTAATTTTGATTCCGTTTTCTCAGGAAATGCAACAGTTCCAATGATTGTCATGGTAACATATACAGGGGACGAACATTACATAGGAAATGAAGTAGAATCCACAATTATCTATAGACCACCACCTCAAGAATCTAATTATGCTCTTTGGATTGTAGTAGCTGCTACACTTGTTGGTAGTTCTGGTGTTGTTCTTGGTTGGAAGTGGTATCGTGAAAGGCATTTGAGGGAAATAAGACGAATACTTGAATCTACAGCTTTGGCACTTGAGGCCAATATGGATTATCGTGACTCGGTGGTTCATTCTTACAAGGAAATGTGTAAAATCTTGCAAGGATATGGATACCTACGGCGTCATTTTGAGACTGTCAGAGAATTCCAAAAAGCTCTTGAAGAAGCCCTATCTCTAAATCATGAATCAGTAGCTAGTCTTACTTTGCTTTATGAGGAAGCTGATTACACTACAAAGAGTTTAGATGACGATCATAGACTCAATGCAGTTTCTTCACTTCGAACAGTTATTGAAAGTTTAGACCTAAATAGTGAGAATATAGAGGGTTAAAATGGCGGTTTCTAGCCGTTCAGGTATCACAATCTTATTTGTTACAATTGTAGTTTGTACGTTCATTCTTTTTCCTATATTGCAAGTTGTTGTAGAAAGAGATCCTCAATTATCAGCATATGATGATGATAAGAATGATATATCTCAATTTAGAGAATCTCTAGAAAATGGAGACGGTACGTCATACAATGTAAGTGCTATTCTTTCAAATCCTGCAGTTTTAGAAGAGGTTGGTAACCCTTCAGAAGCTTTATTGATAATTGCAGGTACTGAATCTCCATATACTCTTCTTGAGCTTGAGATTATTGTTGAATTTATAGCGGACGGTGGTAGTATTCTAGTTTTTGGAGATTTTGATTATTCCAATACCATTGCAAATTTATTTGGTATAAAATTTGTGAAACACAAACTTTGGGATCAGAATTATAAAGGTAATGTGTCTTTAATTGAAACTACAGCTAATGTTGATGGCCAACCATATGCAGTTCTTCTAAATGAACCTGTAGCTATTCAATCGGCTCCAATTCCTCCTTCTGCTTGGAATTCAAATGCAGGTTATCTCAATCCGTATCAAACTATTTTCATGACAACATCTCATCAATCTTATATTGATTTAGATGATGATGGAGAAATATCTGATGCCGATGAGGCTGCACCACTATCAGGTTTCACACTTGGAACGCGTTTTGACATGAAATCTGGAGGTGAAAACTTGGGTTCGGCTGTTTTCATATCAGACTCTAGTGTACTCATAAATGATATGTTGGATAGAAGTCAAAATGAAGAGTTCTTGCTCGCTTTAGTGGAATCACTGATTGGTACTAAAGGTCTAATCCTTTTTGATGAATCAAGACATACTCAGGATTCTTTTGGAGCCAGTTTGTTTCAGGCCGCTTTGGGATTCTATTTTCTTTTATCAGGAGACACCGTGGTCCTTCAAGTTATACGATTAAATGTTTTAATTGCAGTAATAATTTTCACAATGGCAATGTCTCTTAGACAACCTGAACCTAAACGTTGGTATCATATTTTTGATATTCGTAAACCGAGACCGTTTCGTTCATATGGACATAATATGGATAATGGGATTCTCGCGTTGCAGGGAGTTCTTTTGGAACGTATAAGACTAAAATATCAAATTTATGAATTCGATGAAAAATCTAGAAAAGATAGGCTTGAACTTCTTCCAAAATTAGTTAAGAGTTATAATATACCCTTAGATGATGATTTTAAGATGCTTCTTGGTGCACCTACGAAGATAGGGCCTAATGACCTGCGAAGCATTGCTAAAAAACTGAGTGCGTGGTAAAAGTGAGTGAAAACAAAAGTGAAACAAAAGCAAGCAGTTCTGTTGAGAAAACGAACAAGGATGCTAAGTCAATAACCGATGAGATATCAAATGTTGTTTTAGGTAAGGAAGAGACAATAGAGATGCTCATGGCTGGTGTTTTAGCTAATGGCAACATTCTATTCGAGGATTTCCCAGGTTTGGCCAAAACATTGATGTCGAATACACTAGCGGATGCTTTGGGCTGTGAATTTAAAAGAATTCAGTTTACTCCGGATTTGCTTCCTGCAGATATAACTGGATCTTATTTTTATGATCCTGAAAAGAATAAGTTTACGTTTAGAAAAGGACCTATATTCTGCAATATATTATTAGCTGATGAGATTAATCGAGCCCCTCCTAAGACTCAGGCTGCTTTGTTAGAAGCAATGCAAGAAAAGCAAATAACAATAGAAGGTACAACACATAAACTTTCCCGACCATTTATTGTTCTTGCAACTCAAAATCCTATAGAATATGAAGGAACATATCCATTGCCAGAGGCACAGATGGATCGTTTTCTAATCAAACTTGCTGTGGGTTATCCTGATGAAGAAGTTGAAACAGGCATACTTCAGGGACGTGCTGACCGTAAGAAAGACTCATTCACTGTAAAGGCTAGGGCTACACCTGAAAAGGTAGTCTCAATGCATGACTCAATTGAAGATGTATATGTCAAGAAAGAAGTCATGCGGTATATTGTAGAATTGGTTCAAGCGACACGTAGAGATCATAGAGTAGCCGTAGGTTCAAGTCCAAGAGGAAGTTTGGGACTATTCAAATTATCAAGAGCTTTAGCAGTGTTATCAGGTAGAGATTATGTAGTTCCTGATGATATCAAGAGGGCAACAATACCAGTTCTTGGCCACAGAGTAATTCTGAAACCTGAAGCACGTATTCGTGGAGTCAAAGTCGAAGAGATTTTATCTGAATTATTGATGACAATTGAAGTTCCTGCTGTTACTGTGGAATAATAAAAAAATGTGGACGCGTAAGGCCGTTGTATATGTTGGCCTTGGAACTATTTTAGTTCTCTTTGCTCCGTTTATAAATAATCTTCAATTATTTCTATTAGGTACCACAATTCTAGGTTTTGTTGCAGTCCATAGTCTGGTTAATACAAGACCCATTGATGTTAAAATCACGCGCAGTTTTGATTCCGATCAAGTTTTTGAAAACAGTAATGTTAGTATTGACTTAATAGTCCAAAATAAAGGAAGGTCGGTCGGATTTCTAGAAATTTATGATAATTTACCTTCAGAAATAGAGGTCAATAATGGATCAAATCATACAATTATTAGGCTCCATAAGGATGAATTAGTTATTAACAAGTACAATGTCAACTGCCGTCTAAGGGGTCAATATAGGCTTGGAAATCCTCGTCTTCGAATTTACAACCCTTCATTTTTATTTTTTTACGAATCAGATATCCAATCAAAATCTAGTTTAGTAGTTCTTCCACAAATAGAACAAATAGAAGGTGTTGATCTTTCAACGGACTTTCCAAAAATGTATCAGGGAGCATTGCCAATAAGGAGAATAGGAACAAGTGGTGAGTTTTATGGAATTAGAGAGTATTTTCCTGGTGATGATTTTAAGAATATTAATTGGAGAGTCTTCGGCCGGACAAGAAAATTGATGGTAAATCAGTTTGAGAGAGAAGATATTTCAGATCTTATGCTGGTTCTTGATGCAAGGGAAATTTCAGGAACGGGGACGATACTCCGAAATCCATTAAACTATTCATGTAGAGGAGCAGCAGCGTTAACCAGCTTCTTTTTGAGATCTCGAAATAGAGTAGGTTTGACAATATATGGAGAAACTGTGAATGTAATTCCTCCAGATACCGGAGAAAGGCATCTTTATCGTATTTTGACGGCTTTAGCTGAGGTCAAAGCAGCAGGATCTTTAGGTTTGCATACGGTCTTAGGTGATCTTCGTAATTTTACTCCAAGATCTCCCGTGATGGTCATTTCTACTCTTGAAAGTGATCCAACATCCACGACTGCACTCAGAGAAATTACTGCTCGAGGCTTCAAACTTACTGTTATTGCACCAGACACTCTAGATTATGACAGAGATTCACGTATAATATCTCCAACAGTTTACTTTACAGCTTCAGCATCACTTGACAACAAGATTACAGAAGTAAGATCACTTGGTGCAAGAGCTATGCGCTGGAATCCAGATACGGTCTTATCCACATCTTTAGCTGAGGTGATTCGTTAATGAATACTAACAATAGTTTGTCTTTAATGCAAGCCATTTCCACATTTTCATTAATATTGTCTTTAGGGCTTGCGTATGTAATAAATCCTGTAGAAGATTCATTTTTCTTTAAGGCTATAGATGGTATAATTTCTGGACTCTATGGGCAGGATGTTCTTGATGAGCTTAATAATTCAGCACTTGCAGGAATATTAGTAGGACTTTTTTCAGGCACGATGTTTGTTTTCTTGACCGTTAACAAAAAAGTATATGATTATACTTTAATATCTTTATTTACAGTAATCATATTGATATTTGTTGCTTCATTTAGAGGATATGATGCAATTCCTTACCACGTAACACAACAATTGTTTCTTTGGCTCTGGTTGGGTCTTCCAATAGCAGTAGGAATAGTTGGAATATGGCAAGATTCTATTGGTAATCTGATTATGGCTGCATTTTTGGTTCTAGTCATGCCTCTTGGCTTATCAGGTAACACTAATGATGAAATTATTTATATTCTTGGTTTTGTCTTTTCATTCATGCTTTTTATTGAATTAAGTTATGGACATACAAGATATAGCCGTCTTGCTAGAGTAATGTATTATTCCAAAGAGTATGAAATGGTATTGCAGTGGTTCTTGGTTACTTTAGTTGTCACTCTAGCTTTGACAACAGGCCTAACTTCGATTGCATTCCTTTTCCATGATTTTCTTAGTGGTTTCCTTCCTGATAGTTTTAGTAATTCTGTAGAATTTAACACAATCTATGGTCAAGCCTTGTCGGTTTTGGTCTTCTTCATGATTTGGGCGGTAGTTCAGACCTTATTTTCTCGAGGCTATTTGGCTAGACAGGTCGAGGATTAAAGCAGAAACTACAAAAACACACTTATCTGTATTCAACTGAATGGATAGCCCTTCTAAATTAAAAAATAATTACGAATATTGGGAAATTACAAAAGATTTAATTGATCAATGTATAGATATTACTCTTAATCTAAGCCAAAGTGGACATCCAGGTGGTTCTCGTTCTAAAGTTCATGGAATGTTAATTACGCTTTTATCAGGCGCTATGCGATGGGATATTAGAGATCCAACAAAGCGCTTTGCAGACAGGTTTGTTTTAGTTGCAGGTCACGATAATCCTATGGTATATGCAACATTAGCAATCCTTAATGAGGCATTAAGATTAAAATATATGCAAACTGGAAATTCAAAGTATCAAGCTCGAAACAGTAAAGAATTTCAATTGGTTTGGGAGGATTTACTTACTCTTCGTAAGAATAAAGGATTACCAGGACATGCTGAAATGGAAGGTAAGACACTTTTTTTCAAGTTCAATACAGGTCCAAGTGGCCATGGTTCACCACCAGCGGCTGGAGAAGCTTTAGCACATAAATTGGCTGGAACTGATCAGGTCAAGGTTTTTGCATTTGAAGGAGAAGGTGGTTTGAGTACTGGCGCCACACATGAGACGTTGAATTCAGCTTGGGGTCTTGGTCTTGGAAATATAATTTATTACATAGATTGGAATGACTATGGAATAGATAGTCGTCCGTTTAGTTCTATAGTAAAATCTACACCTCAAGAATTGTTTGAGACTAGTGGTTGGCATGTTGAAGGGACTGATGATAACGAAGATTGGTCATCATTTACAGAAGCTTATTACGATTTATTAGTAGGTAATTCAAAGCCTAATATTCCTAAAATGATTTATGCTAAATCTAGGAAAGGGCGCGGATATCATATTTTTGATGAAAAATCACATGGAGCACCACACAAACGTAATTCTGAATTATTTTGGCAAACTAAGAATGATTTTGCTGAAAAACATAATATTTCATTTACCGATTTTGGGGAATCAGCAGCCGAAACACGTGAAGAACAGGTTAAACAGGCAACATCATATTTTGAGAAGGTCATTTCAGTATTACATGACAATCAAGAATTAGTTGATTATTTGGCTGATCGTTTAGTTGAATTGGGTGATTCGGTACCTGATACAATAGAGGGTTGTTCAATATCTGATTCCAATCCTATTAACGACAAAGCACTCTTTGATTTTGAGAATTATCCTGATGAATTATTTGTTGAATCAGGAACTAAGATTCCTAATCGTGTTGGCTTTTCTAAGATTGCATCTTGGTTAAATACTCATAGTCGACAAAAGCATGGAAGGCCTCTGTTTGTGGCAATGTCTGCAGATTTGGCCGATTCTACAAATATTTCAGGTTTTGCAAAGGGTTGGGGAGATGCCGAAGATTTAGGAATGTATGATAAGGAGAAAAATCCTAATTCACCATTGATGCCCCAAGGTATAACAGAATTTACAAATGCAGGAATGATGGCAGGATTATCTACGGTAAATTTCAATAAAGATACTTTAGAGCAATACAACGGGTTCATAGGCTCATTCAGCACTTATGGGTCCTTTAGTTATCTGAAATACGGTCCAATTAGATTATTTAGTCAAATTGCTCAAGATTCGCAAATTAAAGTTGGAAAATTGTTGTGGATTGCTGGCCATTCAGGCCCTGAAACGGCAGAAGATAGTCGTACCCATTTTGGTATATTTGCACCTGGAGTTACACAGTTATTTCCTACAGGTCACATAATTAATTTACATCCTTGGGAACATAATGATGTTGCACCTGCATTAGCTGCAGCCCTTGCTACAGACGTACCAATAGTAGCCTTACATCTAACAAGACCAGCAATAGAGGTACCTGATAGAGAAAAATTGGGTATTGCTAGTCATTTAGATGCTTCAAAAGGTGCGTATTTGATAAGAGATTATGATTCACGGCCTAGAGAAGGTGTTGTAATTGTCAGAGGAACTAGTTCCACAAATACAATAATTTCAATTCTAGAGGAATTAGGATCTAAACACAATATAAAGATTGTTTCAGCAATATCATGGGAATTATTCAGGAGACAGAGCCAGTCATACCAAGATTCAATTATTTCTGAAAAAGAATGGGCAGATTCTATGGTTGTTACAAATACAAGTCTTAAAATAATGAACAATTGGATTTCAAATCGTGTTGTTTCAGAATATTCGGTGTCACCGGATTGGGATAATAATTGGAGAACCGGTGGAAGCCTTGATGAAATTATAGATGAGGCCCATCTTAGTCCACGTTGGGTCTTAAGTGCAATAGAAAAATTTACTTCTGAAAGAAAGAGTCGATTAGAAAAGCTTAACAAGCAAGTGCCAAACTTAGATTAATGTCTTACGAGAATTTCCCAGTGGCTGTTGTCGATAACGGAGGGCAATGGACACACAGAGAGTATCGTGTTCTCAATTATTTGGGATGTAGAGCTGAAATAGTTTCTAATGTTACCCCAATAGACAAGTTAGAGAGATTCAAAGCACTAGTGCTTTCCGGTGGAGCTCCACGAATTGAGACTGAATCAGAGGCATTGGGTTTAACTTCGGAGTATATTGATTCCAATAAGTGGCCAATATTGGGTATTTGTGTAGGACATCAGTATATGACTACTCATTTTGGTGGTAAAGCGGGACCTGCTGAAATACCTGAATTTGGTTCATCACTATTGACTTTAATTGATGAAGGTTGGATTCTAGCCGGTTTCCCAAAGGAGTTCAATGTCTGGGAGTCGCATAATGATGAGGTTCATGAAATGCCAAGTGGTTTCAAATTATTAGCATCGTCAGATGCTTGTCAAGTTCAGGTTATACAGCATGAAACATTGCCTTATGCGGGAGTTCAATATCATCCTGAAGTAGAACACACAGAATATGGTTCTGAACTGTTCCAGAATTTTTTGAATAAAGCCTTGGAATGGAATGAAGAATGAGCTGTTTTTTTTACAGAAACACATAGGTCATTTACTTTTTAACTACCAGCTAATGACTATTTGATTACAATGGTTTTGGAATTATTTAAAACTCAGAGCAAAAAAATACGGGGTTATTGTTATTATGATTGGGGAAAATCAGCATTTGAAACTAGTGTTACAGTAGCAATTCTCCCAGCTTGGTTTACATATTTGTTTCTTGAGGCTAATGGACTTACTACAACAATAGGCTCAATAGAAATGACTGCAGATGCAGTGTGGTCACTTTCCGTAGCTATAGCTACTTTACTTGTAGCTGTTTTCAGTCCACCATTTGGAGTCATAGCAGATCGCAGATTGATAAAGATAAAATGGCTTAAGATTCTAACATATGTAGGTGCCGGAGCGACTTTCCTTCTGGCGTTTGCTCCACTTTTCCCAGTTAGTTTTCAGTGGATTTGGTTGATGATAATGTTTCTTTTTGCTAATATCGGTTTGAATGGTGCTGGCGTCTTTTACAATGCACTTTTACCACACATGGGTGAAGAAGATGAGATGGATGATATATCTAACAGAGCATTTGCTTTTGGTTATTTTGGTGGTGGAATTTTATTGGTTATTCATTTGGGATTAGTTATGGGTGTTGGTACCGATAACGATTGGGTAATCCCCTTCTGTATGGCTACATCAGGAATATGGTGGTATGGGTTTGCATTATTGACATTCCTTTGGGTCCCTGAACCACCTATTGAAAATGAGATGGAAAAACTTAAATTTTTGAAGGCTGCAAGGTTTGCAATTAAGGAAGTCGGCCAGACATTAAGAGATGTCAAAAGATTTCCATCATTATTTTTGTACATGCTTGCTTATTTCTTTTTCATTGATGGAATAAACACAGTTACAGCTCTTGGGGGTGTTTTTGGAACTGTAGTCCTTGGAGTAAGCACTACGGAACTGATAATCACTATTTTAGCTATTCAGTTTGTCGCTGCGCCTTCAGCGTTAGCATTTACTAAATTGGCTGAGACAGTAGGTACTAAGAAAGCACTTAGTTTTTCAATTATTGGATGGGTGTTTTTGTGTTTTGCAGCACTTTCTTTTTCACCGCTTGAGTTAGAAGAGCACGAAGAATATGATATTCTTTACGATTGGAATTCTACAGATAATGTATACGAGGTACATGCGTCATGGTATGCTCCTGACATTGCACAGAAACTTGATTATGAAGAAAAGGAATTTGATGAACAGTCTTGGGCTTCTGCGTGGGCTGGATATCTTCCTGTTGAATACAGTGATAAAACCGAGACAAGCTCTTGGAATTATGGAGATGAAGAAGCTGAACCCTATTTGAAACAAGTTGATTATTCAGATTCAGAAATAGAGACTTTCTTATCATCCACAGATAAATCAAGATTTAGTGTTAGCATAAAGGATGGAAATCTTGATGGGAAAAATAATGTAGGAGTCAATCATCCTTCTAGTCTAGGAGATGGTGTTATTGATTCGATACCGATCTGGGCAAGAGACAACATTTGGGCCCCAATTGGCTTCTCAGTTTTCTTTCAATTTTTGCTTTTAGGATGTATGATGGGCACTCTACTGGGCGGTTCACAGGGTTTAGCACGTAGTATATTTGGTCAGATTATACCAGAAACTCGTAGTACGGAATTCTTCGGTTTCTTTGGATTCTTTGGAAAAGTGGCCGCTTTCATGGGTCCTTTCATTTATTTTGGAATGACTACTGCATTTGATAGTCGTGTTGGAATACTAAGTATATCAGTTATAATTTTGATTGGTGCTGTATTGCTTTACTTTGTCGATATTGAGGCAGGACGTGAGGATGCTAGAGCTGAGGATAAACTTCTCAGGGAAGCGGTTGCTGAATCATTGGAATCTGAACAGAACCAAGAATAGACATGAGTCGCACTAAGAGAATACTCAATGCGCCAAAGAAGATTAAAGAAAAATTGAAGGATTTTAACGAAGAAAGAAAGAAACCTAGAGAAAGTATAACAACAAAAGCTTCAATGTTTAGTATTTTTTCTTGGGCCTTTTATGACCTTGGAAATACGATATTTTCGGTTTTAATTGTTTCATTTTATTTTAGTCTCTGGGTTGTTAGCGATAGCGTAGGTGGGTCAGATTCCGATTATGGATATGCTAATGCGGCATCTATGGCTCTAGTTTTTCTTACAGCTCCATTAATTGGTGCACTTTCAGATCAGGCTAGGCGTCGAATGCCATTCTTGTTTGTTACTACCCTTTTTTGTGTTGCTTTTACAGCATTATTAGGATATGAGAAAGATGGCTGGAGTAAGAGTACAATACTTACGGTATCACTTGTTTTCTTTGTGATTGCTAATTATTTTTATCAGGCAGGCCTTATCTTTTATGATTCTACATTAGCCACAATTTCTACTCCAGGTAATAGAGGTCGAATTGGTGGTATAGGTATAGGAATAGGATATGTTGGTTCACTTATAGGGATTTTATCTGCATTGTTTCTAACTACAGTTCTTGGTTTCCCGTATCAAGCAGTTTTTCAGGCAACAGCTATGTTATTCCTGATATTTGCAATCCCTTGCTTTATTTTTGTTAAGGAGACACCACAAGACAATTTCTGGCCTAGTTTGATGGTTTTGATGGCACTTTTATTCGGCCTTAATTCTTGGCTTATTGACGGCTTGATTCAGTATATACTCATGATTTCAGCATTTATCTGTATTGTATCATCTTTGAATACAAAAACAACACCATTATTCAGAGACGGATCAATAGTAACTGCCGTATCTGGGACATTCCGTCAGTTAAAGAAAACACTATCAATGCTTGATAAGTTTCCGGGCCTATCTCGTTTTTTGGTAGGGCGTGTATTTTACACAGATGCTGCAAACACGTCTATTACTTTTGCAGCTATTTATGTTTCAGAAGAGTTTGGAATGACAGATACGCAAATAGCGATTTACACTTTGATTGGTGTATTCTCATCGATAGTAAGTGGATTTATTTGGGGATATTTAGTTGATATTATAGGTCCTAAAATTACATTGAATTTGGTTTTGTGGGTCTGGTTTGCTACCTTTTCATTGCTAATTTCTACAGTTTGGTTGGGTTTACCTACTTGGATGATATGGATGGCTCCATTCCTAGCAGGAATAGCCTTGGGAGGAACTTGGTGTGCAGATAGGCCATACATGCTGGTCTTGACTCCACCACGCTATATTGGACAATTCTATGGTTTGTATAGTATGGTAGGTCGTTTTGCTACTATTATCGGACCTTTATCATGGGCAATAATTGTTGATGAATTAGGATTTGGAAGGCCAGCAGCTATTGCATTCTTGTTCTTTATAATGATAATTGGTTATATTATTCTTCAGGGAGTAGATGATAAACCACGAGAATGGCCACCTGAATTACAGGCAGACTATGAGCCAGAACCTCCACGTGGAGCAATAGGAAGGTCACGATAACCACTTTAACAGATATCTTTGTGACAACTTCATGGAACGTCGCTTAGACCATTATTTGGAGAGATTAGTATCTCCTGATTCAATGACTTTCTACAAGGCACTATGTGACTTTGCAAATGAAAGAATTGAACCTAATTATCTTGAATGGGAAAGAAATCATCAGTTACTTCCTCAAGATGTAATCGACGAAATGGGTCAAATGGGACTCTTTGGAGTTACAGTTTCTGAAGAATATGGTGGACAGGGTGGCAGTCAGTTAGATTTGATTTTGATGGGTCTAGCTCTTGGTTATCATTCTCAATCATTGGCAATAACGCCAGGGGCAGCAATGTCTTTGGGAGCTAAACCATTGCAATTATTCGGTACAGATGCTCAGAAAAAAGCTCATCTTCCTGATTTAGCCAGCGGAAAGAGAATGTTTGTTTTTGGTCTATCAGAGCCTGGACGTGGTTCTGATGCTACTAATCCTCAAGTTACTGCAAAGAAAGATGGAAATGAATGGGTAATTAAGGGAGAAAAGTGTTGGTCAACCAATGCAAAATGGTCTAGTCATGTGGTAGTTCATGCTATGACGAGTCCAGAATCAAAGCCCGGTTATCGAACTACTTGTTTCATTGTTCCAATGGATGATTCTAACGTATCTTATCAGGAAATGGCAGGCAAGGATCTCTGGAGCCAATCCTCGACAGGATCAATTACTTTCGATGATGTTCGAGTTTCTAATGATACAATTCTTGGAAAAGAGAATGAAGGTTTCAAGGTAATGGCTCAGACTTTGAATGGTGGACGTTTATTCATTGCAGGTATGTCTTTGGCATCTCTCGCTTTTGCTTTAGATAAGTGTAGGACATATTCACAAGAGAGAGAACAATTTGGAGTGTCTATTGGTAGTTTCCAAAGGGTTCAGGATGTGATTATAGATATGGACATAACTTTGGAACAAGGTATCACTTGGTTACTTGATTTGACAGCCAGATATGACAATGAGACTTTGGATCGTGAATCGGCAGCTAAGGTCAAAATCGAATGTTCACGTAGGGCATCTGATCATTTGACTATGGCAATGGAAGTTTGTGGTGGTGTAGCTTCTCTAGATGAATTCGGGTTAATTAGGCATCATAGAGATTTGTTTGTTTGTAGAGTTGGTGAAGGTAGTAATTTCGCCTTGAAAGGATTTGCAGCACGACCGCTTATGCCTGATATTACACTGTAGTAATACAGTTAAAGGCCATGAGCTTTACAGTAATGTGGATTTTGAAGAAATAGTCTGTTATAGTCAAACGGTAATTCTGGCTTTGTTGGCAATTGGGTACATTGTTAATTTTATGAAAGAAGATAAAACTATAAAGAAGAAGGTGGAAACCAAATGTCCTTCTTGTGACTTTAAGATCCAGGATAAGAATGTTCAATATTGTGCTAAATGTGGGAATATGCTTTCACATTCTGATGGTTTAAGTCTTGAAAAATAGTTTCATAATATTTTAAGTATCACAAGTTCTATGTGATTTGATGAAGCATAGAGATATCTCCTTATCTAGTGAAGATAGGGGTGGATGTAGCATTAGTGGTTGTAATAATAGTACGAAACGTTCTATCCCTCGCAAAAGGGTAGAAAAAATAGGTGAGTTGACACTCCAAGATTCTAATCGTAAAGTTAACCTCTGTTCGGATTGTTATCGCATATTCAAAAAAGCAACAAAAAAAGATAGAACTATGGAGTCTCTAGGTAGATGAGTGCTACTTATGCTATCTTTGAGGCTGAATTCAAATCCTCTTTACGCCGTAATATTCAGACTCTACAGAAACGGATAGCTAGTACATTTTTCATATTTTTCATTGGTTTAATTTTTTTTTTTGCTTGTATTCGCCTTGTTAAATTTGTTATAGATAACCCACAATTGTTCCCCGAAGGCTCCAGTGAAGGGTATGGAACAATATTGCTAATATTTTTTGCCTTATTTACTTTAAGAACTGCAGGAATTACTTATCGGCGAATAATTAAGTCTAAACGTATGGAATTACATTTGACACAACCGATATCTCCTAGAAAAATAATGCTTGGAATGTTTTATTCTGTTTTAGCACCTAATCTGTTCATATCATTTTCTTTGCTTTCTCTATTTTTTGTAGGTAATATCGTAGTAAATACGAATATTGTTCTTACCAGAGAGTTTTTGATATTATTTTTCCTTTTTACAATATTATCGGCACTTAGTGGTTATATGTTTTCAATAATTGGAGCACTGCACCCTTTTTCTCGTAAGTTTACGTTTTTAGCTACCTTATCCCCAATTCTGATTGTTTTAATGATAGTGGCTAATGAATCGCATATATATCCTAATTTAGCAATAGCTATTTCGATATCATGTATGTTCGTTTTGTTTATCTTTTTCTATTATATGGATACTATATTTATAGAAGCTTTGGAATCATACAAGGTTAATTCTTCATCACATAAGAATACAGTTCGAATCTTACAATTTAGGTGGTTGAATTCAGTACTTGGTAATCGTGCTACTTCAATATGTTCTAAAGAAGTAATTTCTTCTATAAGAGAACGCGATGTTCTTAGTTCAGCTTTTTCTACTTTTTCAATTGCATTTATTCTAGTATTTTGGTGGTTTAAAGTGGGATTGCCAAGTGAGCCCATTGGCGATATACCTCCTACTTTGTATTATCCGGGTATGCTTGCAATAAGTTTGTACATGGGGGCTTTGCTACAGTGCACAATGCTTGGATCAACTATATTAGGTGTTGAAGGGAAACGTTTGTGGATTATGAAATCTAATCCAGTTGAGTCGATTATAATAATGAAAGGAAAAGCTGCAGCACTAATAATGATGGCATTACCTGGTTTAATTGCAATCTGGCTTCCTATCTGTTTACTAGCCCAATTTCCCGTTAAAGTTACTCTTTTCTTTGGTGAGTGCCTTTTTATTTTACTTTTTTGTAACACTGGTTTGGGAATATGGGCAGGTAGCGCTTTTGCTAATTTTGATGAAAGTGATCGCGGTAATCCTGATATTTTAGTTCAATTTATGTTGATGGGTACTTCGGCTCTATTTTCTTCTATAATTTTGGTTTTACCAGGTACGGTAATGCTTTGGGATCACAATATAGGTTTAATTGCAGGTCTGATTTTTGTTGTTGTAGCTTTTGGGATAATGTTTGTAGGCATTAGATCAGGAGCTTCATCATACAGATACATATTCATTGATAGTTATGGCGTATAGTTTCGACGAATAGAATAATAATAGGCTTTCTATGTTGTGATGTGGTATTTGTCGCATCAGATAAAATGGAGTCATATTTCCGTGATTTAGAGAAGAGAGCGGATGACTGTTATGATTTAGTTTCTAAAGCTCGTAAAGCAGGTTTTGATCCTTCTACAGAGGCTGAAATTCCACGAGCTAAAGATCTTGCAGAAAGAGTTGAAGCCCAAGTAGGGCCAGAGGGTATAGCCCCAAGAATTAGAGAAGTATCAGAGAAAAATGATAGAGAGACAACGGCCCTAATCATAGCTAAAGAATTAGCTAGCGAATTGAAAAGCAAGGAAGGAGTAGCTTTTGCGCTTGAACAGGCAGTCAGAACCTCTCTTTCAATACTTACAGAAGGAGTTCTTGTAGCGCCCACTGAAGGCGTTGTTAAGGTAAGTATTTTAGAGAATACCAATAACACAAAGTGTGCTTCAATCTATTATGCAGGTCCAATAAGAGCAGCAGGTGGTACGGCTCAGGCATTATCCGTTTTGATTGCAGATGTAGTTAGAAGAGAGTTAGGTTTAGATCCATACATTCCTACTCCAGGAGAAATTGAAAGATACAAAGAAGAAATACCACTTTACAAAAGGTCTGTAAATCTTCAATACGTTCCTAGTTCTGAAGAAATCGAGACTATTGTAACTTCTTGTCCTATATGTGTTACAGGAGAAAGAACGGACAAGTTAGAAGTTACAGGTAATAGAGATTTACCTCGTGTAGAGACTAATTCTTTGAGGGGAGGAGCATGCTTAGTTTTGGCTGAGGGTCTTTGCCTTAAAGCAGCTAAAATTCTCAAACATGTGGATAATTTATCGATTAGTGGTTGGGATTTTCTTAGAACGTACGCCGAGAAAAAAAGGGATAAGACATCAGGTAATATTAAAGAACACAAATACTTGAAAGATGTTCTTGCAGGCCGACCTATCTTTGCTTTTCCAGACGAGCCAGGTGCCTTTCGTTTACGTTATGGCAGAGCTCGCACATCAGGCCTAGCTTCAATGTCAATCCATCCTTCTACAATGGTTATAGTTGATTCTTTTGCAGCAATAGGTACACAAATAAAGATCCAACTCCCCGGCAAAGCAACTGCAGCAAATCCTTGCGATTCCATAGAGGGTCCTTCGGTCCTTCTAAAAAATGGAACATATACTAGATTGGATGATTATGAAGAGGCTAAACGAGTTACTAATGACGTTGAAAAAATAGTAGATCTTGGAGAAATATTAATCCCAGTTGGCGAATTTATAGAAAATAACCACAAACTGGAACCATCAGGATGGTGCGATGAATGGTGGCGTGCAATTATTGAAAGTCATGACGCTAAAGTATACGAATCAGATTTTGATTTTCAGTCTCTTTTTAATTACAGTCTAGAAAATAAAATCCCTTTGCACCCTAAATATACTTATTATTGGGCGGATTTAGAAGTTAAAGAGATTATTGATTTAAGAAATCAATTGATTAAGGATGCTAAGAATGTTATGGAAAATAGATTCAAATCAATGTACAAGGAAATATTTCTTCGACTTGGTATTTATTACAAAACAACCGATAAATCAATAAATTTGGATGAAGGTATAGAGCCTCTTCTTCGACAATTGGGTTTGGAAACTCAGGGGCCATCTATTGTATCTATTTTAGATCCTAAAGATACAGAAGATTCTTTAGAGTTGGTATCGCATTTATCTAGTGTTGAGATAAAGAGTAGAGCTCCAACAAGAGTAGGGGCTAGTATGGGTAGACCCGAAAAGGCTAATGAGCGCCGTATGAAACCTCCACCAAATGTCCTTTTTCCACTTGGAGAAGCTGGTGGAAACCAAAGATTAGTTAATAGTGCATTGAAAGTAGGTTCAACAAATCGTGGATTCTCTCAAGGCCGGTCTGGGCGTATCGAAATAGAGGTTCAATTACGCTATTGTAAAAAATGCGATAAAGAGACCGTTTCAATCCGTTGTTGCGATTCTCAGACGATGGTTAAGGAGCAACCACGAAGGCGCTTGGTTGATATTTCTGAGTTAGTTACTACGGCGATGAATAATACTCGAACAGGAATACTTCCAAAAATCAAAGGTGTTAAGGAGCTTAAATCGAAAGATAAGATTCCTGAATGTTTAGAAAAGGGAATTCTTAGAGCCAAGAGAGATCTTCGTGTTTACAAGGATGGAACGCTACGTTATGATATGATAGACTTACCCATAACTCATTTTTATCCAAGAGAAATTGGTTTGAGCTTAGAAAAAAGCAAAGAATTGGGGTATACTGAAGATGTGGATGGAAAAGAATTAACAACGGTAGATCAGTTAGTAGAAATCAAAGTTCAAGATTTAATAGTCTCAGATAGGGCTGCTAATTGGCTAATTAAGGTATCTAATTTTGTTGATGAAGAACTCCTGAGACTTTATGGGATGGAACCATACTATAATTTAAGTCCAGATTCCAAGCCTGAAGAGCTAATAGGTAATCTTCTAATTTGTTTGAGTCCACATACTTCTGCAGGAGTTTTAACACGCCTAATTGGCTTCACTTCAGCTAAGGCACAATATGGCCATCCTTTTCTGCATGCAGCTAAACGAAGAAATTGTGACGGTGATGAGGATTCCATAATGCTTCTTTTAGATGGTTTGTTAAATTATTCAGATAGTTTTGTTCCAACAACACGAGGAGGAACTATGGATATACCTCGGGTTTTGTCAACACGAATTGACCCTCAAGAAATAGATAGTGAAGCACACAATATTGAATTGAATTATAATTATCCTTTAGAACTTTACCAAAAATCTGAGAAGAGGGTTAGCCCTACATCTATTTCTAAATTGTTAGATATGGTTTCTAACAGGCTTGAAACTAATGACCAATATGAAAATTATGGTTTTAGCCATAGTTCATCAAGTATAAACATGGGGCCAGTTGAATCACGTTATGTTACGCTTAATTCTATGGCAGATAAAACACTGGCATCACTTGAGTTAGCTTTGAAAACTAGAGCATCAAATGCAACTTATGTAGCTGAACAGACAATTGAAAAGCATTTCATTCGAGATATAATTGGGAATTTACGTTCATTTTCAACTCAGGGTGTAAGGTGTAAAAAATGTAGTAAAAAGTTTAGGCGTCCACCTCTCAAAGAAAGCTGTTCTTGTGGTGGAGCATTTCAGCTTAATATTTCATCCGCATCAGTATCTAAATATAGAAAAATAGCCACGGACATTTCTGAACGCTATGGTTCTAGACCATTTATTAAGCAAAGATTAGAGCTCGCTTTTAATGCAATAGAAGATACACTTGAAAATGAGCAAATTAAACAGATGGATCTTGGTGCGTTTCTTTGATACATATAGTTGATAAAATATCCTCAACGAATAATTGGTTACCTGTTTATTTTTTTGAAGAGGGAGATACCATTGTATCGATTAAACAGAGTAATGGTAGGGGTCGCCGAGGTAATTCATGGGATTCTGAGAGGGGTGGAGCTTATTTTTCCACAATATCATGTAATCACAATCTTTTGCCGTTTATAACAGGTATAAGCATTGTTGAGACTCTCAATGAATTTTGTGATGATTTGAAGTTAAAATGGCCTAATGACATAATTTATCAGGGGAAAAAATTGGGAGGAGTATTATGCGAAAACTTAGGAGACTATAGTATTTCAGGAGTGGGACTTAACATAACCAATAATCCTCCATTTTTTACAGCCATTAATCTTTCATCTCTAGACTTTGAATTAGACAAGTATAATTTCGTTCTATCTTTTTTGGACCATTTTCAAATGATGTTTTCACTCTCTTCTGAAGAAATAATAGAAAAATATTTAGTTTTTGATTGTTTAGTAGGAAATGAAATAACATGGGAAAGTGGAACAGGGGTAGTCAAATCTATAGGAATAGATGGTTCACTGATAGTTGAAATGTCTGGTGAGACTGTAACTCTATATTCTGAAGAGGTACATATTGAGAAATACTAACCAATTTCCGGGTTGGGAATCCTTTGATTTTTATCCTGTTGTAAATTTACCAAAAGAATACACAGTTCTTGACCTGAGCGTTAACCCAGGGGAGCCTTCAAAGACAGAATTTAGTATAGGAAAGTATGATGAGGTTCGTCCAAATATGTATACAACTCCTATTTTTGCAGGAATACGTAATATACATATGGGTCTTGACATAAATGGACCTACTGGAACGCCGTGTATGGCATTTGCCAATGGAATAATATCACACTTTGGCTATAATCCAGAACCTGGAGATTATGGAAATGTTATAATCACTAAGCATAATATCCTTGGAACTATTATTTGGGCATTGTATGGTCATTTAAGCTCAAATTCTATTGTTGATAAAGAAATTGGTCAAGAGATTAATCAAGGCGACATAATTGCTTGGTTTGGAGTAGAAGGTGAGAATGGGGGTTGGGAACCACATCTTCATTTTCAACTTTCACTAATAGAACCACAGACGCATGACCTGCCTGGCGTGGTGTCTTTGGAGGATAGGACTCAAGCCTTATTTGATTATCCAGATCCAAGATTGGTTCTTGGACCTCTCTATTGATTAACTCAAATTATACCTGATAACTTTTTAATCGAGCTATTTTGTTAACAACTATGCAGAAATTATTGGTCATTGTTACGATTTTAGTTTTGGCCACTCCAGGATGTTTAGATAATTTGCAGGAAAAGTTAGTATCCTGTGAAAATATTACAGGTCAATGTAGATATGAAATATTAAGTGCAAATGACTATTCAAAGCTACATATTGAGATTAATTATGTTACAGGGAATGCACCTGATTCAGAAGCACTAAATTTATTGAAGCAGAGGATTCAAGAAGTCACAGACAAAACATCAATTTCCGTTAGCCAAAGTAGTTTTGGAAGTACAGATAATAGTTACACATTAGAGGAAATATTAGAAATAGAAAATAATCAACGTACTCAATCTAAAAGTGGCAATAAATTCGTAATTCATATATTATATCTCAATGGAGAATATGAAGATAATGATCAAACATTGGGTTTAGCTTATTCAGGTTCTTCATTTGCTTTGTTTAAGGAGAAAATAGAGGATTCAGCTTTTTTGCTTATATCTTCTACAGATATTGAAAAATCAGTCATAGTTCATGAATTTGGTCACATACTTGGTTTAGTTAATAATGGATACCAGTCGCCACATAATCATGAAGATACACAGCATCCCCATCATTCAGATAATGATGAATCTGTGATGTATTGGGCTATTGAAAGTCAGGATATAGGGAATCAGATTGATGGAGAACCGCCAAACAATTTTGATTCTGATGATTTAGATGATTTAAGATTGATGAAAGAAGGTAAATTGTAGTGAAACCATATACCGTAATCACAATATGCTATATGTTGTTGGTAACCTTTCTGAGCCACGTTCCACAGGAGAATATCCCTAACTTAGGTCCTGATAAAATAGATATTCCTTTCCATTTTGTTGAATTTTTTTTTTTAGGATTCTTGTTATTTAGGTCAATTTCTTTAGAAGAATCATTAGCTCTTCATTCTTTTTATGGTTCACTTTTGATTGGTATGTCTTTTGCAATCTTGGATGAATTCCACCAAAGTTTTGTGCCGGGACGACACATGTCCACAGTAGACATGTTATTTGATTCAATAGGAATTTTCTTTGGAACTATGATTAGCTCTCAGAGATTTAATTCTTCTTGACGATTGAGATTAATGAAAAAAGGCAAATTGTAGACTAAAATTTAGTAGTTTGAGTTCTTCTTATTCTTTTCTTTACTAGTTTTCTTTTTCGAGGGTGTGAATTGGTGTCAAACGTGACCCATCCAGTTCCTTTTTGCGTGCAATTCGGTTCTTCAGAATAGTCTGTTGCCATTATATTCGCCGCGGAGTAAGGTCTCTTTATATAGTTATTCTCGGAAAATACAGATTATTGTCAGGTGATGGGAGTAAGCCCCTTTCTGTTAACCGGAAAACCGGTTGGCGACATTCAGCTATGCTTCCTACCTACCGCTCCCGAGCAGGTCGATGCGGTTACTTGGAATTGCTCCAGCAGGGATGTTCGTTTCACCAAATCCTCTATCGACGTCACGTCCAAGACGATCATTCCATAAGATAGGGCTGTGTCGTTTCTGTTTCAGTGCCGACCCTCTCGGGCCCCTTGCGGCTGCTTTGCTCATGGAGAGGGGACTTTCCTCAGCCTAAGGCCGTCGGTCGCCCTCCATCTCCTGACTTTTCAATTATTAAATGGTGAGAATATATAGTTCACGGTTTATGGTAAATCCTTATTTACAGGTAATATTCGCAATCAATGCCTAGCAAAGGTGAGGATGTTAAAAATGGAGATAAATCCAATTTTCATAGTACTTCTGATTATCAAAAAGCTTATGAAAAATGGAAGGATGAGATTCTTGAGCCTTCATTGAAGAAAAACCCAGAAAGATTAAAAGAATTTATGACGACATCAAGTCAAAAAGTTGATAGGTTGTATACACCATTAGATACTGCGCATATAGATTATCAAAGAGACATATCCTATCCTGGTGAGTTCCCTTATACTAGGGGAATTCATTCAACGATGTATCGTGGAAGATTATGGACTATGAGAATGTTTGCAGGCTTTGGTTCAGCAGAGGAAACTAATGCCCGTTTCAAATATCTTTTAGAACAGGGTCAAACTGGACTGAGTACTGCCTTTGATTTGCCAACGCTTTATGGATATGATAGTGATTCACCTACTGCGGCAGGAGAATTTGGGGAATGCGGAGTGGGTGTTAGTAGCTTGGAAGATATGTCTATTTTGTTCAAAGATATTCCTCTAGATAAAGTCACAACTTCAATGACCATCAATTCACCTGCAGCTATGACTTGGGCAATGTACATTGCAAATGCTGAGAATCAGGGCATTCCTAAGTCTAATTTAGGTGGGACTATCCAAAATGATATATTGAAAGAATATATAGCACAAAAAGAGTACATATTCCCTCCACTTCCATCAATGAGACTAGTTACAGACACAGTGGAATATGGAACAAAATATATGCCTAAATGGAATACTATTTCGATTTCAGGATATCATATAAGGGAAGCAGGTTCAACAGCTGTTCAGGAACTAGCTTTTACATTAGCAGATGGTTATGCCTATGCAGATTGGGCTATCGAGCGAGGATTGAATATTGATGATTTTGCACCGCGTTTCAGTTTCTTTTTCAATGCGCACAATGATTTTTTCGAGGAAATAGCAAAGTATCGTGCAGCTAGAAGAATATGGGCTAGAGACATGAAGGACAAATATGGGGCTAAGGACCCTAGAAGTTGGACTTTAAGATTTCATACGCAGACTGCTGGATGTAGTTTAACGGCTCAACAACCCGAGATTAACATAGTAAGAGTTGCAATTCAGGCAATGGCTGGTGTTTTGGGAGGCACGCAGTCACTTCATACAGATTCAATGGATGAAGCATTGGCGCTCCCCTCAGAAAAGGCTGTTCAGATAGCATTACGGACACAACAGGTTATAGCTCATGAATCCGGTGTAGCCAACGTTATTGATCCTCTTGGAGGAAGTTACTACTTGGAATGGTTGACTGATGATATGGAAAGGCAAGCCAGAGATTACTTTGATCGCATTGATTCATTAGGTGGTGTCGTCTCGGCAATTGAGAAAGGATTCTTCCAGAAGGAAATAGCAGGAGCCGCTTATCGTTATCAACAGGAAATCGATAACGAAGATAGAGTTGTAGTAGGAGTTAATCAATATACTTCAGATGAGTCTGCCGAAATTCCAATTTTAGAGATGGATCCTGAAGGATTTGAACGGCAGTGCGCTCGTCTCAAGAAATTGAGAGATACAAGAAATAAAAGTAAACATGCGGCAGCGTTGAATGCTATAGAAAAAGCAGCAGAAGGTGAGGATAATTTAATGCCTCATTTTATCGAGGCAGCTAAATCTAAGGCTACATTAGGAGAGATGTGTGATGTTCTAAGAGGAGTCTTTGGTGAATATAGAGAAGGTTCAGATTTCTGAGGATATTTTTGACATACTACATAATTGGATTAACAGGACGTAATGCCTCGGGAAAAGGTAAGGTTGCATCTTTATTGACTAAACGTTCTTTTTCTTATCATTCCCTTTCAGACACTCTTAGGACAAAACTTGCGGAAGAAGGAACGGAAGAGAGTCGGGATAATTTGATAGCTATTGGCAATAGACTTAGAGAAGAAGGAGGGCCAGGAATACTAGCAGATCTCATGCGAAAGAACATAGTTACACCTAATGACCATGTAGTTGATTCAATACGTAATCCATACGAAGTGTCTTCACTTAGAAGAAAATATGATAACCATTTTTTTTGCCTAATTGCTGTAGATGCTAGTCCTGAAGTTAGGTTTGAACGTTTGAGCGAAAGAGATCGAAAGGGAGATAGTGGTTCCTGGGAACAGTTTTTAGCGCAGGAAAAACTAGAAGAGTCTAGTGAGAATCCAAATAAACAGCAATTATTTGCTACGATTAATGAAGCAGATTATATTATCGACAATAGTGGTAATTTAGTGGATTTAGAAAACAATCTCCAAGAGATTTTAGATAATTTATAAAAACATGTCATATGTTGCAGTCAAGAAAAACATAAAGACAATTGGTAAGAGATGAAATGCCATTCCAAATGCTACGTTTACAACCATCCATCTTCCTGCAAAATTGTTAGGCATCTCCATAACTTTGTCAACTACAGTATTTGTTGTATCTCTTAGTTTACCTGCAAAAAAACCTACAAATCTTGCCACTCTTTCATGGGGTAAGGCATCTTTTCCTTTTTCTTCATTACCCTTTAACCAATCACCCATTTGTAACATTCTATCGACCATTGGTCGATATTTTCCAACATCAATACTTATGAGCTTTACAGCTAGATTTCGGGTGTCCCATACACGTCTCCAATCTAGATAGGTATGTCCCACAAAAAATATTACAATAGCTATGACTTGCCAATCGGGTGTATCGACCCATTTAGGGGGAGTCAGTGTTTTTCCAAAAACTTCTACTATTCCCTCTTCAGGTTCAAAAATAATAAATCTCATTAAAGCGATAGTTGCAGGGACTAACAATCCTACAGTAAATTTTGCTGCAATAGAATATCCTTTTGGAATTTCTTTTAGTCTTTCAAATAGCCATTTTAAATGATGGCCGTGTAGTTGTATAGCCTTTAAAGCGGGCTCTCCCAAAAAAATCAGTCTTTGTAAAATAGGTATGAAAATAAGTATGTGGAAATACAATTCCCATGGCGTATCCCACGTGAAGTGGTCAGCTATCATGTTACTTTTTGGTCAGAGGAGGGTGTTAAAAAAAGCAACTAATAGCGTATTGTGCCCAAAAGAGGAGGTCGTAGGACTAAAAGCCAGGAAAAAATTGCAAGAGATAGGATAGATAAACTCCTGAATTTAGCTATGAAAAGTTCTAAAGATGGTGATTTAGATCAGTCTAAGAGATTTGTTGAATTGGCTAGATTGATAAGTAAACGATATAATCAGCGTTTGACAAAATTCCAACGCCTTCAGATTTGTAGAGACTGCAATTCTTTTCTCAATTCTCAAAATTCTAAAAATAGGTTGTCTCCTAAAGGGTGGAAAATAGTGACCTGTTTGGAGTGCGGCTCAGTTTCTCGTTATGGCTTAGAAGATAGTGGGGAATAAATTGTCTGAGAAAATTAAAGAAAGAGAAATATTATTGAATTATCTTAAGAGAGAAAATTATCTTAGGACAACCCAGGTTCGGAAGGCTATGGAAGAAGTTGATCGTCGTGATTTTGTCAGGACTTCAGATAGATTATCAGCTTATGATGATACTCCATTATCTATTGGACAAGGCCAGACAATTTCAGCACCTCATATGGTGGCTATGATGCTTGAAGAATTAAGATTAAGCGAAAAAGATAATTTATTGGAAATAGGGAGTGGATGTGGTTACCATGCAGCCGTTGCATCACGTTTAGTTTCTAAAGTGACAACCATTGAGCGTATTCCTTACATTTATGAATTAGCATGTGAAAATTTAGCCAATTATGATAATATTGAGATTATAAACGGAGATGGTTCTCAAGGTTTTATGGATAATTGTCCATATCAAAAGATAATGGTGACTTGTGGAGCTCCACGTGTACCTCCCCCCTTAATCGACCAGTTAGAAGTAGGAGGTTTGATGGTAATTCCTGTGGGGGGTCGTGTGGCTCAAGAATTGTTGACTGTAGAGCGTACAGTTGATGGAATCTCAGTTTTTCGTCGCCCAGGTGTAGCTTTTGTACCAATGATTGGCGTTAATGCCTTTGATAATTAGTTTGAATCTAACGTTTTTTGTTCTAGTTCCTTTCTATATGCTTCTAAGGAACTATAGATTTCTTTGTCTGTAATTCCAATAATTCTGGCAGCTAGTAAAGCTGCATTTTCACCTCTTCCTATTCCCACTGCTGCTACAGGTACTCCTGGTGGCATTTGCACAACAGATAAGAGGGAATCTAGATTTCCTGGAGAACTACTAGATGCACAGGGTATACCTATGACTGGTTTGAGGGTGTGGGCTGCAACCACGCCAGGTAGTGCTGCCGAAAGACCCGCCAGAGCTATGAAAACATCGGCATCTGAATCTTTAATGATTTCGACTACTCTGTCTGGTGTTCTATGTGCTGAAGCAACGAAAGTTTCATAGCCGATTTCAAATCGGTCTAATATTTTTTCCGCCTTGTTTGCTGTTGGTCTATCCGTTGCAGAACCCATTATGATGACAATTTGAGCCATGGTTCGCAAAAAGCCATAGATATAAGGAAATTGGTCGTTATGTCAGCCTTTAAGATAGGCCGTTAGTGCGTTCTTGCGCCCGGATAGTGTAGCTTGGAATCACGGAAGCTTGCGGAGCTCCAAACCCGGGTTCGAATCCCGGTCTGGGCGCCATATTCTTTTAATGGTCAGTCAGTAAGAAGCTGTTGGCACGTCATCCTAAGTATTTGGTAGTCGCGATTTTTTTATCGGTTATTTTCAGCCCATTTGTTGAAACCGTAGGTGAAGAATCTACAATTCCTAGAGATAATATTCATTTGGTTGATCCAAGATTAGAATTGGTTTTTCAAAATCCAGAGCGTTCACAGGAATTAGGTATTGCTCCAGCACCCTCAGGAAAAATCAGCCTTATTGCTCAAGTTCAGAATCTTGATCAGCGTCACCATTTTTTTGTTGAGAATCTTGGTGGGGAAATAACTTCCAGTTTTCCACGTTTTGATACTTTTGGATTCCTTCTACCTATAGCCCAGGTTCCGGATGTAACCTACTTACCAGATTTGGTATGGCTGGAGGCTGATGTCCTGTTTTATCCCTCTCTAGATAATAGTGTTGATTCGATAGGTGCTGATACTATATGGACTGATTTTGGAATCAGGGGTGAAGGTACCACAATTGCAATTTTGGATACTGGTGTCGACTTTAATCATGAGTCTTTGGATGATCTTGACGATAATTCAAATACGGATGACCCGAAGATTGCAGTCGATTCAAATGGTATGCTTGCTTTTTACAATGCTAATACCGACAAGGAATATCCCGATGAGCAACCTCATGATTCAGGTAGTCATGGAACTCATTGTGCAGGAATAGCCGCAGGGACTGGCGGTGCCAGTGGAACATACTCTGGTGTTGCACCACAAGCGAATCTAGCCGGTGTTATCGCTCTTGATGGTGGTTCTGGTGATGAACAGGATTTGCTAAGAGCAGTGGATTGGACAATTTCCAATAAAGATAGATTTTCTATAGGTGTGATGTCATTATCATTAGGAGGTCCTGTTGTTATACCTGGAGCGACCAATAATGGCGCATCTTCTATATCTCAGGCACTTGATATTGCTGTTGAATCAGGTATAGTAACAGTAGTAGCAATAGGGAATGGTAATCTTGGAATTGCAGCCCATCCTGCTTCTATTTCATATCCTGGAGATAGTGAGAAGGCGATAACAGTAGGTTCCGTTAATGATGAACACAATAGAGAGATTTATTCTTCCAGAGGTCCAACGGGAGATGGAAGATTAAAACCAGATGTAATGGCACCCGGGGGTGCCGTAATGTCGGCGAGTGCAGGTTCAGGAGATGGTTATGTATCCTATTCTGGAACTTCTATGGCAACACCCCATGTTGCAGGTGTTGCTGCACTAATGATTCAGGCTAATTCTAACGTAGCTCCCACTTCTAATTCTGATTATGTTAAACAAATACTTAGAGAGACAAGCGACCATAGAATTCCTTTAGATATTGATTGTGGAGAGTTGTACACGCCCAATAATTGCTATGGCTGGGGGACTGTTGAATTGGTAGGGGCAGTTTCAAGAGCTCAGGATTTAAGTTCAACACAATTAGAAGGTGTTTCAGGTATTCAGACACAGACTAACGAGACTTTTACCGTTTTTATGGAACATACTATGACTGAATATACGAATAGAGGAAAAGATGGTGGCAATATACAAAATTTCTTTCCAGGTAGCCAATTACCTGATGAAATTATAATTATTGCAAAATATTCCAGTTCATGGCCTAAACCTACTAAATTTTCAATTGATGCAGGTGAAGGTTCTGGTGTTGAGGCTGACTCTGGTATCAAATTAGTAACAGAATCGGGAGGTAGATGGATTATTGAGTCAAGTTTTAATTATTCTGCACAGTTGGATTCAGATGTTGTTGTAACTAACTTTCCAGAACTTAAGTTTGATATTGAGGCACCAAATTTTGATGATACAATCAGTGTAAACATAGAATATTTTCTCAATGATATGAAAGGTCAGACTCAGAATTTTACAGTATCATCTTTTACAGATTTACCCGATTTGCTTATTGAAGAATTGGTGGTACCACCCTCTATTTCAGCAGGTCAGGAGGTGAGTGTAACTGCTAGAATAGTTAACGAGGGCCTTGGTCCAGCAAAACAATTTACTGTAGATTTCTACAGTGATGATGAAATTTTCCAGTCAGTACCTTCATCTAATAGCTTAGATCCAGCTGAGGCGACTAATATTCAATCTACATGGGTTGCTGTTGAAGGAGTTCATACTTTAAGTGCTGAAATAGTAGATATTAGTCCACAGGATGAGGATAATTCTAATCATGAGAATCAAGTGATTGTTCAAGTGGATGACTTTATTGATTCACAGAATCCTATGGTATTCATAACAGAACCTTATCAAAATGAGGTTGTATCTGGATTAGTTGTTGTCAAAGGAACTGCTAGTGATAACAATAACGTAGAAAGAGTAGAAGTTCGAGTGGCTCCTAACAATTGGCAAAATGCTAATGGTTTTCAGAATTGGGCCTGGGCCTGGAATACTAGTCTGGATCTTAATGGCCGTTATACTTTGGAAGCCCGTTCATTTGATGGTCAAAATTATTCAGTGATTTATTCTGTAAATGTCGAGGTTACAAATGATGGAGCTAATAGAAGACCTACAGCAAACCTGAAATCGAATTTGATGGAATTATATATTCTTGATAAAATAATATTTTCAGGTAATACTTCATCAGACGATTCTCAAGTAGTTAAGTATCAATTTAATTTTGGAGATTCTAAAGAGACTGATTGGATTACAGATTCGTGGATTGAGTATTATTATGAGGAAGCTGGAGAATATGAAGTGGCCTTGCAAGTGGAAGACGATGAAGGCGTTCGTTCTTCCTCTTCTGATACAGTTTCTATAATAGTTAATGATAAGCCCGAAAATCATAACCCTATGGCTGTCATTCAATCTCCACAAACAGGAACTACATATTTTAGTGATAAATTGGTTCAGTTTTCTTCTCAAGGCTCAATTGATACAGATGGTGATGAACTGTTGTTCACGTGGTCAAGTAGTTTAGATGGGGAACTCTATACAACACCTAATTTCTTTGCTGAGAGTTTTCTGAGTGAAGGTGTTCATTTCATAACGCTCACGGCAGTTGATTCAGCTGGTGGCTCAGATTCTGTTTCTATACAGATTACAATGGTCCTACCTAATTCCGCTTCAGAGGACCCTATTTTACCCTCAATAGCTATGTTGTCTATAATAACAGTAATAGCATTGGTTTCAATATTTTATAGACATAAGTCTAATTTCCGCTAAATTCAACTCTTGACACTTCATTTTCCCACAATACTAATTTTGATAGTTCTTGAAAGTCTGGTTTTAATTTGTTCCATATCCATTCTATAAGTATTTCACTAGTGGGGTTTTCTAATCCTACAATTTCGTTTAGATAGTGGTGATCAACTTGTTTCTTTATTGTCATAAATTTTCTTTCAATGTCATTGAAATCCATTACAAATCCGGTAGAATCATGAATATCACCTTCTACATGTATTTCCAATTTGAATGCTAATCCATACAAGTTACTGCATGGATGATCTTTTGGAACCTTTGTAAGCTTGCGGGCAGATTCAAATCGGATTATTTGTACCAGATGATGCATCTAAAGTACAATTACATCCCTAGGTTCGGGTATAATCCATCTTCTTTGCTTATACTTTTTGAGAATGTCTGCCTTTTCTTTACGCAAATTTCGGTTCAAGTGAATAAGAGCCATCTTTTTTGGTCTGGCCATATCATCTAATCTTTCAAGTTGTTGAAGTGAACAGTGGGTTTTTATTCCGATGTTTATGGTTTCGCCTTTTGGATTTGTAACAGTTCCATCCATTGTGTACGCGTCATGGACTAATAAATCCGAATTTGTATAAAGTTTAGATGCAGTTGGTGTAAACATGCCATCTCCAGAATAACAGAAAACTTTGGTCGGACTTCCAGCCTCTAATCTTAGGCCAAGATTTTGTACTGAATGTCTGGTGTTAACAACTCTTAGGTTCCAGTCATCCCATCGATGAGATCTCTGTAATTCTCTAAATCTTAGTGTAAATGGCAAGTGTGCAACCATACCGGGATAAGCGAATTCCATTAATCTTTCCACATTACGTTGTGCACCCACTGGTCCAAATAGATAGAAGGGCCTTGTACGTCCATCTTCTTCCATTCTTTTCATTAAGGCAGGTAAACCGAATACATGGTCTGCATGAAAATGTGATATGAATATTCCGTCAAGATAATCGGGTCTTTTTGATTGGTGCCATACTGATGGTGGTGCAGTTGCACCACAATCAACAAGCATTCTTCTTCCCGCAGCTTCTACTAGAATACAGGTGTGAGTATAATCATTATCAAATGCTTCTCCCACTCCTAAAAAAGTTACTTTCATGCTTGATACTCCGCATGATACTTGCTATTTGCAATATTTGCTTTGTTTGTACGATTCAAATCGTTGTTCATTTTCATTGTTTTTCACCTTTACAAGTACATAGCAGAATGAAAATCTGCATAAATTGTATTCTTCGCACAAACCCCAATTATATAAAACTAAGCAGTAAGCTTTATGAAACACCTAGAAAAAAACGTCATTTATGACGTCTTCTAAAGCTTTCTAGGTATTTGTAAACGGATCCATGTTCTGATCCGGCAAGAACCATAGAAATTGCAACTTTTGCAGCTTCAAACCCGTCTAAATCAGAAATTATGGATACTGTGTGACCTTGTATAGCTAAATCACATCCAGTCATCTCTTCTATAATTTCCCTAGTCTTGCCCGATCTTCCAATCAATCGCCCTCTTATGGTTGATAATCTTTTCTTTGAACGCCCTACATAGTCTCTGATATCAACTATTTCTAAATAATAATCCATTTCTAATAATTGGAATGCTTTTTCGGGATTAAATCCTCTTCCAATGGCCTTTGCAGCACTTATTAATTGTAGATTCATTAGTGGGTCAGTTTCATTTTTTGAAGTAATTTCTATTATTCCTTCATTTGAATCTATGCTAATTTCGCAGCCACTTAATTCTTCTATTCTTTTCTTTGTTTCACCTTTTGGTCCAATTATAGCACCTACTCTAGACAGTGGAACTTTTAGATAATCCATTATTTCAAATCCTCTAGCTTCAATTCTCGGATATATTTTTTCCAATATTTGTGCATATTATTCATGTCTCTCCTGTGCAATTCGTCATACAAGGGATGTTCTTTAGGAACCGCTTGTCCTACATCTATAATGCATGGTTTTTCTCTAATATTTAATATATTATATTCACTAAGGTCACCATGACTTATACCTGCTGACCGATAGGCTTTGATTGAATCTAGAATTAAACCTAAAAAAGTTTCAGGTTCCTCAGGAGTTAGTTCTTTAATTGTAGGATAGGGGCGAAATCTCCAACCCATGTATTGCATTACGACTATATTTTTGTGAACATGAAAAGGTTCAGGTACTTTAGCGCCACTGGCTCTCATTGAGTGTAGATTCTTATATTCTTTTTGAGCCCATGTAAAGACTCTTTCTCTAGGATTGTTTCCAACACTTTTGAACCTTGGATCTCCACTTATATATTTTTCTAATTTGCGGAATGTAGCCGTATTTTGTCTATATATTTTTACAGCTCTGTTTCTTCCATCTAAAGTTTTTGCTCTAAACAAATTAGCTTCCTTGCCAGTTGCGATTATATTTTCCAAGGTAGAAATCACACCTCTGTGGAATAATTGTTGAATATTCTTTAAGGTTGATTCATCAAATACATCATCTACTGTTTTCCGACCATCTTTATCTCTTGAACGAATTAAATTACCAGCATTCCAGTCCAAACTTTCTATGTTTGTACGCATTATCAATAAATATCTAATATTTCAGGTATCTTTCCCGAGCGCTTGAGATTTGAGGTTTGGGTGGGTGTATATCTAAATTTAACATCAGCTTTACTATCTTGAAATGACCAAGGTACTACTATCAATAAATCATTTTCTCGAACCCACATTCTTCTTCTTAGCTTACCTGGGATTCTTCCCATTCTTCTCTCTCCATCTTCACAAATTAATTGTAATCGTGATCCACCTTGAAAAGTTTCAGCTACAGCGAACATTTCACCCTTAGGTTTATAGGGTAAAGTTACTCTTAGATTAGTTTCATCCACTTGCTTGCCATATTTCTTTCCGTATTTTCCTTTTTTCCCCTTCTTCGTCTTTTTTGGTTTAGGTTTCACAACTTTTTCTTCTGATTTCTTTTCTTCTTGAGAATCAGTCTTTTCTTCAGACTTTTCTTTCAATGGTTCATCTTTTGTTGCTGTCACGTAAACGTTCTAAACGGTTGCCATATAAGATTGCCGCCCTAGCCCTTATGGCACCCTTCCCACTTTAACTACAATGACTTCTCGTAGGACTCCACTTTTTAGTCATCACAAGGAATTAGGGGCGAAAATAGTTGATTTTGCAGGATGGGAGATGCCAATACAGTACACTAGCATATTATCTGAGCATAAAGCAGTTAGAGATGGTGCCGGAATATTTGATGTTTCGCATATGGGTCAAATATTTGTCAAAGGACCTGAGACTATAGATTTTCTTTCCTATGTAACAACTTGGGATATGAATCGACAGAAGAAGGGTGATTGTCGTTATTGTCATATTTTAGATGAGAGAGGGTGCATTATTGATGATACAATTGTTTATACTATTTCTGAAGATAGTTATATGTTGATTCCCAATGCATCAAAAATCAGCAAAGTTTTTGATTGGCTTTCAAAAAATTCAGAAAAATTTGAGGTATCATTAGAGAATTTATCCGATGAATATTTTTGCTTAGCACTTCAAGGTCCTGATTCTTCTCGATTATTGGGACAACATCTCAATACCTCCGTTGGTTCTTTCCAACTTGTAAAAATAGGAGACACAATTATTAGCGGTACAGGATATACTGGAGAAAAAGGCTGTGAGATTATAGGCCCTCTTAGTGAGGTTGTTAATCATTGGGAGTCCTTAGTTGAGATGGGTGCAATACCTATTGGATTGGGTGCAAGAGACACCCTTAGATTGGAGAAAGGTTATCTATTGTCAGGCCAAGATTTTGATGGAAATCAAACAACACTTGAAGCTGATTATTCGTGGGTTATTGATTGGAACCATGACTTTATTGGTAAAGAAGCATTAATGGATTTCCAGAAAAAAAGATACCCTAAATTAAGAGGCATACTGATAGAGGATAGGGGAATAATTAGACCAGGTAATTTAGTTTTTAATAATGGCAGTAAAATTTCATCGTTAACTAGTGGATCTTTGTCTCCATCACTTAGAAAAGGCATAGGATTGGCTTATCTTGATTTGGATATTGGTACTCCAATAACTGTAGAGGTGCGCGGTAACCACTTAAATGGGCGTGTGGTGAGAATGCCATTCCTATGAGTGAAGTTCCTGACAATCTGTCGTATACTAAAGAGCACGAATGGCTTAGCCTTGATGATGATGGGAATGTAAAAGTTGGGATAACAGACCATGCACAAGACGCACTTTCAGACGTTGTTTTTGTGGAATTACCTGAAGTTGGTTCTTCGTTTTCTAAAGGAGATTCTATGGCTATTGCTGAATCTGTTAAAGCTGCAAGTGATATTTATGCTCCTGTTTCAGGTAAAATTATTTCAGTTAATACTAAGCTTGAAGAGTCTCCTGAATTGATAAATGAGTCGCCATATGATTTTGGTTGGATGGCAACTATTGAACCAACCGAAGAGTTAGAGGATTTGTTAAATTCAGATTCTTATCGAGAATTAATTGCTTAAGCATCTCAAAGTTCCTGAAAATGAGGCTCAAGAGACTAAAGCTTTTTTGGAGGATTGCAAGGCATTAAACAATAGTTTTTTACCAATAAAAGAGGATGGTTATGTTTTATGGCCACTAAATTTTGAAGTTGAAGGCGAAATCATTGAATGTACTGGTTTGCAGTCTAAGAGAGTTTCTAGAGATTATAGATTAAAATTACCACCTAAAATTAGGGAAATTGCACCTAGGGCATTTGATATATTTGGAAATATAGCAATTATTAAATTATCAGATGAGTCATTTGAGTACTCTAAGATAATTGCCAAATCTTTATTGGCAAGTAATCCTAATATTGATAGGGTAGCTTTAGATTTAGGAGTTAAGGGTGAATATAGAGTAAGAAAGCTAGAAATGATTGAAGGCGAATCAGATTTTGTTTCGATTCATAAAGAAAATGGGTTTGAGTTTGAATTAGATATATCTAAGGTTTATTTTTCACCACGTTTAGCTAGAGAAAGAAAAAGAGTTTATGATATGTCTATGGATGGAGAGCAGGTTTTGGACGCATTTGCCGGTGCATCACCATTTTCTGTAGCTTTAGCATCAAAGGGCTGTAATATTACAGCAATTGATTCAAATCCTCAGGCTGAAATATGGTCAAATAATAATTTCCAATTGAATGGTGTTTCAGAGTCTAATTACACTTTTATTTGTTCTAAAATCGAGGATCTCGTATCTGATTTACCAGATTATGATAGAATATTAATGAACAATCCCACGAATTCTTTACCATACTTGAAACCATTGAGTGATAAATTAAAGTCTGGAGGGGTTATTCATTTGTATAATATAATTGATAAGAGCGTAAAATTTGAGATTCAGGATTTTCTTGGTTCTGAGTTTGAATGTGTGTTTGAAAGAGAAGTACATCCGTACTCGCCTCAGAGTTCTTTGAAGGTTTTTGATATACTCAAGTCTTTCACTAATGTCCAAAGCACAAACCAGTAAGTTTTTATATTAGTTTATAAAAAACTGGGATTCCTTTTATTAAGACCTTGTCAATGATGGTAAACCGTTTCTATTTTGGTAGTTACGGTATTAGGACAAAACACGAAGGTGTGCAAAAATGAACGCAAACGTATCAGAGTCAGCTTCCCTATACGGGAAAATGATAGCAATGTTCGTTGCAGCCTTGTTTGTACTTAGCAGTTTTTCACTGTTAGTATCAGCAGGATCAGACGACGAACAAGAGAGCGAAATCATCACAGGGATTACCCTTGGTGAGGCAATAGTATCCGAATCAGAAGGTGAAGTTGAGTTGGTAAGTGAACTCAATAATATCCTTCCTGGTCAAGAGGTACCATGGGCTACAACTATGGCAGATGGTCACTTTTCTCCTGCTAAGCAGGAACCTGGTGCCGCAAAAGTATTGATTGTAGACGATGATGGTGAAAATTGGATGTCAGGCCCCTGGCTCGAAGCGTCTCATATCGCGACTGCTTTGAATGATGGTGGCTATTCATTCGATGTTTTCCGTTCTGGAAGATGGGGAGGAACTACTAAGGAACTTCCTTCAGGTGATGCAGGATTATCTCTTGTAGATGATTATGAAGTAGTAATTTGGTATGGTGGATGGAACACTCAAATTATGTCAAGCGCTGAACAGAGTACTCTATCAAGTTATCTTGATGGTGACTGTGGCGGTAGTGATTCTTTCTGTACAACTAATAGAAATATGTTCGTATCAACGCAGATGAGTGATTGGTTTGACTCTGCGGCTGGAACTTTCCAGAATAATTACATGCATTCAGACACATACTATTCTTCATACATTGTGGTTGATGGAACGTCAAACCCAATGAAGGGTGTAAGTGGTTCTATATTTGAGGGTAAGGAGTTTGATACAGATACTGCAGGTATCCATTACCTTGACAGGCCATGTGGTAACAAACCATATGATAATACAGCTACTGGAGCATTTTGGATGGATGCACGTAAGGGTGCAGCAGATGGTCATGAGTACCATGCGGTTCAGTTCCCAGTTGATGGCTATGTAGGTCCACAGACCCACAAAGCATTCATGTTTGCTGATGAAATAGGTGTCTTTAACAAGAGATCAGATAGAGCTGATTTATTTGGTACAGTACTTTCATGGATGGGAGTAACAAAAGAACAAACACAGAATGTTGATATTGGAATAGGTGGTTTAGATATTCCTAATCACGTTCAATACTGGCGATCCGTTGAAGCTATGGTACCAGTTGATATCAGAGTAACAGTTACAAACTATGGTATGTTACCTCAGAGCAGCACAGCTGTTCATCTAAAATTGAAGAATCAATTTGGTCAAGTTTTGTTTGACAGTACTTTTGACACTAGAGCTTTCCCTGAAGGACATCCTATGCACATCGCGGATTCCATTCAGAATGGAGATAGTGTAGTATTCACATTTAACAAGACTAATGATCGTCATCAACGTATATATGATGGTGTAAATGAAAATAAAGCAAGACATGTTATGTTCACGAGTGCTGGAATGGATAGACTTTCAGCAGAAGTTATGCACACTGGAGATCAAGGCGTTGCAAATAATTTTGTTCAAGCAGATGTTGGTGTAGGTAAGTGGATTGAAAATGGAGAGGCACCCGAAGATGAAATAGGCCCTTCAATTACTTTTGGTGATACCGATGTCAATGGTGCTAACAGTTTAGACCATGTAAATTACCACAGAGTTAGTAGTTATGACTGGGATATAGATGGTTGTGGCTGGGATTCAGGAGCAGCTTCTGATTGTGCAGATAATGGAGGAAGTCTAAACAAGACAATTAAATCTGTTTATCATGAAGGTAAGTCAGCTTTGGGTTCCTTCGCACCAGATGGATGGTACAAAACTAATGCAAATCCAGCAAATTGTGATTGGGGTACTTCTGGGGACAGTGACTGTCCTAAATTTACAGCAGAGCCAAATCAAGACGATTACTTCGTCTCACCACCACTTGACTTGAGTGCAATGGAAGAAGTTATTGTAGGTATGTTGTTTACTGGATGTATGGAATCTGGTGATAACTTTGTTATGCAGATATCCAAGGATGGGGTCTCATGGACCAACTTGATCACTTACTCTGGATTCTGTCCAGGTGAAGGAGCTTGGTATTTATGGGGTGGAGGTAACGCCAAATATCAAGGTTATGTATTAGGTGGAGATTGGTTTGGATCAGATGATTCAGATTCTATTCAGTGGAGAATCATGATGGATGCTGATAGCGATCAAAACACAGAAGGTAGCAGGCCATACCCTGGTTGGTTTATCGATGAGATTGTTTTCCGTGGAACAGAACGTATAACTCGTGATGTTGCAGTAGGAGATATTACTGTTGACAGTGACTTTGTTGTAAAGGACAATGGTGGTAATAGTTTGTGGAGAGAAATTAATGCTACAGTGATTAATGCTGGAGAAGCAGGATGGACTGATTTACCTGTAAAATTCTCTATGAGTAATTTACAAGGTGAAGATTTATCATCATTCTTGGATACAACACAGCCATCAATTCCAAATCTTGATGGAGATTCAAATTATGGTGACATAACACCCAGAAAGAATTATTCTCTCTGTTTATGGTCCCTGGTGCAAATACGTATTATGCAACAGTTGAAGTTCTAGTTCCTGCGGGTAAGGATTTCTTCCCGTGGAACAATTCATTAACTGTTACATTCCGTGTGTTTGATACTTTCTTCTATGATGATGTAGATTCACCTTCTGATAGGTCTTCTGTCTACGCGTATACTAAGGTAGATAGATTTTCTACAACAGAAAATAGTTGGAAGGC
>LWDU01031930.1_pt1 | contig 37697 bp, 38 predicted proteins | sample 727161 | NCBI WGS metagenome assembly LWDU01 (sample SAMN04566230, study PRJNA314399) | hydrothermal vent metagenome | isolation source: deep sea hydrothermal plume seawater | place: Mexico: Gulf of California, Guaymas Basin | collected 2004-07-11
ATCCTGCGAACTCACCATATAGATAACCAAAGAATACGGTGGCTAATCCAATGTAACCTAGGAATTTAGCTGCTAACAACATTGTTTCATCATGGCCCTTTGCCCTGTAAAGAGCATAACCAACACCCATCGTCATAAATCCGTATGCCATATCTCCAAGCATTAACCCGAAGAAAAGAGGGTAGGTGAAGAACATGAATAATGTCGGGTCAACTTTACCATACGAGGGGCGGCCCATCAGATCAGTAATCAATTCCATTGGTTTACTTGTATGTCGGTCTGCAAACTTAATTGGAGGCATCTCTAATTCTGGACCATGATGACCATGGCCACCACCACCTGGTGTTATTTTGAATGCCTCGGTTTCTACATAGAGGCAGGTTCCTGAAAGGGCTGCTTTCACTTCATCACTTCGAGAGGTTTCAACCCACCCATCAAGCATGAAAGTGTGCTCACTAGTTGCGACCTTAACTGGGCCAAGGGCAATTGCCATATCTCTCTCAAGAAGTTCAACGCCACCTTGCAAAGATGCGCCATTATTATCCCCCCAACTATCTAACTCTGATTGGAGGCCATCCATCTCATTTGATAGGATTTTACTTTGTGCTGCTAAATTAGAAAGTCGTGCACCAATGCCACCTTCTCCTGCTGGAACAGTAACTGAAGAGAAGTCTGCATCATCAAGTGCTGATTGGACGGTGGATGCATTCTCATTTCTGCAGAATACAGCGGCAACTTTTTTCTTGTCGCCGCCAATGATTGCAATACCATCACCTGCTGCTTTCTTAGTTGCAGGTGCACTACTAACGTTGCCAACAAATACTGTCACGCCTTCGTATCCCGAAAGCAAATCAAGATCAATTCCTAGTGGCTTAAGTATTTCAAGAGCCGCAGACTCTTCTGCGATTACACCTTGCTCGCCCTCAATTGCATCTATTCGGTCAGAGGAAGTTAACATCTCATCAACTAGAGATGGCAAATCAGCAGCCATCTTCAAGCGAATTGGTTTGGCTTCAAGGGGGACTTTGACGTCATTTGTATTGATTTGTGAGATTACGCTCCGGTATCGGTTTAAGTTGCGCCCAATTCCTTCGGAAGATGGATTGGTCTTGCCCAACTTAAGACCCTCTTCATCACCTGAATAATCAATGATGTGAATCGCTTTCAGAGTGGAAAGTGCTTCAATGGCGTTATCGAGCTCAGGTAGTGTGCCAGCGGCAGTTAGCCGAGACATACCTTGAGTCGTTAATTTACCCATATCTACAACTCCCAAAACTCACATTAGTTACTCGGTGGTAAAATTGTCCAGAACCGCTTCAATTGCTGCTGAACGATTCTTCTCACTTTGGCTTCGAATTGAATCAAGGTCTTTCTCTCCTTTTGCACGAACTTTGTCAGCCTCTTTGTTAGCTGCTGCGCGTGCACCATCGAGAACCTCTTGTGCGGCAACCTCTGCATCCTTCTTCCCATTTGCGATTACTTCAGATGCATCAGTACGAGACTTACTAACAATGCCACTAGCATCATTTTGAGCCTTGACAAGCTTTTGATTAGCCTTTTTCTCAGCATCCTTTATTGAACGAAGAACTTCCTCACGAGACATCAGAACCACCCCTTGGGTGAATGGGCGACAGATAAACGGTTTATGAGTGTAACCGACCCATAAATAAAACGATTCATGCAGGTTCCTGAACTACACCGAATATCAGTTGGTAAATCAATGAGTAATTTGAGTACTGAAATAGGCACATATTCACTCTTCTTGACAAGTGGTTTAGCCAAGTACCAGCCATCCGACGCGTTGAAACACAAAACCCCTGACCCAAGGTATGGGGAGAGTCATGGACAGCGAGCATATCGGCGACTCCGACTGGTCTGAATTGCAAGCCAATTTAGAAGCAACTATTCCTGTTTATGACCGCATCAATCGCTTTGCTACACTCGGCCAAGACCAACGCTGGCGCAAAGGCGTGAGGGCACAAATTCCAGCCGGGAGTACTGTCTTAGAAGTTGGTTGCGGGCCGGGAACTTTCGCTGAGCGAATTGTCGCTTGCGAAGTCACCTGTTTAGACCCGATTCCAGCGATGTTAGATGTGGCACGTACTCGTGTCAATGCTGCCCGTGCCGAGCGCCAAGAAACAGCGGCAACATTTGTGGCTGGCACAGCAGAAAAAATACCACTTCCCGACAACTCATTTGATGTCGTCTGTTGTATCTTTTCATTCAGGGATTTTCAAGATAAGCGGAAAGGATTGGAGGAAATTCTAAGGGTCTTGAAACCAGGTGGGAAACTGGTAATCTGTGATGCTGGGAAAGCAAATTTCCTACACGGATGGCTTGGTTGGTTGTGGATGAAACTGTGGGTTGGAACCTACGCTCGTCTAGTCTGTAAACAAGATGAGCACCCGTGGAAATGGCTGACTAAGACCTACGTTCACTTTGGCACAACACGTCAATACAAACGAATGATGCGAGAAGTTGGTTTTGCGCCGGTGAAGGGGAGACTATTGTTCCCTGGAATGGCAGTGCGTTTCATCGCTGAAAAACCAGAGTAATTCGGTGGCTGCAAGCCATTCTTATTACATCAGATAATAATCAACGGGCGCCGGCAATCAACAGCACGACGCAACCCATTTGTTCCAAGCAACCTCATTGCAACTTCGGTTGAAAAATCGTTGCGGCAGAATGTCCAGAATAGATTTTTTGAGCGCCGAGAAATGCGCAACTGCTTTGCCATCGTCTTCTTCAAAATATTATCATAATCAGATAATGAGGTGTCACCCATTTTGTTGGCAATAATTGCTTCTGCAGCATATTTCCCAGAAATTATTGCTTGCCCGATACCACCACCATTTGATGGCATAACCAAACTAGCCGCATCACCGACTGACAAGACATTATCATTCACAGCTGATTTCACCATCCCACCGAGTGGGATCCAGCCACCTCCATAAGAGTGGATTGTCAACCCAAGGCCATCACAGAATTTGTCCAATCGCTGTTTCAGTGGTACGTCAAGGTGATTATATCGCACACCAATCCCAACATTTGCAATGTCTCCTTTAGGGATTATCCACGCATATCCACCGGGCGCTACACTACCCATGAAAATATCAAATGAATCTGAATCGTGACCTGACACTTGACCATAGATAGTTGGCAACTTCCCGCCGGGCCTATATTTACTACCTCGTAACCGCCCAACATGAGCCAAAGCGCCTGAAGCATCTATCACATAATCAGCGGTAAATGAACCGTTGTTTGTACGATACACTTCTCGATTCAACTTTCTCTGGTTTTGCACCTTTCTCAACTCTGTACCAGTCCTGATTTCTGCACCCATAGAAACCGCTCTGTCAGCGAGGTGCCCATCGAATTGAAGGCGGTGAGCCCCATAACAATCAATCTCGAACCCGTATTCCTTCATCGATGGTGTGTAAAGCCTCATCCACTCAAGGTACTGCCCCAACACATGGTCAGGGAAATCCCAATATTCCTCAAGCCAAGGATCTTTTTTGATTGCTGGAAATGCATCGCTCATTTCACCCCATGCCGGGATACATTCCCCACATTGAGCAGGGTTTCCTACAGTCTGTCTCCGCTCTATGACAACGACATCCATGCCTGCTTCTGCTAAACGATTTGCTGCTGTTGAGCCACCTGGACCTGCCCCCACTACTAGCACTTCTCGATGTTCTGGTTCCGACCCTTTACTCATGTCGGTCCATCACCTGTCTCGTGAGCCACTCTAGGGCATCCCTTGCTTCACATTTTGGAAATTGGAGTAGAGCATCAATAGCCCGTTCAAGATGGTTATTCGTAAGAGTCTGTGCATAACCAAAACTCCCTGCACGATTAAGCAGTTCAGTTAGTTCATCCCACAAACCATCATGAAAGCCGGCGATGATGTCGGCTAACCTTCGGCGATCATCGCCGTGTGAAAGGGTCAATGAATGGATTAATGGCAGTGTCATTTTCCCCTCAATTACATCAGTACCACGTGGTTTCCCCATACGTTCATCACCTTCAAGGTCAAGCAAATCATCAACGATTTGGAAGGCCAGCCCCAATTCTAGCCCAAATTGTCCTAGGATATCTGCTAACGCTGAACTGGCACCAGCAACTAAAGCGGCTGCTGTACATCCGGCAGCAAATGGGCCTGCAGTTTTCCCAGATATAATCTCATAGTAATCTTCAGGAGTTGTTGCTAAATTTCCCACATGACGAAGTTGCATCAATTCCGCAGAGGCTATTTGTGCACAGTAACTTGCTATTAGCAGAACTATCTGTTCCTCATATCTGCCTCCAAGTCCAAAACCTTCAACGAAAAGGTAGTCTCCGGCTATTAGCGCTCTAGCAGAATCATATCGCTCATGTAATGTTGGTACATTGCGCCGAAACTTTGCCCCGTCATTGATATCATCATGTACAAGAGTGGCAGTATGAATCATCTCAAATGCAAGGGCTAATGGCATTACTTCACTTTCATCCTCTCCCCCAGCCAATTGATAGGAAAGCAAGAGCAAAATTGGTCGCCAGCGTTTCCCACCAGCCATCAGAACTTCGCTTGCAAGAGCCATTGTTTCGGCATTTTCACCTTTACTAGCCGCCTCAACATGAGTAAGAAGAGCAGATTCAAACTTATCTCGAATATTCTCAATAAATGCAATGTGATTCTCTGCTGATTGCATCCGACTCATCTGTTGCACAAGGGTCGGATATATCAACGGGTGGCTGTGGGGAACCGATACAGGAAGTGCAATAATGAGCGAAGATGAGCCACTGTTGATTGCTCGCGCCCCTACTGATTCGGCTGACCTCCTCGGAACTTTTACTGGATTTGAGGATACTGAAATCGAATTCACAGAAGTATCAACTAACTCCCTTACTGAGGGATTTGAAAAATTACAAAATGGCGAGACAGACCTCTTACTAGCCGCGGCAATAGATATCTCTGAATTGGTCGAATTGGAACAAGGATTGATGGTAGTGGGTGCACTACCTCTACGTGACTGGAATTATGTCCTAGTAAGTGAGGACCGTCCAAATCACCTACCTAAAAGTGCAATCATCTTGAGTCAAAACCAACTGGTACGGCGGCAACTTCGTAGATTCCGCCCTGATGCAAGAGTGCGATCCCCAAAAGCACACCTTGGGATTACTGAAACTGAAAAACCTGAATCACTAGATTACGAAGACATCTATTCATTCGTCAATTGGGCTGAAGAATTACGCCAATCACAAGAAATTGATGGTTATGCAATCCCACGCCACATCCATCGCCTAGCTGGTTTCAAAACCCGTCGCCACGCACTCACCCAAGATGTTGCCGAAGACGAACTTTTCCGATTCCTCCCCCCACCTCACGCAGGCACTATCATTGTCATCGGCAGAACTGGATTTCCTCGTAATAAAATATCTCCTATACTTGACCTAGAAGCAGAGACTTCATGGCAAGTAAATGAAGCACTTCTAAAAAATATGGATTCAGATGTCAAGAGTAAAATCGGCATTCTAGCAAGGCACAGGCAACCTGGAACCCTGATTCGTGAAGCAGAACGAAAACGAGACCTATTAACTCGAAATGCACTTATCAACCCTGAGGGAGAAATTACTACTGATGAAGTGAAGGTCGATATTCAAATTGAACTTGTAAGCCACCGAGGAAACTCTACCATCAGTATGCAAAGAATAGCAGATTTGCAAGATACTGTGGTCGTAACAAATTTCCTCTATGATGAATGGGAAAAATTTGTAAAACTCGGAACTCGTGATGGTAAATTCCTTGACCTCTAAAACTGTAATCCAAGGTACATGAGTGATTAAGTGGCAAATCACATTTGAAACCCATCTCGGTTTATCTCATAAGCCACCACAACTGCCACTTTCGCGTACTCATCAAGCGCAACATAGATGATTGGAACGTGAAGACTACACCATAGGTGAATGGGGTTTGGCCATCAACACAGAGTTGCTGAATTCGCTTTTTCAGGCGAAACTCGCAGAGTTAAGGGACCTTGCTGTTGAAAATAACCTCCCAAAAACCGGTAATGTTGAACAACTGCGGGCAAAATTGATTGCAACACTAGTTTTGAACCAATTTGACTTCACAGATTCGGGCATCCACAAGATGCAAAATAATGATTTGACAGAAGTTCTTGGACTCTTTGGAGTAAAGAAATCTGGCTCGAAAAAAGCAAAGATGCGTAGACTATGGCTTCACCTAAATGGCGACCCGAAAAAACTCAATGTTTCAACCATTGGCGATATGACTCGCGAAGATTTACATGCACTTTGCATTACATTTGATTTACCACGTTCTGGCAACAAGAATGTCCTAATGGGAAGAGTTGCCGGAGTGCTATCATCAGAAGAGAACTCTTGGGGCAAGGTGAAGAAAAGTTTGCGGACTGGTCAGAAGACTCTTGGCGCAAATGTAGGTGTACCTACAGGTGACCCTGCACCAGTCACACCTGTGGAAGTAATTGTACCACCAGTGATTGTGGAATCACCCCCGGAATTGGTTGAGGAAATATTAGACACCCCAACACAAACAACAACACCAGTCACATTAGATGAAGGGGCAGGTGAAGCATTAGTACGCCTTGAATCGCGTAAAGCAGAACTCACTAGCCATCTAAGAGAATTCTTGTTAATCGGGCGAGAACAAGATGAGGATGATGTTTCCGCATTCATTGAAGATTTAGGCCGCTTAGGGTTTGGAATTGAGCACGAGGCTGTCCGTGGACAAATATTAGATGAATTACAACAGATGATTCAACTAAAGCAGCAAGAAGATTCAGCCCGCTCTGCATTACCAGGTTCTTGGCGTGAAAAGCAAGCATTACGCCAACTAGAAGATGCCCGCTCCAACTTACTTGACAGATTAGATGAGATTCTTGAAAACCGAGGTGGTGAAATTGCGGCTGCTAGAGTTGATTTTGAAAATGCTGCACTAGATGCAGGCCTTGATTTAGAATTGGCTGCGATTAGTGGCCGAGTACATGGCTTGTTTGACCTGCAAGTATCACTACGTGCTAGTGAGACTGAACTTGACCCAGTTACTGCAAGACGGCATCGGGCAATGGAAACTCTCTATCGCCGAAGCCACGAACTTAGTGATGAGGCAATGGCTCAACTTGGAAAGATTGAGACCCAGATGGAAGCGTTTGAACGAGTTGTTGAAACCATTGTACGACGTTCTGAAGGTGAATTTGGGCCAACTGAACATGCACTTCTTGTTCGATTCCTTGAACGTAGGGGATGGGATCCAAATCAGCCTGAAGTTCGACCAAGATTACTAGCTGCTGCAGGTATTTTAGCCGCTGAAATGGGGTATGTTGACGCTGCCGACATCCCGTCTCTACCAACTTCAATCTCCCTAGATGCCGAAAAGGTATCCGATGTTGTTGATTCAATGCGGGAAATCCTCACAGAGATGGGAAGAGCCCCTCCAACAATTGAATCTGTAACTTCCGTTGAAGTAACTGGACAACTAGAAACTGATAGAGTAAAGTCAAAACTTGACGCAGCGGATGCATTACTGCGTAAACTAAATCGCGGTGATAATTGAGTACTCAATCATCGATGCCAATGAGGAGGAGACATAGCAGCTATTCCTGCTATCAATAAATTAAATAATTTTGTAAGGTATTTCATCTCACTTCCATCCTTTCAAGAAGCGCATTCCTCTCCAATTTGCAATTGTACGCTGACGACGCGCTTCACGCGCTTCATTTTCCTTCAACCTTGCACTTTCACTATCCAACCATTCTTCAAACCAAATATCCATACTCATAGCCTCCGTTTTTGCCTCTTGGGCAATTAATAGGTGTTGCCCGGTTTATATTAACCATGAAGTGAAATAGGATATATCTAAGTGCAATGGCTACACCACATGAGTTTAGCAACACCGGAGTTGAAGCCATGCCAGAACCACCAATGATTCTCAATAATGACGAATATGATGAAATTGAAAACGCGATTATTTCAACAGAAGAACTCGGTGCAAAAGTTCGCCAACTTTTCCGCAACAATTCTGATGATGATGTTTACGACATTTCGTGGGAAGTAGATGCCGCGGTAGAAGCGTTAGATGTCTTTGCATCACGTTGGACAATTGAGATTCTTGCCACACTGTACATTGCTGGTGAGCGCCGCTTCAATGAACTGCGCCGATTACTAGTAGGAATTTCTAGCAGAACTTTGTCTGATAAGTTAACTACCCTGAGATTGTCTGGATTTGTTGATCGTATCGTGATTGATGGCCCACCTGTGAAAGTCACCTACAAACTTACAGACCATGGTCGACGTTCAGGACGCCTTCTTAGTCCATTAGTTGCATATATGAAACTCAACAATGAAAGCGTCAAGAAAGCGTGAAATTTGGTGAAAAATGCTGGTCACCGCACCAACACATACAATAGGGACCGGCAACAGAAGTAATCCTATGGCATTACTGAAGCAGTTAGGTGGCCGTCATGCTTTGTTTGGTGTCGCGGTTGCTGGATTAACTGGATTTGGTTCGTTAGCCGCAGGCATATTACCTTGGAATTGGTCAATTTCCGGTACTATTAGTTCATCTCACAATCGCAGTTGGGAGCACCCACTGCGAAGTAAAATCCTCGACACCCTCGGCTCAAACCCAGGGATTTGCTACCGCCAATTACAACGTAATCTCGATGTTGCAAATGGGACTTTACGCCACCATCTTGATGTGTTGCAAACACAAAAAACTGTTACCACAATGCCAGTTAATGGTAGAACTTGCTACTACGCGGGGGCACCAAGTCAGATTGAGATTCTTCGAGACATGAATATCAAGGATGAGCAAGCAGCAGAGATGCTACCTGTTGGGCTATCACAAGTTCAGCGAGAAGTTGTCACACGCCTAGTTCAAGACCCCTTGCCAAAATCCCAAGCCTCACTGGCTCGCGACATCAGTCGCAGTCGTGCTTCTGTAAACAGCGCAATACTCGTGCTCCGCCGACGAGGTATTCTATCATGCCACGACCTAGATTTGGCTGAACACCTACATGGGCTACGTACTGGAACTCTTGATTACGAGTGGATTGATGAGCGACCTATTGCCGCATGAACCACTAATTCGTGACTGAATTGACTTTGAAAAATCGCTTTGATGGAAGGCACTCCGCGTTAAGTAGTGCTGAATCAGCAAATAGTATCAATAGCACTTAGAACCGACCCACTTCGCCAGTCACTAGATGTTGAGACTTCGTCTTGAGCAACACCCAGCCCCTACAGGTAAGAAAGATGCTGACATGCTTCTAGCTTGGCTCCTTGATACACTTGGATTGGTGCGCCGACGCAATGATACTAATTCTACAGGCGCAACTCAACGACCACTTCACAGGTTAATGCGAGACCATTTGGTAAAAGAACCAATGAAAGGGGTTGATGCAAAGACATTAGCGGACCAACTAGGAATCAGTATGACCGCTCTTCACCATCATCTGAAAGGACTTCAATCTGTCAGAATTGTCGCCTCCAAAATTGGTGAAAATGGATGGCAGATGCACCACCTTCGTTGCGGTTCTCTTTCATCAGCCATCGACCTCCTACATTTGGAAGTCCGAGGAATACTCGCTCTACGCCTTGCCCCACTCAAAGAATGGCAAACAGGCTCAGTAACTCAGGAAGGTGACACTGACACAGATGTCCCAGACCTCAAACTGCGAATCTGCGAACCTCGCCCTCTGCAAGGAAAAGAGGATGAAATAGATTCATTCCTGAATGATTTTGGTCTACGGGGAGAACGCCCTAAGCAAATAAGTGGCAACGATCTCACCCGCCTTATTTTTGAAAAAATGCTATCAGCAAATCACCCAATTTCACTGGACGAAGCGGTCGCTGAATGGGGGGCTACTCGCCCAAGACTGGCTAGAACTTTTGACCGCTTCAGGGCTGCTGGTTTGGCAGAACGAGTACTTCGCCATGACCGACTTTCAGTAATTCTCTGGGATGGACTCTCGACCCAATATACTCGACGAGGGGAACAGTGGTTACTCACTAAAGGTGGATTAAGCAGATTAGACAAGAAAGTGGTTAAACAGATCACAAAATCTCTGCGAGAAAACAAATTTGATTCAGAACGATGTGCTGAACTTTTCTCTTCTGTAAGCATTGAGCAACAACGTTTGGCCATAAATCTCCTAGGGGGGCGCCTTCCTTACGGATACAGACTCTCTGGCAGTTCAGGGGAAGATGTAGCCCGCCAAGTATCACAACGGGTTGAGAGCATATTCAGTCGATTAAAGCGAGTTGCTTCAACCATTGATGACTTGTAAATCATCACTGATTTATTTGAATATCCCTAACTAAATTTGAGAGAAATTTTTCAACAGATTCTGACACCTGTTCTGCTTCTCTATTGACATGTAATTGAGTACGAAATGCCTTGCCTCCAGGCAATCCTTTAGTGAAAGCAAATGCATGACGTAGGCGATTTTTACTGCTATTTCCAATACTGACTTCCCTGTCAAGTTCAACATATCTCTTCCAAGCCCACAATCTCGCTGACATCGTTTCATGCATTTCGTCGCTGGATTCTGCCTCAGCCCATACCGGCTCAGAATTATCCCAACCAAGATCACTCTTGATTTGGTGGAAAATTGTTGGGCGACCAATTGCAGCCCTGCCAATCATCAATCCGGCCGCCCCAGTAATCGCTAAACAATCGGATGCTGATTTAGCATCAACAACATCTCCATTTGCAATTACAGGAATATCTACTGACTGAACAATCTCAGCAATAGCCTGCCAATCAGCTTCCCCAGAATATCGCTGACGTAGTGTCCTACCATGTACACATATTCGCTCGGCCCCGACATCCTCGCAACGTTTGGCGAGTTCTAATGCGTTAGTCAATCCATTACCAGTTCCAAGCCTCATCTTCACCGTGACGGGAACTCGTGAAGCCTCAACACATCTCTCGACCATGCCAACTAATTCATCCGGTTTGCCCATTAATGCGGCGCCGGCACAATGTCTAGTCACGATCGGTGCTGGACAACCAAAATTCAAATCGATAATGTCGGCCTTCTCTTGAAGAAGTTCACAACTTTTTACCATCTCATCGATATTACCGCCAAATATTTGCGGAATGAATGGTTTTTCTCGTTTATCGCTTTCAAGTTTCAACCAACTTTTGGCATCTTGGCGCGTCAAAGCAGCAGCAGCGGTGAATTCGGTAATAGTAAAATCAGCACCACATTCTCTTGTTAACAGGCGATATGCAAGTCCTGTGACGCCAGACATCGGGGCGAGAAACAATGGAACTTGTTCAACCTCCACGACCATTAATCGGGGGGAGGGAGTGTTATGCTACTGAACTTACCCGCTCATTTACAAAAAAAGGATGATAGAAGCGGTTATGAATGGTTGTCCGGTCGCCGAGCCGAATGGCTGAACAGAGTGCTCCCCTGCTGGCGTACGAGGACTATGAAGCGAACGCTGTGCACATAGGTACTCAGACTAAGAGTAAGGACATGCAGAACTTCATCTCCAAGACTGAAACCGACGGTGCAACAATCCACCTTATTGATGTCACTAAGACTGACGAAAGAATTGGGTTTGCTGCTAATTTCATCAACAATTACGACGGTCGAGACATACTTGTTGTAAGCGCTCGTCAGTATGGACAGCGCCCTGCTCGCATGTTTGCTCAAGCAATCGGTGCTCGCCAAATAGTTGGCCGATTTATTCCTGGAACCCTTACCAATCCAAATCTGCGCACTTACATAGAGCCACGAGTTATCTTCGTGACCGACCCTCAAGCAGATGCACAGGCACTTTCAGAGGCTGTCAAGACTGGTTTACCTGTAATTGGCATCTGTGATACCAACAACCACCTTCGAAATGTTGACTTCTGCATCCCTGCTAATAACAAGGGTCGCCGCAGCCTTGCACTAGTTTACTGGCTACTATCCCGTGAAGTGCTCAAAGCTCGTGAAGAAACTGATGATGCTACTTGGGCACATCACCAAAAAGTTGAGAGTTGGGAATCTTCCTTCTAGATTTGAATCTAGATTCATACTATCAAGCGAACAATAGCGTACGCTATCTGTAACATGCAGGCACAATGCTCTTGACTGAGCCCACTTAGTCTGTCGTAATGGGTGACTCTTCATCAGCCAGTGCCGTCTCTTCAGACGGCTCAAACACAGGTCGAAAATCTAAATTATTCGATGCATCACCGAGTGATGATGGAATTTGGCGAGACTCAGAAGGAGTCGCACTACCAGTTTCAGCAAGCGACTTAGAACGTCATGCTTATTGCCCGCTCTCATGGAAATTAGCTCGCTCGGGTGTAAAAGGTTCAGGCGATGCTATTGAACTCGGAAAACAGCGACACAAAGAAATCGAAATAGCGATGACACATTACCAAAATCATGATTTGAAAGCAAGAAGAGAGATGGTTATCTGGACATGGTGGTTCGCAATTGTGGTTACTTTAACCATTGACACTACGGCATTTTTCTTTGTGGAGGAGGGAATGATTACTGATATCAACTTTGGCCGCTTTGCTCGCTACCTTGCTCTTCTCGCCTTTGTTTGGTTAATCTTGGCAATACTTCTATTGCTCATCCCATGGAGAAGATATCTTGGGACACCTTTTGGTTTGGCTCAGCCACCAACACCTTCTGAATTTAATATTGTTGACCTTGAACTATACTTATTTGAGAAACAAGACTCACATCCTGGTGGCTGGTGGGCTGGAGGAAAGGTTGAGTTCACAATCCTACTCGGGAGCATGACAATTGCTCTGCACGGATTAGCACTGTTTGTGGCGCAACAGCGCTCAATAGCAACTTTTGTCCTATTGGTGGCTACACTAGGTTGGACTCTTATCGCATCTTGGCAACTTCAAAAAGGATTGCTTGCAAATGTTCGTGTTGAAGAAAAGGGCAAGGAACTTGGAATTGATAGTGGTTCTGTACTAGCATACAACGATGACTCAACTTCATCTGATCTTCTCAAAGACGACACTACAGGAATTAGAGGTCGGCCGGACCAAATCATCATCTTTGAAAATGATGTGGTACCAGTAGAACAAAAGACTGGAAAAATCCCTTCACAACCACACTTTAGTCATAAATTACAGGTATACGCTTATCTTCATCTTGTATCAAAAATAACCAATAATCAACTCAGGTATGGCATACTCCGTTACGGAGATGATGCGATTCACAAAATTATTTGGGGAGATGGTGAAAGTAAAGTCCTGATGAAACACTTGAAAGAAATTCAAAGATTGATGGTAGAGGATGATGCTAAAAGAGACCACGATAGACCGGGGAAATGCCGAAATTGCTCTCGACGGCATCGCTGCCCAGAAGCACTTGACTAAACGGGGATGCATTCGTCAGGGTCTGCACGCTCAGGAAATTCAATACAAGGACGGATGATTGAAACCGATACTTCAAACTCATCGTGGAAGGAAATTTGGTCAATTGGAGTATCTAGTCCATACCCTTGGGCATCAACTTCTAACTCCCATACCCCTAACTCAAACGGAGGGGAAAATCTCTGTAATGGTGGATAACGGTCTGTCGTGGCATTCTCTTCCCAATACGGTGTGTCTGTATTTTTATTAGCACCTGGCTCCCATAACATTGCGTGAACATATCGTACTGTACTAGTTAGATTACCAGTCTCAAAACCAGCGATTTCGCTGAAGTCCATCTGCACGCGGAAGAAAACCTGTATCTCTTTAACTTCAGTGTCAATACGAATTTGATGTGGTTGTGGATGGTAAATGATATCCTCAGGGTCTGTAGAATCAAAAACGCGGTCAAAACCGTACACATCAACAGCCTCATCGGTTTCTGGAACACCTCGCACCTTCTCCATCAATTCTCGGCTAACAACCAATCCAATACAACCTGAAAAAGTACTCATAGAGAGTAAAATTACTGCGAGGAAGATGGGTTTGGCGGCTCTCATCGTATTGCGTTCAGCCACCCCTTTCATTTCAAGGCGATGGATGTAGGGGCGGTTGGGCGGCTAAGTTTGCCTGTCAGCACTCATAGGGGTCATCACGCTTGAAGCAGCTTTGACTCGTCATCATTCAGGCAATCCACCCTAGTAAGTGACTTGATTTCAATCTTCACTATCTTTGCGGCGGCGTTTTGGACGGCGGCGTTTATTGGTGCTTGCCGGTTCATCGGCAATATCAGAGGTCTTTGCAGACGGCAGAGGGTCTGCATCTCCTACGGAGAAGTCTGTAACATCTTTTTTATCCTTCAACACATTACCGACTACAGTATTATCTGTAATAAATTCAACTTCAACCTCTTGACCAGGCAAAATTCCTTTCTCACCCGTGATCTCAAAGATATCAGCACGGATGTCTGCATCTGACGCGCTTAACTCTACATCGGAATCTTGGATATGACGGCGGCCCTCTTTGTCACCAATGATATCGTCAAGGTCAACTCGGTCCTTTTCATGTGCCGTTCGCATTGATGTAATCACCAATTCATCCTCTGCCTCTCCTTCAGTCAATTCAACTTCTTGGTCGCGGTCAGCTATTGCAGCATCAATTTCTTGCTCAGCCTCTGTAAGGTGATCATCCCAATCGGACTCCAATTGATCCTCTGCATATCCCATTTCAGAAATTGCATTATCATAATCTTCAGCGCCTTGCACAATCTCATCATCATCTTCCTGAATCTCATCCTCGGCATCCTCTTGAATGATTTCCTTCCGAGTACGGCGCTCGTAGAAGGATGATACATCCTGAACATCCCCACAGTATGGGCAGTACTCCATTACATCTGGGATGTTAGAATTACAAGATTTGCAATCATGGAATTGTGATAAGCCTTCAACCAGATTAAACTCACAGTATGGACAAACCTCCTCATCCCCTTCAATCTCCCCATCGCACGATGGACAGTAATCGTAGGTTTCTCTCTCGTTTTCTTCAGAATTGACCCTTGTCAACTGAATTGCCGCCCCTAGAATAATGATTAACAATAGACCAGCAAATACGAACATGAATGTTGCCGCTGTGAAATTTGATGATTCAGCCTGCGGACCATCGTTACCAGTGGCTGAAATTGACCATGCTGCAGTCCAAGTTGCTACAGAACTCCCTGCAGGAATAATATACAACTCAAAAGGACCTGTATTAACCGCTTTAAAACTACAAAGTACCGTATTATTACCATTTGATGTAGTGAAATTGAGTGATGTTGTGCTCAGCACCTCCCCTTCCACATGGTCAAGGCAGGTGAATACCTCACTCCCCGTACCCTCATCAGAAACAATATCAATTGTGTATGTGTATGTGTTCCCAACTACCAATGGCGTGTGAGCAGGAGTCCAGCTCTCACTTTCTTGGAGGAATCTCAATCGGAGATTACTGTGCAAGGATACTGAACCAAATGCAGTATTATCGTTAGTATTTGAATCGTAACTAATAGCATTCGCTTGCCAACTTGCACTAAATTGCAAAGACCCTGATTCCCCACTAGAACCTACTACTGTAAATGTGAAAGTACGCTCTTCTCCGCCTGGAATTCCCAACCCCAACAATGGCTGCAATGAGTTCCCATCAAATGAAGCTGATAAATCACCAATCACAGTGATTGAGCCGGTATTTGTTACTGTCACATCAAAATCAACCTGTTCACCTGATAGAATAGAATCACTCGATGCTGAGGCGTAAGGTGACACTACCACATTAGGTTCAGGATGGATTGTGAATTGAGCGTCAAGTTCGTCATTGAACTGTATTGATTGAGGAACTTGCCTACTTGGGTCAATACGCACTCTCAATGTGTGAATACCTGGCTCAAGTAATGGCATTTGAGACAAAGACAATTGTTGTTCCCATCCTTGAACTGTGGCACTATCACTAAAAGTCAAATCAAAGGTAATTACGCTAGTTTCGATTTCACCATCAATCAGATAGATTCCTACTGCGATGGTACTATCTCCACTTCCACCCATTCGAAGAATTTCACCATTAATAGTCCAAGGCCCATTAAGCGTACCAAGATCTGAAACCACAGTAATCTCAGGATTTGGTTGCTGGTGGTGAAGATAATCAGGGCTAGATATGACAGTGAATTGTGCAGGTGTTGCCGCATTATTACTGGTGTCTGATTCAGCAATTCCATCAGCCGCTGAATTTGCTATTGCACTAATCTGATGATTCCCAGCCGCGGGCGCATTGAATGTAGTTTGGATAGTTGTTGAGATACCAACAAGTAAAGGCGATATCTGAAGTTCTTGCAGAGGAGCCCCATCAAGTTGAATCAGTAGGTGCGATGATGGTGCACCAAGGTTTCCTTGATTAGTAACATCAATTGAAAGATTTACAATATCTCCTTGGTGTAAATCCGCTGATGGAGTGAGGATAATATTACTGGCAATTAAATCGGTTTTTCCTGAAACTTGGAACTCCTTAGATACTGAATTATTTAACCCGTTATGTGTGACAACAAGAACAACTGAATGAGTCCCAAACGGAACATTTGACCAAGTACCTGTGACTTGAACAAACCCATCGCCAGCGATACCCACTGTCTCAGTATGGAACGCAGTATTTGCTTGACTATCCGGGTGTAGGGAAACTTCAACGTTTATGATACTTGATGAAATATCATTTGTTAGTGTCGCTGTAACTTCAATATCATCGCCTTCGGCTGGAGATGATGGCGATATTGCAAGACCATCAACGCTGAAATTGACATCCCCAGCACTAACAGCACCAATAACTGGAACCAACAATAGAAGTAGTAAAATCCCAGATGTGGTGATGGCTGAAGCCCGCCCCATATACACACAAGACAACATACTGCACTTCAACCCTGCTGATTGATGCCGTAGGCCATCCGTCGTACACAACAAGGTATTCTACAAGTAGAATACAAAGGAAGGGTTGAAGACAAAGGTGAGTTGTCCTCAAGTTGGTGACCATGCGACGCACTGCCGTGATTGTTGCGATTAGTGCAACCTTGATGCTCGCCTTACTTCCTATTGTTGAAGTCACTGCAAAGGGTGCCAAGGTAAATCCACCAACATTTGGAACTGGGCCCACTCAAGGTGAAATTATCAGTGGGAGCGTTACAATTTTGGTTTCTACTACCACCGGTCTAGATGCTGCTAGCCTCGAAATTTTTGATGGCTCAACGTGGTCAGATGTAACAAATATCACCTCTACTACTTCTTGGCTGTACAACTGGGATTCATCTTCAGTTAGTGATAGCAGTTATCAATTTCGACTTGAAGGATGGGCTAGTGGCCTATCTACTGGTGTAACAAATGGGGCAAATTTTGTAGTAGATAATACGGTACCAAGTAATCTTGCATTCGTAACTGAAAACCCAGATTATGGTACTGGCTTGGCTATTTCCACCAGAGCTTGGTACGCGACCCCTAGCACTGGGACCCTCTCTTTCGCATGGGATGCTGTGGATGCAAACCTTGACCATGCAACCCTCACAAATGTCCCTGGACCTGGCTCTCCATCTAACGATGGACCAGGTTTTCTAGCCCACCGATGGGACTGGGCGACTGGAAGTTTCCCTGTACAAGGAACTTGGGATCCTGTTTTGACGGTATACGATGGAGCGGGACTTACTTCAACTGAAACCCGATATATTGGCATTGACATGGTCGGGCCAACATTAGGAACGCCAACACTATCACTTTCTAGCGATTGGAATAATGCACAAAATCTTGTGTTCTCAAATCTATTCAATGGCGCATCAGATAGTAGCGGTAGTGGAATCGCTGGATACGAGGTTAGAGATTCCGCTGATGCAACTTGGAACTCTATCGGTATCGGTGGCTCGGGAACATTAAGCCTACAAGAAGGGGTACGGACAATACAATTTCGAGCGGTTGATAATGTGGGTAACCGTGGCACTAGTAGCGATTATACAGTTAGGATTGACCACGTGTCACCAGTTGCAGGAGGATGGCTCGTCCCCGAACTAACCACCGCCCTGTCAGGAACAGTTGGCATTACAGTTCAAGCAAGTGATGCATTGTCTGGAATTGACTCTACTTTAACCAAAATTCAATACGGCTTTGACTCAGATGGAATCGGTCAAACACCAGATATTACTGGCTCTTGGATAGATGTCGGATATGGATTATCAAGTAGCCTCTCATCATCGATTGACTGGTCAACTAAACAAGGACAATTCCTCTCCCTGCGCACAGTCCTAGTAGATAATGCCAGTAATTATGACAATTCTGCAACTCAACATTTCATGGTTTTCCCAAGCCTTGACTTGTCATGGAATAGTGCTTCCGTGGACCGTTTAGTTGTGCGCGCTGGTACTGAAGGGCGAGTAAATGTGACATCTATGCTTGTGAGTAACGAAGCCTATTCCGGTAGTATTGTCGTAAGATTACAAACAGCCCCTGCAGACCGTAACAGCAATGTCGCTTGGACGACAATTGAGACTAGAACTTTACAACCGAATTCATTAGCAGATTTGCAAGAACAGATGCTTTGGACAGTCACTATTTTGAACCCTGGAGAGATTGATATTCGCTTGACGGCCGACTCTTCTGATTCAATTTCAGAAAGGGATGAGGCGAACAATGATGCCTATATGGTGGCTCAAGGCGCAAATCAAAAGATGGTGGGTTCGGTACCTTCATTTTCACCGACTTTAGTGATGACTATCCTTGCTGGATTATACTTTGGATTACATATTTCTAGGCCTAAGCCTGAATAGTGCTTGAGTTGAAGCAGTTCTAAATTTGCTATGAGAGTAATCACTCTTCGGCATATTGAATCGTTTCATCGTCTGCTAGTTCCATCATCTCATTGACTGCTTCTTCATCATCGGGATCAACTTGAGCATTCTTGTAACGACGCTCACGACTTCTTGCATCCGCTAAACCAGGAACTAATTCATCGAATCCTGCGATTGCTGTATCACCCTTTTCTTGAATGTAATCAAGGCGGCGGGAAGCTAACTTTTGCTCTCTACGTTCCCGCTCTAGTGCTTTGATGACTGTTCCATGCTCAGAACCTTGTAAAATCCGCTCAACTGCATGACTGGCTAGAGGAAGGGCTTCCTCATCACCAATCAATACGATGGTACTCCCATAAACAGCCATTTCACAACCTGAATTCTGTTCAATAAAACGGCGTATTTTGCCATCACTGCCAATCAATCTTCCTCGCATGCGCTTTTGTTGGAGGTATTGTTTACCAGTCCATTCGCGCATATCAATGAGTTTGAAAAAACAATCATCTTCTAACAACTTGATTGCTTTTTGAGGTGACATACCTCTGCCAACCGCTTTAACAAGTTCAGGGAATTTCATCATCTTTACTGGGTCAGTTGTTTCTGGATTCCAAATGATTGAAACATCACCGCTTTCAGAATCAATTTCAAGAGCGACATTTGCCGCCTTTTCAAGTGATTTACGGGTTGCCCCTCTCTTACCAATCAGCACCGCTACGCGGTCCATTGGAACCCGAATTGAAACCTCCATGAAGCGAGCCGACCTGCCACCCCCCTTTCAATCCAACTATCTGCATCTAAGCAGAAAATATGCCCTGAAATGATGAAAGTCATTCTTCAATGACGAATAAAGTCGCTTCAGCCAAATCAGCCTCAACTCCATTTCTCTGTGCCCACTGACAAAGCCTCGTCACATCTCTTACCAGAAATTCCTTGGCTTTTGGATGATGATGAACCACTGATTGCCCCGCATCAATAATCCATGCCTCACCTTTGTGAATCATAATATTGTAATCTGAAAAATCTGCATGCGCTAACCCTGCATCCTGCCAAATCATTCGCAACTGTCTAAGTAATTCTTTGAACAACTTTTCTGGATCATCTACTTTCACATCTCGTAGTCTTGGGGAAGGGCCGTTTTCATCACCCAGATATTCCATGACAAGAACATTATTTCTCGTCACCAAAGACTCAGGAACTCGCACACCATTCTTCCTCATCCGCATCAAATTTCGATGCTCTTTATGCACCCATACATTGACAAGTTCTCGATGCCTTCTACGCAATCCACCAAACCTTGGGTCACCCTCAATATACTGCATCAAGCCCTTGAAAACCGCATTTGAAGTGTGGAAAATTTTGACTGCAACCGGACCTGATTGTGATTTAGCAAAGAATACATGCGCTTCTTTCCCCCTCGCAATTGGCCACTCTATTGTGTCAATATGGCCTTGTTGCATCAACTTGAACACTGACATTAGAGTAGATTGGTCAAACACCTGGTCAAACACACGACGGTCAACCCAATCGTACTGACCGCGGCCAAGAACGCCAGTCAATTTATGCTCAATTGCAGAAAACATCGAGGCATATTTCTTCTCTTTCATCCAATGATATTTTGATGAGTCTTCATCAAATTTATCTAGAGATTTGTTAATTAGTTTTTCATTCTTTTCAATTTCCGAGCGTTCATCATCAGCCTCAAATTCCGACCAATCTTGCTCTGGGAAATCTTCTAAATTTGCCTTGGCCCGTTCTTCTGTAATGTCAACCCATTTACGCTTCGAGGAGCCGCTTTTGACACCCTTTTTGCGAGATATGTCAATCCCTCATGCCTCATCGACAGTATCGTCATCAGATTCTTCGTCGCTTTCTTCTTCGACTTCCGCGGCTGGCTCTGCTGTATCCTCTGCACCCATATCCCAAATACCGTCATCATCCCCACTATTATCATCGGAACCCATTCCGAAGACGTCAACAATTTCTGGTAATACTCCCTTACGTGACAGATATAGAGCCTGAGTCTTTGTGTAACGCATTTTGACATCTGCCTTTGAAGGTTGGAAATCCCATGGCTGAATGATAATTAAATCACCTTCACGCACCCATTGACGGCGTCTCATCTTACCTGGGATTCTTGTAATTCTCTCTTCACCGTCTGCACAGATGGCTCGGATTCTACGACCACCCAGTATCTGGTCAGCGATTGCGAACATTTCATTCACTCGCTCGTTAGGGACTTTAACGCGAATTTTCTCGTCACCAGATTCCATCTTGGCAAGTAATTCCTTGTCTACAGTCTCCTCTCTTCTACGACCCACTATTTATCCGGTAAGCCCACCATTGATAAACGGTTTGAGCAGGAAAATGGAGATACTCGCTTGCGCGGTGCTAAAATCAGTTGCCATCGTCTGGCATTTAGGGTGAGCGGGTTGAGCAGTGTCATACTTGAACGCGAACAAAGAATTGCTGCCAAAATGGGTTGGACCCATCTGAACGGTGCACATAAGCACGAAGGTTGGGATATGGTAACCCCAAATGGTGAAAAGATTGCAATTCGATTTGACGAACTTTCCTTGGAGACTAACGCTCATTATTTAGAACTTGAACAGCGTCCTGACCGAGACTCAGGATGGAAAATTTCTGCCTTTGGGTTAGCAAGAAGAAATGCTGACTGGTGGGTAATGGTAAATTCTGAAAAAATCTACGTCGCTCCGACTAAAAAACTCTGGAAGATTGTCAAAAAGGCAAAGGGTTCTGATGAAAAACACTCACGACGAAACCTAGATGACCCTGACAAGCGGCTTTTCTCTCGAGCTTATATCCTGCCTCTAGATGAGTTTGCAAATTGTTGCATCCTAATCGCCAACCAATAATACAGATTCAGTGTATTATATCCAGACATCATTAGAGGCTGTTAATTCACCTTCTGTGTCTCCTGTATTTACAACTCCACGAGGTTCAACGAGTAATACTTTGCACTCGTTTTCTGCAAATGGTTTGTGCTCAACACCTTTTGCAACCACATACATTTCGCCTTCATCCAACTCTACAACTCGATCTTCAAACTTGATTTTCATAGAACCTTCAATTACGATGAATACTTCGTCAGTATCTTCATGATTATGCCAAACAAAATCGCCCTTGATTTTGACCAATTTGAACTGATAATCGTTCATCTCTGCAATCACCTTTGGTGACCAGTGGTCTGAAAATTTAGATAATTTATCCTTCAAATTAATTTTCTCCATCCTTTCTCTCTCCTTTGTATACAGATAGAGGGTTCTACTTCTGCTTATCTAACATAAATGAATGACTCATAGAAGCCCTGAGTAGCGAGTACCGTTTCATTGGCGAGTATAGAAAGTTTGCAGAATCTGTGCAACACTTTCAATGTCACGAATACCTCTTGAAATCATATCCATCAAAATCTTCTCTCGTTGCCTGACGTGAGCCTCAAAGTCTGCTGGACGGCACCCAACTGCACTGCAAATCAATTCTCTCAATTTACTTGGCACTCCTGTTTGAGTCGTTGTATCTGTAGCAGGATCATACTTCCAAATAGGGTTCAAGCGAGGCCGGTCACCTTCCATCCCAGCGATTTCAGCGATTTCCATAATCCTGCGTATCTGCTTGCCACCCCTGTTAATTCGGCTTTGTACAATAATCAAGTCAAGTCCACTCATCATGATTGAAGGCACATTCATCGGTGGACTAGTCATCCTCGTGACCGTTTCCATCGCTGTATTTGCGTGGAGGCTACCAAATGAACCATCGTGACCAGTATTCATTGCAGTCAGTAGAGTAGATGCCTCTGGACCTCTTACTTCACCGACAATGATTCGGTCAGGTCGCATTCTCAGGCTTGACCTCAAGCAATCATCCATATCGACTTCGCTAGTACCATCAGGCCGCTCGGAACGAGTCTCCATGCGCAGCCAATGGTCGTGAAATAATTGTAATTCTGCGGTATCCTCAACGGTCAACAATCTCTTATCCCAAGGAATGAACATCCCAAGGCAATTCAGAGTCGTTGTTTTTCCTGAACCAGTACCACCTGAAATAATGAAGTTCGCTGGTCGAGAACCAAGACCATCAACCCAGCACCACATAGTAGCAGCAAGGGATACGTCAATTGTACCAAATTCAATCAAATCAATAATTGTAATAGGGTCTTCTCGGAATTTTCGAATGGTTAGCGTAGGTCATCTTCAATCCAAATATTAGTTCGGCACATGCCATGCTCACGGTGAGCTACTTTCACACATTGTTGCCCACCATTGTACATCACTTCCTCAAGTAAATCATCATCTAAAAGTGGTTTCAAAGCACCATAGGGATTTGCTGGAGTATTTCCGTCAACGTGATACATTGGGCTAGGGTGATTATTCTCCATGTAAATCGTAACGCTGTCATATCTTGCCATGATTTCTTCACTCATTTTTTCACTTCCATTTTCAACCAAACAATGATGATACCAAATATGACCCCATGTAAACAATCTGTGAGAGTAATGCCCATGGTGCTATCCACCAAATAGATGAATTAAGAGATTTACCCAACATTACCCCTGATACCATTACTGAAAATGCTGAGCCCGCCGTAAAATAAAGTAACATTGAAGGATGGAATAGACCCATCGGAATCCCAGACTCTGGGCCTGCAAAAAGGCCAAACATGAATCCAATTGTTGATGGGAGCAAAGCGGCCATTAGAATCTGAAGAGTAAGTGCGTGACCTTTCAAATCTAGAGCCCTCTTGTTTCGTAAACGCATTAATCGGTCATACTCAAGGCTCATTGAGAAGGTTACATCTGCCAATGGGGCTTCATTTTCATCGGCCGTTTGTAGAAGATTGAAAGCCCTTTGAACTGTTGGTGAGCGGGTATCAAGTGCAAATTCCGACATCGCAGCATCAAATGTAGTAACCCGACTACGAGCTAATGCTTTTCGCAACATGAGTCCTAGCAAGTCATCTCTCTGATTAGCCATTGTAGTAATCGCTTGTTGTAATCCAAGACCTGCTCCAATAGATGTGGATATTCCTTCAAGTAGTTCAGGTAAACTTGATTCTATTTTATTCAATCTCCTACTTTCCAACAAAAATGGTAATCCACCACCCATTGAAATAATTGTAAGTGGCACAAATATGGATATAAGTAGTGAATCAGTTACCATATCAAAGAGACCAGGTATCCCAATTGCCATTTTCACACCCCAGGATCCTTCGCTTTGGCACCAAGTAACATGAGTACAAGTAAGACAATCGTAACTAGTAGGCCGCCTTTGTAAGCAAACATCATCTTGTCAACAGGAGGAATGGTTACTCCTGGAACACCTTGTAAACCACCTAATAAGAAAGGTGAAATTGCTAACAGTCCGAGAATTAACGGAGCTAGAAATCCAAGAATAAGTGCTTTCTCTGGCAGACCTGACAAATCTTCGATGTAACGCTTCAATCGGTCTGTTCGGTTCTCTTCTGCTCTTGAGGCTTGTTGCTCAAGAGATGCTGCCAAATCGGTGTTTGAAACGACATTGTTTAGCATTGATGTGAGTAAACGTTGATAATCAGGGCTTTTTGATGATTTGATGAGACGGCGTAGTTCATCCTCTAATCGCTGCCCTGAATTAACACCTGATAGAGCCTTAGAAAAATCAGATGAGATGATTCCATAACCACCTTTTGCGATATGAGTCATTGATGACTCAAGCCCAACCCCAGCACCAATTAGCACTTGTATACCTCTGAGTGCATAAATGAGGTTGATTTCCTCCTCTTGAGCACTCATACAACCAATTACTCCTTCAGACTACATCCTCAATGAGTAAAAACTCAAATTCATTGCTGCCACTATTATAGCGAACACGTGCAAAGCAGACTTTAATCTCCTGTTCTTCGAATGGGTCGATAAACCAGCAGGTCCCAGAACGGAATATTGTCTGAGCCTTTAGATAAGTTGGCATATCAATCCGGCCACTCAATGAGAATTCCATACTCTCAGACCCTTGGTCGATTAAATCGTCACCTTCACCATCACGAGCGATTTCACGTTGAAATCTACGCCTAATTTCAATCTCCACGGTGCAACCATCTAATTGCAACCAATCACCGTCTAAAGAGCGGATGAAACAGGAAAGACCGTCCGACATTTGAGTTCCCTCGGTGGGCACACGTACCGGACTCTAATTGAAGGTAGCGCGTAACTACCTCAATTTGAGTCAATGTGGCCAAGGAATCCGAATGATTGCTCAAATACCAAGCCGTCCTCCATTAGTAGGTCAACTGTTACTTCCCCAACACTTCTCGATATCCCTTTTGATGCTAAATCATTCATGATTGCGTCGTAAGGTACCCCATCCCCAGGGTTATTGGCTAGCAAGTATTCAGAAATCCATTCTTTCACCTGCTCAGTAGAGGTTTCTGAATCGTCCGTTGATTCATCCGCTGAAGACTCTGTCTGCAACGAAATCGTGGAAAGATTACCTTCTGAGTAATCAAGAGCTCTCAATACACCAACCATGTATACATCTGGATCAATGCTAGAGTAATGGCCTCTACCAGTAATTAATCCCGAAATAAGGTCATCTGGGATTCCTACCTTGCGGTATACATCAGCAGATGGTTCTAAGTCACTGCTCTTTTGGAAGAAATCAATGCGACGAAGAGTTGCATCTGCTGTTTCAACTAGCCAATTAGCATACCCCTCGCCATTAATCATGGTAAACTCCTCTAACCTCATGCCGGTGAACACACCGCCATCGTCGGTTTGATATGGACTAGCCTTACCTATTGCGAGAAGTAAAATTGGTTCTTCATTCTGGTCAAATTTTGCAACTAATTCCTCTACTTGTGCATGGATTTCTGGTTGAAAGGATCCTACATTGAACATGTGAAGCCCCGTTGGGTCTCGAATTGAGCCACGATAATTTGCTCCACTATCACCATCTCTACGTTCCATACGCTCAAGTAATCCACCCACCATCATTCGGTTCACTTTAGCACCCAGTTTGGTGATTACAAAGGTGGGGTCATATTCCCCAGAACCTTGTTCTATGAGGTCTGATTCAAAGTATTCTCTAGCAAATAACCGAATTGCTGGTTGACGTGTGAAACGGCTCAAATTGCCACCCCCCACTTTGCTCTAACCGCTTTAGATTTATCCGCGGGAGCAGTGCTTGACACCTCTATTTCAGAAGCAAGGAACATCGCCCCCTGCTCATCAACTAAGCAACGGCCTCGTGCAATCACAGACCTACCAAGAAGGTCTGCACGCAAACCTTCTACGAAGGTTTCTGCACCAAAATCATCAATTTGAGAAGTTACTTGGTCAATGTCTTTGCCAAGATATCCCTCTGTTGATATGCCATTCAAAAGTATCGAGGCACTCTGAGCACCATCATCAATCACCATCCTTAGACGCATATCTTTGACACCTTCAACTGTCCCATGGTCATTACAAGCATGATCCCTGAGTACTCGGCGACACTCTGGGCAACGGTGAATAATACCACTATCTGGCCGTACAGATACGATACAACCTGTAGTTTCAACTCCATTCACAGAGCTACCGTTTACAAGTCCCCCTAAGTCGTGCTGCACCCAATGGTTGGAAGCATCTATCTCATCCCAAGGTGGGCTCCCCAATATTTCTACTTGATCTGCTCGGTCAATGGTGATGTCAGGTGTCCCTTGCCAAGACCGGACCCTCGCACCACTAACAGATACAAATACTGGTAATTTTTCGGCATTAATTGGTAATTTGTCCCAAGCAGTCATTCGGCATCTGCCGGTTGGGTCAATTATTTCCCCACCCCAAAGTGTCTTCTCTTCACCATCTGAATTGGTGAAATTTCTTTCAGTCCATTCAATCACTTGAGCGACTACTGAAACATCCCGTGAACCATCTGTAAGTTTTGAGATATCTAATCTTGATGCACCTTCCAATTCATTCGTCTCAGCGAAGTTGCTATCATGGAATACCTCAACTTTTGTTTGGTCGCCAATATTCAACTCTGGAGTATCTCGGAAACGTCTGATTGAAGCCCCTTCAATGCGAATTAGAGACCCCACTTCGTGGTCAAAATCTGACCAACTAACAAATCCAATTGCACCAGAAGAATCAGCTACTTTGCCCTTGATAATATCTAAATCTCCACTACCATCTTTTTTACTAATTGTCTGTGCATTGACTGCCATCAAACGACCAACGATAGTCACAAACCCATCACGTTTCCCGGCTTCCTCAATTGTGATTGGGTCGCTAGTTGCTAACGAAACTGCAGGGCCGCCCTCTTCAAGAACAACTATTCTACTACTACGATTGATATTGATTGACTTCTTTCCTTTCCATTCATTCACGCTGACACCTTCCATCCGTACCACTGAACCCGGAGCCATGTTTTCAGCATGCTCACCCCAATCTTTGAAATCCCAACGCTCAGATTTCCCAGATTCCCCGTAAGGGACATCCTCAATCCAGCCGAATGCAATTTGTTTTTCTTCCCCACGAACGGTTTGTATTCTAGAAACATAAGTAACTACTTTTACATCAATGGTAACATTACTATCTTCGTTACCTAACTCAGCAAAGCGGTCAACCTTTTTCGTCTCTTTGTAAGCAGTTCTAGCTGCACTTTGCACCTTCTCTTCACTGACTTCAAAGCGCCGCAAAACTGAACGGAACGAATCCTTGGGTGGTAGTAAAAATTCTTTGAGATATTTCTCAAACTCTTCTCGCACTTTTTCTGGATCGGCATCCTTTGCCTGCTCCAGTACTCTCTTAACATAATCATCTATTTCATCTGTCGCCATACGCAATTCCTCTTGCAATTGGAAGTTCAAAAGTACTCGACTAACCCAACCGCTTCAGACAACTCCGAACGCGCACGTCTCCGTGTATATGCATCCGAGGCAACAGTCTGGCGTGCGGGTTGGGTAAGACTCTGCACTCCATCACCTCCGGGAGTCAACACCGATACCCGACAGTTCATAATAGATTGCCTGTAAATCAGGTAATGGTAGTGCATGAACTTAGAAGCAGACACTGGTTGCCTCAAGCCAATGGGTGAATGGGGCGAATTCGTTTTTAACGGCCAAAAAGTAGCCCCGGGTAACCGTTTAGAGACCGCCTTATCTGTTGGAAAAGACCCTCTGGGACAAAGTGCGGACATCCCTGTACAAATTCTTCACGGGGCTAAAAAAGGACCAACAATCGCAGTAACCGCTGCAATCCATGGTGACGAACTAAACGGCACCGGAATTATCCATCACCTAGTGTATGGTGTAGACCATATCCCTGGCACTCCCGATGACCACATCGACCCAACTCAATTATCAGGCACATTGATTCTTGTTCCTGTTGTAAATGTTGAAGGTATGATGATGGGAACGCGCACAACACCTGATGGCCGTGACCTAAACCGCCTATTCCCCGGCTCAGAATCGGGTAACCAATCTCGCCGCCTTGCTCACGCACTTTTCACCAAGATTGTCAAACGTTCTGACTACCTGATAGATTTGCATACAGCACCAATCACGCGCATGAATGTACCACAAATCAGAGCTGACTTAGATAAAGCAAAATGCAAAAAAATTGCTCGTGCCTTCGGAACTAAAGTTATCATGAATTCGAAAGGCCCTAAAGGCAGCATTCGTCATGAAGCCACCAAGGCTGGAACTCCTACAATTCTGCTGGAAAGTGGTACATCTCACCGATTTGAACCCGATGCCTTGGAAAGTGGAGTATTGGGGATTCTCAATGTCCTAGCCCACCTTGGCATGCTAAAACGAGATGTCGTTCAGCCAGATTGGAGAATAATAGTCCGCAAATTCCGCTGGGTTCGCGCCCCAGTAGGTGGTATATTACACACCCTAATTGTTGGAGGAGCAACTGTCAAGGAAGGTGAAACCATTGCCTATGTTACTGACCCATTTGGTGCCCGCGTTGATGATGTAACCAGCCCTGTCAATGGTTATGTGGTGGGCCTTGCGACTACACCTTTAGTCCGTCCCGGAGACCCCATTGCAAACATCGTATTTGTCAGAGAAAAAAAGATTCAGGAAATTCTTGAAAAAGAGGGGGATGAGAAAGTATCTCAAACTACTCGTGGTGAAGATATAGCAGAACAAGATATCGATGATGAAGATGGGTCTACGCTTGATGAAACTGAAGTATCCGGGTAATTTTAGACAAAAAGTGCGATAAGTCCGAAGAACCAGCACTCTAATTTTTCGATAATCTAGATGTCAGGATGAATGAAAGAAGTGCGATAGGCCGGACTTGAACCGGCGGCTTCCAGATCTTCAGTCTGGCACTCTCCCAGCTGAGTTACTATCGCTTGTGCTCCGGCGACTCGGCCTCGCTCTTCAAGCCTTTTGGCCTAGCCGATTCATTCTACGCCGTCAAGAGTCGCCTTCTGGAAGTCATGTATCTGCTTCATTCCGATTTCAGCCAAGTCAACAAGCGCATTCAATTCTTCACGAGAATATGTTGATTCCTCGCCTGTAGATTGAACTTCAATGAAACGGCCATCAGCAGTCATTACAACATTCATGTCAACATCTGCATTGCTATCTAGAATATAATCCAAATCAAGATAGGTTTCGCCATCAACAAGCCCAACACTAACCGCTGCAATATCGTTAGCAAGAATAGATTGCTCGTGTGCTTTACGCGCATCTGAATCAAGTTCGGGCGCTTTCCAACCAGATTTTTTCTCATCGTAAGTTGGACGTAAATCCTTTGGTAAGGAATCACCGCTTGCAATTAATCTACGAATCCCTAACCTTAGAGCAATATTCGCGGCAGTAATTGAAGCGCAGCGAGTCCCCCCGTCTGCATTGAGTACATCACAGTCCACTGTTAGAGCAACTGGGCCAAGTGCCTCTAGGTCAATCGCCCCACGTAGTGAGCGAGCGATGAGCCTCTCAATCTCGTAAGTACGGCCTTTAGCACCTCTCCTTTCCCTCTGAAACCTTGAGTCTGTTGAACCCGGTAGAAGAGAGTATTCTGAATGAATCCAGCCACGGTTTGCATCCCGCGGGAACCAACGTGGCAGTGCATTCTGCTTGGTACAGCAAGCTAGCACAACAGTGTCGCCTTGCTTGTAAAGAACCGATGCCAATGCATTCGGTGTAAAATCTAGTGTAACTGAGATTTCTCTCATCTCATCATTGTCTCTTGAGATTTCAAGGTCGGTCTTCTTCAATTTCGCCATTGAGCCGCCGACCTACCCCTCCCTCTTAAGCGCGTTCGTAGCAGAATACCTGCCATTCTTAGCGGCGAGCGTGTTTTGGCCTGAATGCATCTACAACTGTGGGGTCTGTCTCAATGTAAGGCCCGCCAATCAAGTCAATACAGTAAGGAACTGCAGCAAAGATTTCGTCAATCGTTTCACGGATTGCCTTTGGCGCACCTGGCAAATTGATGATTAGCGCTTGACCACGAATCCCAGCAGTTTGACGCGATAAAATCGCTGTAGGCACATAACGAAGTGAAACCGACCGCATTTGTTCACCAAATCCTGGTAACATCCTACTGCATACCGCTTCGGTCGCATCTGGCGTCACATCTCTTGGCGCTGGGCCTGTTCCACCAGTAGTAACAACCAGATTACATCCTTGTACATCAATCAAATCAATGAGAGCCCCCTCAATAGCCTTCTGTTCATCTGCAACAACAACAGAAATCGCATCCCATTCAGAGAGTAAGGCCTCTTCAAAGAAACCACGAATTACTGGTCCACTTAGGTCCTCGTACTCACCACTACTAGCACGGTCTGAAGATGTGAGTATCCCTACTTGGATGAACTCACCTACACCAGCCATACCAACTCCACCCATCACCTGCATATCAAGAACGCCCCGAAAGTAGACGCCATATTAATTGCGCTGAATAGATTATTTAACCCACCACACCATTGAGTGGATTGGATGGAAACAACTATTTTTCTTTTTCTGCAATCTCACTGAAAAATTGTTTTGCTTCATCTAACCGCTCTTTTCGCTCGGAAATATCGATTGATTTTTTCCTTGCAATCATGCCGGTGGAAGCATCTAATTCTGACAACTCCTTTTCATCATCTTGACGAACTTCTGCAAGCCTTTTTTTGGCGCTCATAAATTGAGAATCCGAGAGGTCCCCTTTGTCATGAAGTTCTGTAAGGAGGTGAAGTTTGGCAATAAAATCTTCACGTTGTTTGTTTCTCCACATCTGATTGGAAAAGAATAGTTGAGATAGCGTAGCAGCTAATGTACCAAACATTCCAATTCCAACAAAGAGTAAGAATGTAGCAACCACTCTTGCACCAACGGAATGTGGGAAATATTCCCCATATCCAACCGTAGTAATCGTCTCAACTGCATACCAAATAGAATTATCAAAAGTCAGTACTAGTGTGGCCTCATTACAGGTGGGGTCAGCAATGCATTTGTCTTCATACTGAATCTCAAACATGAGAGTTAATACTGCACCTGCAAGGGTTAGTAGTAAAACGATAATGAATAAATGAGTTATGCGTTTTTGAACTGAAACTTCTCCGCCTTCAGCAATATTGAGCATTCTCAAAATTGCTTGTATTGCCGGAACTAAGAGAAGAAATCTGAGCACACCAGCGCCACCCAACCCAGGGATTGCAGTCCCTAACAAAGGGAACAGGGCAATCACCTGATAGAAATTCCATTTCCACCACTCTATGCGATTATCAGTTTCAGAGTGTGATTTTGCTAATACTGTGACAAAGTAACCTAGCAGAAGAATGTCAATGATCACTAAGATTGTCCATTCGGATTGGTTTGTATTGCGTAAATCGTTGATTGAATCATAAACTATGATGCCAATTGCTAGTAAAGATGATGTGAGAAAAATAATCTCTTGAGTATTGATGAGTGACTTCGTGAGTGGTGTATACCACGCCTTCTTCTCACCCATATAATAGCGGCCAAGTAAGAGGGAATATCACGGTTGCCTCGCTAATGACAACTGAGAACCGATTTGTTGGTGTTAATTTATTTCTTGGAAGGGTGAACGATTCTTGATTTCAGAATATATCATCGTCATCGTCATTGTCATCAAACATGTCGTCATTTTTACCCTTGGATTTGCTCCCTTTAGCCTTAGATTTAGCAGGTTTCTCTTTTGATTTTTCTGCAGGTTTCTCAGCAGGTTTCTTAGCGGGTTTCTTAGCAGGTTTCTTACCTTTTGTACCCTTGCCTTCCGCTTCCTCCGCTGCCAAACGCTTCTTCTTTTCTTCTGCTTCTCTAGCAGCCAATTCTTCTGGGTCAAGACCCTGTTGTAATGCCAACTTTATCCTACGTTCATCACGAGCTTGCTTCTCAAGCAATCTGTGTCTTGAACGGTCATATTGCTGTAACATGAACATTGCATCGTGCTCAAGCAATGGTGAATCTGAAATCACAGTAACATCTAGCCAATCGCCATCTTCTGCCAAAAATTCTGCTAAAGGCTCAAACTTTAGATCAGACTTTTTGACTTGAGTATAATGTAGAGCATTACCCATGCGGTGTTCAACTCCAGAAAAGTGGCAGTAGAATTTTTTACCACCCAGTGTGTCACGCACCATATCAAATAATTCCCCATAATCTTCACTGGTTCTTAGACGGCCGTGGCCGCGGGAATGGATATGTGCCATATTGAGCACAGGAACTGTTCCTTCAACGTGATTACTAACCTCCAAAACTTCCTCTAGAGTGCCCCATAATTCTTGACGTCCACTAGTCTCAATACCAACCAATGCTGGAGTATCATCGTTCAACCAAGGGAATGCAATATGCTGTTCTTCAAGTGATTTGTCGCCCCACAATTCACCAACCCGCTCAACCACACCGGCCATTATGTTAGCAACTTGCTCGTTGGCTTCTTTGCCTCTGCTAAACTCCAAATAAGGACCAACATGAAAGACAATATGCCTAGCATTTATGACCTTAGCTGCCTGAATTGATGCTTCCATTTTTGCTAAGGTTCTGCTTCGTTCTCGGCGATTACCGAGTAACTCTGCGTAGTAAGGACCATGCAAGTTCATCTCAAACTTGGTTTTATGAGAAAGTACACCTGCTTGCCAGTACTGGTCAAAGTGCTTTGGTTGGACGGTTCTGACAGTTTGAATCTCCATGGTTTCAAGTCCAAGAGTGGTGATATCATCCATCCCTTCAACGATTGTTCTACCCTTACATGAAAGCGGAACACCCGCCGGACCTAGTTTTAGTGACACCTCATCATCCCCTCCGACCTCCCGGCCGAATCGCTGTTCTTTGTTAATACTGTGTGCAGACAGGCTCTTTCAGGCTAATAATTTGCTAAAAAGTCCGCCGCCATTATCAGTTTGTGACCCGCCCTACTTGAACCAATTGATTAATCTTTAGAGGAATTTGAATCAACTTCACTTAGGGCGGAATCGTTGCGAGTTCGAATTACGAAGATACCCCCTCCGAACCCAAGCACTAAAATCGCGATTGCTGTTAAAATAATCCACAAATCGCCTTCAACTGATGGGGGTGCCTCCTCTAACACCACTAATGTCTGGTCAATAGTTACATTATGAATCACTTGAACATGGCCTGTAGACCATTTTACACGCACTTCCTTGACCTGTGTTTCACTACCCAATCCAACATGGACTACTGGATCCCCTGAGCCAAGATAACCTGAGCCAGCATAGGTTTGTTGTGAGATTACACTACCGTTGGGTAATTCAACCTCAACCAACATTCCAATACCATAACTGTTTGACTGATTTCCTTGTAATTCAATTTTGAGCCAGTGATTACCCGTGATTTGGGCAGCATTATTCTCAAACAGTTGTAATGGCCCATCAGAGTTAGCGACTATTATGTCAATATCCCCATCACCATCGAAGTCAACCACTGAAGCCCCCATACTCTTTTTATGGCCGCCTAGACCAACTTCGTCGGTGATATCAGTTAACCAGCCATTGCCATCATTACGGAACAGTGTGTTTTCCTGAGTCGGAACATATGTGTTGATTCGACCAGCAGTTGTGAATAGGTCAAAATCGCCATCAAGGTCGTAATCAAAAAAGTGGCAATCCCAATTGACCGTGATTCTCTTATCGTCATCATTATGAAAATCACTATCTAATTCTCTCTGAAATGATTGCCCATCTTGATTATACCAAATGAAATTAGGTCCGAAATTTGTCTGACAAAGGTCAAAATCCCCGTCACCATCAATGTCAGCAGCATGAGCACCCATACCAGTTCCTTGTAGTAACAATCCCACTTCAATCGTTACCAAATCAAAAGTACCATCGCCATTATTTTCGTATAAGGGGGAAATACCAAAGTCACTGGCAATGAAGAGGTCTTCCCAACCATCTTGATTGTAATCAAACCATAATGCAGCCCAAGTAACTCCTGTGCCCGCAGGTGAAAGGACATTTCCATTTCCAAGTACTACATTTCCACCACCGACCCCAGATGGTGCTTCATCTTGTGATTCATTCGAAACTGCTGGGATGAAGTCCTCGCTAGGATTGAGTTCTTGACCAGACAGGCGGCCAGCCTCAATTGTCTGGTCACTAAATTCAGGAACCCCATCACCGTCGGAATCACCCTCATTCCGGTACAGGATGTTTGTCTCCGGCCACATCTCAAAATCTCTCTCATCAACAATACCCGAATTGATAGAATACAAATCAAGGTCGCCATCATGGTCATAATCGGCCCACACTCCACCAGTTGAATGGCCTGGGTTGCCAAGATTAGTAACCATTGTTGGAAAACATGATATTTTCTTCACCGCCGGAATGAATAGCAGATGCTGAAAAGTCTGCAGCCCCGAAGTTAGAGATGTAAAGATCCACATCACCATCCCCATCAAAATCTGCCCAACTTGCTCCAATTGCTGTTGAATTTGCTAATTTCACACCTGCTACTACTGAAACATCAACAAATTGGCCACCGTCATTCCGCATCAAAAATGTCTCACCAGAACGATTCTCAACTATTGCCCCATCAATTACTGACTGAGCAGTGCCTTCTGCAAAACTATCTTCAGTTTCCATCCCAAGTTGGTCAAAACGAGCAGTGACATAGAGATCTAAATCGCCATCTCCATCATAATCACCCCATGATGTACCTGGGCCATAAGATGCCCAGTTAGAAAGCGGCCCAGAAGAGATATTGGAAAGCCCTGTGATATTACTAACATCAGTGAATTCAACCCCTAGTGGGTCAGACCCTGAACTCTGTACGGCCCCTCCAAGAGCCGGAGAAAATGCAGAAGCGAGCAAAACCAACAATACTAGAGTTGGTAAACTGCGACGGCCACTTTGATTCATCGGCATTCAACCTCTTACAGGCCTCGGGAGAAGTTATTGCATGAATAATCTCCTCATAAAATAATGAAAAACTAACCGACCGAAAGTAACGGGTATCTAAGCCCCCTCCGCGATACATGAGCGAATCGGCGCTTGCTGATGCAATCTCTGCATTTCGTGACGGAAATCCGGTTTTAGTCTTTGATTCTGACTTTAGAGAGAGAGAAACCGACCTACTTTGGCCAGCCACCGCCGCAACTCCTGAAGTAATGCGACAATTACGCAAAGATTGCGGCGGCTTACTTTTCCTTGCAATTGGCCACGACGTGGGCGAACTTTTCGACCTTCCTTACCTCCAAGACCTACACACTAACACTACACTTGTAGGAGAGCACCCCGTTTTGGATGTCTTAATCACCGACGATTTACGATACGACACACGTAGCGCTTTCACCTTGTCACTAAATCACCGAAAAACATTCACGGGAATAACTGACCGCGACCGAGCCTTAACCACTCGCCGTTTTGGAGAATTGACTGGTGAACTAATCGAAAGTCAAGTAAAAGGGAAAGAGGCAATTGCAGCACTTGGCTCAGAATTTCGTACACCAGGACACATCCCTCTATGTCGCGAATCACCTGGAGGACTTGCTACGCGGCAAGGCCACACAGAACTTGCAGTTACGATAGCGCGCTTGTCTGGAAACGTTGCTTGCACCATCGGCGCAGAAATGCTACAACCAAATGGCGATGGTGCCCTACCATTCGAAGAAGCAAAGAAATACGGCCAAGAACGAGGGATTCCAATCGTTAGTGGAGCTGACTTGTTAGCAGCAATGGACAATCAATGAGTTGAAGTGGGGCGACCAAGGAGTTGAATTTGATGTCACGGGTTATGGCAGTTGGAGTCTTTGACCTGCTACATGCAGGTCATCTTCACTATCTTGAGCAAGCAAAGGCTCTCGGTGAGCATTTGACGGTAGTAGTTGCTCATGATGAAACCGTCCGAAAAAGGAAGCATGAACCGGTTACTGGAATGGATTTGAGAAGGCGCATGGTTGAAGGATTGAAACCTGTAGATGTGGCCATCATCGGACTTCCACCATCTGAATCAATGTTTGACATTCTTGATGATGTAAAACCAGATATCATCGCATTGGGGTATGACCAAGACCACGCGGAAGAGTGGATCAAAGGCGAGCTTTTGAAGAGAGAAAAAGACCACATCCAAGTATGTCGAGTTGAAGGGCTCTCAGACGACCTTGATGGTACCCGTAAAATTATCTCTAGGATTCTTGAATTATCATCAGTTCAAAAGCAGATAGATGATACTGAAGGGAGTGAGGATTAATGTTCAGTGGAATCGTTCAGGGAACTGCTGAAATTACTTCAGCCACCCAACGTGATGACGTCTTAACTATCGAGGTGAAGTTGAGTGGTAATCTGATTAAAGAATTAGAAATTGGCGCCAGCGTTGCAGTAGATGGAGTCTGTTTAACAGCAGTTGAAATCACCGAATCAACAGCAAAATTTGATATTATCGAAGAAACCATTCGTTGCACTACCCTAGATATGGCGCGCAAGAACACAGAAGCAAATATTGAGCGCTCACTAAAATTTGGTGACGAAATAGGTGGCCACAATGTATCTGGCCATGTCACAGCCACCGCAACAATTAGTGAAGTCTCAGAAGGAGTAAATGGGCGCACATTGCTATTCACTTGTGGAGAGAACGAGACACCCTACCTAATGCCAAAAGGATTTGTTGCCATAGATGGAATCAGCCTAACAGTTGGTGAAGTCAACCGTGGTGGCAACTCATTTGATGTCCACCTAATCCCAGAAACTCTTGCAGTCACCACAATTGGCAAAAAAGGAATTGGAGACCAAGTTAATCTTGAACTTGATTCAACAACAGTTGCCGCTGTTGAAGCGGCAAAACAGATGCTAGCAAACCAGTAATAAGAATGAAATCCAAGAAGCCAGCCGAAATAAATGGAAGTGAAGAGATGAGCAACAACATCGGCATCGTTTGTGGAGAATTCCACCGCGCTGAAGTTGAGCAGATGCTCGCTTTCGCAAACGATACTGCACAAGAACTCGGCCTATCAGTCACAGAAGTGGTCTGGGTGCCAGGCTCAATGGAAGCACCATTAGCAGCCACAAGACTGCTTGAACAAGATGACATCGTAGGCGTAGCCTGCCTTGGAATAATCGAAAAAGGGGAAACTCAACACGGTTTGGCAATGGGGCAAGCGGTCATCAAATCACTAATTGAAGCCCAACTCGCATTTGACAAACCAGTTGGTCTTGGAATCATTGGACCGGGCGCTGAACCTCAACACATTGCACCTCGACTAGAGCCACACGCTCGAGCCGCAGTAGCAGCAATCGCAAAGATGCTGAAATAATTTTTATTCTCAAGGTTGATGAGGGACTGTCTCCCCCGCCACCACATGACAGATGTTCACAACGTCATCATCATCGGCTCGGGGCCGGCAGGATATACCGCAGGATTATACACGGCTAGAGCAATGCTTGAGCCGCTGATGTTCGGCGGCTACGCCGCTGGCGGCCAACTAATGCTAACATCTGACATCGAAAATTTCCCAGGTTACCCCGAAGGAATCGCAGGCCCAGAAATGATGACTGAATTACG
>LWDU01044226.1_pt1 | contig 37663 bp, 39 predicted proteins | sample 727161 | NCBI WGS metagenome assembly LWDU01 (sample SAMN04566230, study PRJNA314399) | hydrothermal vent metagenome | isolation source: deep sea hydrothermal plume seawater | place: Mexico: Gulf of California, Guaymas Basin | collected 2004-07-11
GCACCTGTCTCAGCAATAATACGAGTTTTCCCCATGCGCTGTGCCAATAAAGCCTGGCCAATTGTATTGTTAACTTTGTGTGCGCCAGTATGATTCAAGTCTTCGCGCTTAAGATGTATTTGGGCACCGCCTAATTTATTACTCAGGTTTTGTGCGTGGTATAAAGGTGTAGTACGGCCAACATAGTGCTTTAAGTCATGTTCAAACTCAGCATTAAATTCTTCATCATCTTTATATTTCTCGTAAGCTTGCTGCAACTCTGTAACAGCAGTCATCAAAGTTTCAGCTATGAATACACCGCCATATTGTTCGAAATGTCCTTTGTCGTCTGGAAGAGAGTAGCTCATTGTCGCACCTGATGAATGAATTGTTTTATTTTATCAATATCTTTTATCCCTTTTGAACTTTCAACGCCACTTGAAACGTCAACTGCATACGGGTTCACCTGCATAATTGCTTCTAAAACTGTTATATGGCTTAGGCCTCCAGCAAGAATAATTGGTAGGTCTATATCTACATTGGCAAGAGACCAATCAAAGCTCTCTCCTGTACCTCCATAGGCATTCTCATTGAATGCATCCAACAATATGCCGCTTGCTTTAGAGTATTCTGTTGCTTTTTTTATAATATCTGTATGCTTGTTAACACGTAAAGCTTTAATATAGGGCATACCATATTGCTCACAATCACCAGGACTTTCATTGCCATGAAACTGCAGCGTATCAAGCGGCACTTCGCACAAAACCTCGTCAATGAAGTCTGGTTCAGAGTTAACGAACAGTCCAACACGGTTAACGAAAGGAGGCAAAGAATTGACAATGTTGACAGCAGTCTCAACTTCGACATTGCGAGGGGATTTATCGAAAAAAACTAAACCAATAGCGTCAATACCAAGTAATGCTGCCTGTCTAGCATTTTCTGCTTGAGTAAAACCACATACTTTTATTTTCATTATTATTTAATGCCTTGTCTCGTCTATAGCTTCACTAGCAACCTGCGCTCTAATTTTATCTTGGTCAACCCACCACTCATTTTCAGTTAACAGGTCCAGTGCGCCTGATAATTTCTTTAAAAAGACTTCTGGCTTATCTAGCTCAAGCGTCTTGCGCCAAAGGTCAAATGAAGATTGGTCACTTATAAGAGAATGCTTATCCGCTACACTTGTTAACATTTGTAGTGAAAAAAAGGTTAGGTCGTCATCCTTGCCACAGCGGACTGATGTTATGTAGTGGGCTACTGCAGCAGCCACTGCCCTCGTATCTGCCCCCTCTGGTGACTCGTCTATCAAGTGTTGTATCATAGCAACTGTAATTTCTGGGTCTATTGGAAAGATTACGCCCAGCCAGATAGCGTGAGCTAATGCTTTCAATGATTCTGGTCCCTCGGATAAGTACATAACATCACAAGACTCAACAGCCAACTCCCATAGTTCTGCATCGTGTGCTAAATTAAACGCTTCAGAAGCCTTGGACCATGCGTCAGAACCTTTGTAACGTTCGACCTGTATTCTCCCAATCTCGAGTAACACTTTTATACGTTCTTCTACAGGGGAGGTTTTATCTTGACCTAAAAGTTTTCCTTCAAAATACTCTAGTCTGGCCTTCAACTGTTCTTCATTCGCATACACGTCTTCAGAATCATCCCCATCAAAAACATCTTGCCCTTTGTTTAAATATTTAAATCCCATAATATTAAATTAATAATTAATAAAAGGCAGCCTCTAGCCTGTCTTCCCAATTTTCAGGTGTATCTCCATAGTCAGGCTTTACGTCCATCCTAAAGAAACGCTCTGATCCTGTCTTAGCGATTGACTTTATAACTAAAACCAAATCTTCGAATGATTCTATATCGGTATATGAAATCATAACTTCGCTTAACAATAACATTTAGACAGCCAAAGTACAAATGATTAGTATTTTACACTGGGGGCGTATAAATTGTTTCAGATCAGGCTAAAAGTATAAGGTTACTAGCTCTTATTAGAGGCTTTAGTTTTTTTTCGTTTTGAAGCTTTGGCTTTGATTTTGCCTGAAATAGCCTTCTTGCACTCTTCAATAGTTAAATCGTCTGGCTGCTTGTCGCCAAAAAATTTCTTAATTGTGATATTTTTTTGCCCTTTCCCGCGCTTTTTACCATTCCATATGTAGGGACCAAAACGCCCATTTAGTACTTGAATATCTGAACCCTCAAACGTTTTAATTGTACGCTCGGCATCAAACTTTTCTTTCGCTTCAATAAGTAATAGCGCCACCTCTATGGTTACCTCTTCAGGTGTATGCTCTTTTAGAGAAACATATTTATTACCGTACTGAATATAAGGCCCAAATCTGCCATAGTTAGCCTTTACTTTCTGACCATCAAGAGTTTCTCCAATATGTCGAGGCATATTAAAAAGCTCTAGTGCATCTTCTAGTGTTATGCTTTCAATGTCTTGGCCGGAACGAAGTGAAGCAAAAACAGGCTTCTCTTCATCATCCTGAGTTCCAATCTGAGCAAACGCACCATAGCGCCCAAAACGCACGCTTACAGGTTTGCCTGTCTTTGTATCATCGCCCAGAATGCGCTTGCCATGAGTTTCGTCTCTAGATATTTCTTTAGCTAGTTCTATCTGCTCATGAAAGGGGTGATAAAAATCCTTAACTACACTTTGCCAAGCAACGTTCTCAGTGGCAATCTTATCAAAACTCATTTCTAAATTTGCTGTGAATTCATAGTCAACTATGTTGTTAAAGTTCTTTACTAAAAAGTCATTCAGCATGTACGCTACGTTTGTTGGAAATAATTTATTTTTCTCCGCACCTGTATTTTCAGTTGCTACTGACTCAACTACCTTATTGTCAATAATTTCTAATAACTTGTATTTACGCTCACGTCCGTCTCTTGTCTCTTTAGATATGTAGTTTCTATCTTGTACAGTAGTCACCATACTCGCAAAAGTTGAGGGCCTGCCAATACCCATTTGTTCAATCTGTTTTACTAAAGATGCCTCTGAATATCGAGACTTTGGCCGTGAAAAACTTTCCCTAGAGGAGCAGCTAGATAGCTCCAATCGATCTCCTGAACTTAGCTTTGGTAGTAGCTTGTCGTCAGTAGACATATAGTCATACACACCTAGAAACCCAGGAAATAATAAAACCTCGCCACTAGCAACAAAAGATTCTTCTCGGTTCGAAATGTTTGTATAAATTTTAGTTTTTTGTAGCTTTGCATCACTCATTTGTGAAGCTAGTGTGCGCTTATATATAAGTGAGTATAGTTTAGATGATTGCTCATCAAGCCCAAAAATGTTTGGCTTAGTTAGGTCGGTAGGACGAATAGCTTCATGGGCCTCTTGGGCGCTAGCGTTCTTGGTTTTGTAACGCCTAAGATTGTGATAGTCTAGGCCAAATTGTTCAATAATTTGTGTCCTGGCTTCATCAATAGCTATCTCAGAAAGGTTAAATGAATCTGTCCTCATATAGGTTATTGCGCCATCTCTATACAGATGTTGGGCTATGGACATGGTCTGTTTAACTGAAAACCCTAACTTTTGAGAGGCCTCTTGTTGCAGCGTTGAAGTGATAAAAGGTGGCTTTGGTGATCGCTTAGAAGGCTTTTCATCAATATTAGAAACTGTTAGTTCGGCACCAATTAGTGCATCTAAAAACTCTGAAGCCTCAAAGTTGGTGCTAAATTCTTTATCTAGTTGAACATTAATAATTTCTTCAAAGTTATTTACTAACTCTGCTTTAACTTTGAATGAGCATTTAGGAACGTGCTTAGTTATTTCCCTCTCTCTTTCAACAACTAGCCTCACTACTGGAGACTGAACCCTTCCAGCCGAACGGGCACCTGATATCTTGCGCCAAAGTACCGGTGAAATCTCAAAACCAACTAGCCTGTCAATAATTCTACGCGCCTGTTGCGCGTCTACAAGATGTAGGTCAACAGTTCTTGGGGATGCCACTGCATCTGTTATTGCTTGCTTTGTTATCTCATTAAAAACAATTCTTGGTGTGTCAGATGGTAATTTTAGTGACTCTAGTAGGTGCCAGGCTATAGCCTCACCCTCTCGATCCTCATCAGTTGCTAGGTAGACAGTGTCTGCACTTTTGACCAGTCTTCTTAATTCAGCAACTACTTTTTTCTTGTCGTTACTTACAATATAGGTTGGTTGGAAATTGTTATCTAAATCAATGCCCATATCTTTTTTTGGCATATCGCGAATGTGGCCAATACTTGATTTAACCGTAAAGCCTTTGCCTAAAAAGTTTTCTATTGTTTTTGCTTTTGCTGGAGACTCAACAATAACAAGGTTTGTTGACATTATTGGATGGTATGGTTGTCGTCAGAGAATACGATAGACTCGAGCCACTGGGCTGAAATCATTTCATCTGAACTATTACCTAAAACCATCATAACTACCCACTTTAGATCATCCAAAGTAATACTGGAGTCGCCCAATGACATTACTTGATTTATGACCATTTCGCGCTGACTTGCGTCAAGTTGGCCAACGTTTTCCATGAACAATAAAAAGCCACGAGACTTTGCATCTATTTTTAATTTTTCTTCATCGCTATAAATTCTCATGCCACCATTTGTAGTGTCAAATGGCATAAATTTACCGTCCTGAAGTGTTGCAATATTTTCCAGCCAGTTTAAGGCTTTATCGATTTTAACAGTTTCAAATCCAGCCTCAGAAAGATGTGCCTTTAATGCTGTATCATCAATCTGATTTGCCGAGTCTTGCTCTGACTCTTCGAAAAGGTAATCGAACATGTAAGTTAAAACGTCTAGGATATTATTAGTCATAATAAATTATTTAGTTAATATAAGGCATGGAATGTGTGTTAATCAAATCAAGCTCTTGAGTAATTACTTGGGGACATAAGGCGTATTTTTCAACCATCTAGTAAACCATTATGAAATAGTAACGTCTGTATTTTAATAGGATTAAGGGATTTATACTTACATTTTTTAGAAAATGATTGGAAATCTATCCTAATTATCAAGGAGTAAAGGCTAAACGATGAACCAAAATAACTATAAAATTTATTCATTGTGTAGCTCCTTTTTAGACAAATTAATTAGGACACAATCTTTGCTGTTGCTTTGGGTACAGTATAACTAATATTTTAATTTTGATTAATAAATAAATATTTATCTTAATAAATAATTTTGTTTATTATAAATAGCACTATTTAGAGAGCGTAATTTTAATTATAATTACCTCAAAAAGGAGTCAATATGTCAATACATGAGGTGACTCATCCTTTGATACGCCACAAAGTGGGCTTACTTAGAAAGTCAAACATTAGCACTAAAGCCTTTAGAGAGCTTGCTTCAGAAATAGGCACTCTTTTGACTTATGAGGCTACCTCTTCTTTGCCAACTGAAGAGGTTGAAATAAACTGCTGGTCTGGGCCTATTAAGACTCAACAGCTGTCAGGAAAAAAAATTACCGTTGTGCCTATTCTTCGTGCAGGTATAGGCATGCTTGATGGAGTCCTTAACGCAATCCCAAGTGCCAAGATTTCAGTTGTCGGACTGTATCGTGATGAACAGACCCTAAAGCCAGTTACTTATTTTAAGAAAATGGTGGCAGATATTACTCACAGAAAAGCTATGATTGTCGACCCCATGCTGGCCACAGGTGGAACCTTGGTTGCTACCATAGAGATGTTAAAAAATGAAGGCTGCAATGATATTACCGGTATATTTTTAGTGTCGGCACCTGAGGGGATAGCTAATGTAAAAAAACATCACCCTGATGTTGACATTTACACCGCTGCAATAGACTCTCACCTTGATGAGAATGGTTACATAATTCCCGGTCTTGGTGATGCCGGTGATAAAATTTTTGGAACAAAATAATATAGCGATTATCTTGCTGAAAACTTGTTAATGAAGTATTGTATGTGTTAATTATTCTAATACTTATCAAGTAAACACATTTGATAAGTTATGGTAAAATTGCACGCTTTTATTGGCAAATATATATTATGAAAAGAACATTTCAACCAAGTGTATTGAAGCGCAAGCGCACTCATGGGTTTAGATCAAGAATGAGTACTCGCTCTGGTAGAGCTATTATAAATGCTCGTAGAAAAAAAGGACGCAAACGTTTAGCTGCTTAGCAACTATGAGCTATAGGCTAACCCGCAACAACAGAATCAATAAGCCCTCAGATTATAAAGATATATTTAATACAGGGCAGGCCGAAAAGGGCAAGTATTGGACAGTGATTGCTAAACCTAGTGACACTTCAGTAGCGCGCATTGGTATAGCAATTTCAAAAAAATACTGTAGACTTGCTGTTAATAGAAATCGTCTAAAAAGACTTGCTAGAGAAGCCTTCAGGCAGTCTAAAGATAGCTTAAGAAGTCTTGAGTGTGTAATCTTGTCTAGAAGATATAGACAAACCAGCAACTCTGAACTGTCAAGAGATCTACAAGCGTTACTACAGAAATTTAGTACTTCCTAATGCGTTACCTGTTAATTCTTCCTATAAAGTTTTATCAGCTATTTGTTAGCCCTATTTTGGGCACGAATTGCAGATTCTCCCCAACTTGCTCACAATACTCCGTAGATGCTATTAAAGAATACGGATTCTTTAAAGGTCTGAAGTTAAGCATAAAAAGAATTGGCAAATGCCATCCATGGCATGACGGTGGTTTTGACCCTGTACCAAAAAAATAACAATATAAATAAATTAACTTATGGAAAATCAAAAACTTTTTCTCCTCATCGCCATATTTCTAACCGTCTTTTTACTTTGGGATAAATGGACCTTTAAAGGTGCTCCCAGTGTATCTAACAATACTATCGAACAAACAGATGTGCCCTTAGTTAGTATCGAAGAGCCGCTCCCTGGGTCTGACGTTCCAAACTTTACGGTTGAAGATGTTAACTTTACAATAGAAAAACAAAATTCCTCAGAAAAGCTGCCTTTTACTACAGTAAAAACAGACATGTTGACGATAGAAATTAGCCATAAGGGTGGCGCAATACAGAGCGCCTATCTTAATAAATACCCTAATGAGCTCGGAAGCCAAGAAAAATTTCAACTTCTAAGTAATCAAAATGGCTCTATTTTCCGAGCTCAAAGCGGGTTAACCTCACATGACAAGTCTTTGCCAACTCACTTATCTTTATTTCAATCACAAAGTTCCGTCTATGAGTTAACGAATGACTCTTTAAGCGTTCCCTTTACATGGACAAATGGTAACGGCGTTCAGGTCACTAAAACTTACCATTTTAATAGAGGCAGCTATATAGTTGGATTGAGCTATGTAATTCATAATAACACTAACAGTCCTATTATAACTAAGAGCTATGCTCGTCTAGAGAGGGAGTCATTAGATCAGTCCAATATGATGATGCCTACCTTTACTGGCGGTATTGTTTATGATAAAGAATCTAACAGTGTGCAAAAAAATGATTTTGAGGACTGGAATGATTTCGACAGTAGTCTTGAAGATCAAACTGTTGGCGGCTGGATGGCTATGGTTCAGCAATATTTTGTTGCCGCATGGATTCCAAACCAGGAAGAAACACAAAAATTCTCTGCATCAGTTGTAAATAACCTATATAAGCTCACTGATGTAAGCAAACAAATAACAATTAATCCTGGAGCAAGAGCATCTTTATCTACTCACCGCCTTTATGTTGGTCCAAAAGAATATGGCAATATTGAGAAGGTCGCAAAAGGACTGAACTACTCTTTGGATTATGGCTGGTTGGATATTCTAGCCGACCCATTATCCTGGATAATTCACAAGGTTAACTCTTTTGTAAATAGCTGGGGCTTATCAATCGTAATCATAACATTTATGATTAAATTAGTGTTCTATCCGTTGTCTGAAAAATCATATAGATCTATGGCAGGAATGAGAAAGCTTGCGCCAAGATTGGCAAAAATTAAGGAGAGTTATGGCGATGATAGACAAAAAATGGGCCAAAAAACCATGGAGCTATACAAGAAAGAAAAAATTAACCCGGCCTCTGGATGTTTACCTATATTAATTCAAATACCTGTATTTATAGCTTTTTATTGGATGCTTTTAGATACTGTAGAATTAAGACAAACATCTTTCCTGTATTTGCCAGACCTATCTGCACAAGATCCATTGTATATTTTGCCTTTGATTATGGGGGCTTCTATGTTCATCCAACAAAAATTGAACCCACCACCTGCAGACCCAATGCAGGCAAAAATTATGATGTCATTGCCGTTCGTGTTTACTGTCTTTTTCTTATGGTTCCCTTCTGGACTTGTTCTTTACTGGGTAATAAACAACGTGCTATCTATAGCCCAGCAGTGGACTATTAATAAGCGCATCAATGGATAGAAATGTAAAAAATTTCTACATAAAATGAGACATTTCATTATCTACAGTCTGCAGTGTCCATACTAAATAATAAGGATGAGTACAGGCGATGGCGCGATGAAAAGCTATCGAGCACTAAATGCAGTATTGGTGAGTGTTTAATTGACATTATTGATCCCTTTAGTCTATCTAACTCAGAGAAAGAACATATACTCGGGGTTTGCTCATCCAATAACTTTGCACTGTTTCAATTAAAACAACAACAAAACATTGTTGAGGCTTTTATCAGTGTTAACCTACAGTTGGGTTTAAATAATTATGACCAGCACTTATATGCACATAGCAACGGTATAGCTCATATAACTAAAAGTGAGAACAATAATCAGGCTAACTATATACCTTACACAAACAAAGCTATTGGATGGCATACAGACGGTTACTATAATGAAGACGCTAAACGTATAAGGGCGTTCACACTCTTTTGTATTAACAAAGCGCTAAGCGGAGGTACCAGTGAATGGATGGACCACTGTATGGCTTACATACTTCTTAGGGAGGATAACCCAGATATTGTACAAGCTTTAACACATCCGCAGGCTATGTCAATTCCTCAGCATGAGATTGGTGGCAATGTTCGTAGGCCAAAATCTACAGGCCCCATTTTCTTTATCGACGACAATACATCAAAATTATCTATGAGATATACCCAGAGGAAGAAAAATATTAATTTTTTAGATTCTAACGAAGTGCTAGAGGCTGTAGAGTCTCTTGACGAGTTATTACGTTCAAACACTGATTACCATTTCAAACTTTTGCTTGAGCCTAACCAGGGCATAATTTGCAACAATGTTATTCACAAGAGAGATGAGTTTATTGATGATGCTAAAAACCCTCGTCTGCTTTTAAGAGGTAGATATTATGACCATATTTGAAGTCAGTGCCGTGGTTGCAAGGCCTATCTAGGCTATTAATAGATATTGGCTATCTCGTAATATATAATAAAACAATGTTTACACAAAAAGAAATATATATAAAGGCTAAACAAATAAAGCTAATTATTTTTGATGTTGACGGAGTACTAACAGATGGCGGTATATATATATCAGACGATGGCTCTGAATTTAAGCGCTTCAATTCGCTAGACGGACATGGAATCAAGATGCTTACAGAATTTAATATTGAGCCAGCCATTATTTCTGCCAGGTCTTCAAAAAGCGTAGAACACAGAATGCTGAAGTTAGGGGTAAAGCACATATACCAAAACCAAAATAATAAGCTCGTTGCATATAATAAATTACTAAAAAACCTGTCTCTAAAACCTGAGCAGATAGCCTACATGGGAGACGACGTGATTGACTTGCCGGTTATGTCAAAGATAGGACTTCCAGTTGCCGTTTCAAATGCACACGAATTAGTAAAAGAAAGGGCCTGTATTGTTACCTCTAATGCTGGAGGAAATGGAGCTGTAAGGGAAGTCTGTGACTTATTACTCAAGTCTCAAAACCTTTATGATAAAGCAATTAATAGGTATTTAGATTGACTGAATTCCAAAACAAGTGTTACTCATATCTAAAAAATAATGTGCCTCAAGGAAAGGTAACAACCTACTCTCAACTTGCAAAACTAATTGGCCACCCTAATGCGTATCGTGCTGTTGGAAGTGCAATGAATAAGAACCCGTTCGCACCAGAAGTGCCTTGTCACAGGGTAGTTAAGTCCAATGGTGAGATTGGTGGTTTTGCTGATGATTTAAGAATAAAAATCGAACTTCTAAAGTCGGAAGGTGTAGAAACAATTGATGGTAAGATAACCAACTTTAAGAAGTGCTTGTACATTCCTTAGCCCTTTAACAACTAACTATATAGGCTATTATTTACCCTTCCCTCTCATTTTAGAAATCATTTGCAGTTGAGCCATAGACTCTGCTAATGCGGCCTGAGTAGATGAAATATCAAAGCCGCTATCGGCGTTTGCCATTGCTTCTTCGGCGCGCTGTTTTGATTCAAGGGCTTTAGACTCATCTAGATCATGAGCCCTTATTGCAGTATCTGAAAAAATAGTAACCACATTTGGTTGCACTTCGACAATACCACCTGAAACATAAATTGAATCAACACCTTGATCTGTTTCAACCCTAACCTCTCCGGGCTTAAGTGTAGATAATAGTGCCATGTGTTTTGGATAAATACCTATCTCGCCAGTAGATGCGGGAGCAAATACACAGTTTGCATCGCCAGAATATAGCGACTCAGTTGCACATACAATATCGACGTGTATTGTTGACATTTACGAGCTCTCTGATGCTTTTTCTCGCACCTCATCAATTGAACCGGTCATATAAAAAGCCTGTTCCGGAATGCTGTCCAGTTCACCATCAAGGATTGCCTTAAATCCACTAATTGTATCTTTAAGTGATACGTACTTACCTGGCGCCCCTGTAAATACCTCGGCAACAAAGAAAGGTTGGGATAAGAAACGCTGAATTTTACGAGCACGAGATACTGACTGTTTGTCTTCTTCAGAGAGTTCGTCCATACCCAAAATAGCAATTATGTCTTTTAGCTCTTTATACCTCTGTAAAACTCCTTGAACTCCCCTAGCAACATCGTAATGCTCTTGTCCAACTATAAGCGGGTCTAGCTGTCTTGAAGTTGAGTCTAGAGGGTCAACAGCAGGATATATTCCTAACTCAGCAACCTGTCGTGATAATACAACGGTAGCATCAAGGTGGGCAAAAGTTGTTGCAGGGGACGGATCAGTCAAGTCGTCTGCAGGAACATATACAGCTTGAATTGATGTAATAGAACCTTTCTTAGTAGAAGTAATCCTCTCTTGTAATGCGCCCATTTCAGAAGCAAGTGTTGGTTGATATCCTACTGCCGAAGGCATACGACCCAATAATGCAGAAACCTCAGTACCTGCAAGGGTGTAACGATATATGTTGTCAATAAAAAGTAGCACATCTCTACCTTCATCACGGAAAAATTCAGCCATTGTTAGCCCTGTAAGAGCAACTCTTAGTCTGTTTCCTGGTGGCTCGTTCATCTGTCCGTAAACAAGAGATACCTTATCAAGTACGTTTGAATCCTTCATCTCGTGATAGAAATCGTTACCTTCACGAGTTCGTTCGCCTACACCAGCAAAAACCGAATACCCTGAATGTTCAATAGCAATATTACGAATAAGCTCCATCATATTAACAGTTTTTCCAACACCGGCACCGCCAAAAAGACCCACTTTTCCGCCTTTAGCAAATGGACAAATTAGGTCGATTACCTTTATTCCTGTTTCTAAAAGTTCTGCTGCTGGAGCTAGCTCATGATAATCTGGTGCAGGTCTATGGATTGCCCAGTCAGTTTCTTGGCCAATATCTCCGGCATTATCAATTGGTTCTCCAAGCACGTTCATAATCCTTCCTAGTGTTTTAGTTCCCACGGGCACCATGATTGCCTGGCCAGTATTTGTAACATCTAAGCCTCTCTTTAGGCCCTCAGAACTACCCATAGCAATAGCACGCACTACGTTGTCTCCCAACTGCTGTTGAACTTCCAAGGTTAGTTTGGTCTTTGTAACAATTAACGCATCATAAATTTTTGGGATAGCGTCTGCTGGAAATTCAACGTCTATTACCGCTCCAATAATTTGTGTAATTTTTCCTGTAGTCATTTTGGTTCCTCTTCTATAAACTCTAAACAGCAGCAGCGCCACTAACAATCTCAGAAATCTCTTGAGTGATTGCAGCCTGTCTTGCCTTATTGTAAACTAACTCTAAATCTTTCACCATGTCCCCCGCGTTATCAGTCGCACTCTTCATAGCTATCATTCGTGACGACTGCTCGCAAGCAATATTTTCAACTAACCCCTGATATACAAGGGCCTCTATATAGCGCATCAAAAGAGCATTTAAAACATCCTCTGCTTCCGGCTCATAAATATAGTCCCAGTGGTGGTCCATACCATCTGCTTCAGCAGCAACCATAGGTATAAGCTGGCTAACTGTTGGGGCTTGGGTCATTGTATTTTCAAACTTATTATAGGCAACTGATAACTTCTGTATATCTCCTGCATCATAACCATCCAACATCACCTTAACTGTTCCCAATAAGTCGTCAAAGTGTGGGGTGTCTCCTAGATTAGACGTAGTTGCTTTGATATCCAAGCCAAAGTTCTTGAAAAAGCTTGTAGCTTTCTTTCCTATGGTACAAATATCAACATTAACACCTGAGTCTTGGTACTCCTTTATTTTAGTCAAAACACTTCTAAATAAGTTTGTATTTAGTCCGCCGCACAGTCCTCTATCACTCGAAATTATAATAATGCCCACACGGTCAAGTTTTTCCATTTTTTTCATATATGGATGTTCAAATTCTGAGTGTGCATATGCCAAATGCCCAATCACTCTGGAAATTTTTTCAGAGTAAGGCCTTGAGGCCAGCATTCTATCCTGAGCCTTCTTCATTTTGGAGGCTGCAACCATTTCCATAGCTGATGTTATCTTCTGAGTATTTTTAATACTCGAAATTTGACTCCTAATTTCCTTTCCTGATGCCATTATTTACTTACCAAGTGTGGTTTGCCTTGAAGTCATCTATTGCGGCTTGAAGCTCTGCAGCTATATCGTCACTCCAGTCTCCAGTTTTATTAATTTTTGCAAGCAAGTCAGACTGGTTTGAATTCATATATGCAATTAAAGCTGTCTCAAATGCCACCACTTGGTTTACTTCAACGTCATCTAAAGACCCTGAATTAGCAGCGAACAATGAGGATGCCATCTCTGCAACTGATAGTGGTGAGTATTGATTTTGTTTCATTAGCTCAGTTACTCTTTGGCCTCTATCAATTTGTGCTTTAGTTTCTGCATCAAGGTCTGATGCAAACTGTGCAAACGCAGCTAGTTCTCTGTATTGAGCAAGATCCAAACGAATTCCTCCTCCAAGCTTTTTAATAGCTTTAGTCTGTGCTGCTCCGCCAACACGAGAAACTGAAAGTCCTGCATTAATAGCGGGACGAATACCCGCATTAAACAAGTCGGTTTCCAAAAATATCTGCCCATCAGTAATCGATATAACGTTCGTAGGAACGAAAGCTGAAACGTCTCCGCCCTGTGTTTCGATTATTGGAAGAGCTGTAAGAGATCCGGTTTGCCCTTTGACCTCACCATTTGTCAACTGTTCTACATAGTCCGCATTGACACGTGATGCACGCTCAAGCAAACGAGAATGTAGATAAAAAACGTCCCCGGGATACGCCTCACGGCCTGGCGGGCGCTTAAGTAGCAGTGAAACTTGCCTATAGGCCCACGCTTGCTTGGTCAAATCATCATACACTATTAGTGCGTCTTCTCCTCGGTCACGGAAATATTCAGCCATGGCGCATCCAGCATATGGCGCAATGTATTGAAGCGCGGCTGAGTCTGATGCACTAGCAATGACTACTATAGTGTTTTGCATTGCTCCGTGCTCTTCAAGCTTTCTTACTACTGCCGCTACAGACGATGCTTTCTGGCCTATAGCAACATAAACACACTTTACTCCTGTATCTTTCTGATTGATAATGGCGTCAACTGCTACAGCAGTTTTCCCAGTTTGACGATCACCAATAATTAGCTCTCGCTGCCCTCTACCAATAGGAACCATAGAGTCAATCGCTTTAATCCCTGTTTGAATAGGTTGATCTACAGATTTACGATCGATAACGCCTGGTGCGATGACTTCTAATGGGCGTGAAGACTTAGTTGAAATCTCTCCCTTCCCTTCCAAATCTCTGCCAAGAGGATCTACTACTCTGCCAAGCATTTCTTCCCCAACAGGTACTTCCATTAATCTGTTTGTGCACTTCACCGTGTCGCCTTCAGATATGTGCAAATAGTCTCCTAATATCACGGCTCCAACACTGTCCTGTTCAAGGTTAAGTGCCATTCCAAATGTGTTCCCAGGGAACTCCAGCATTTCTCCAAATTGAACGTCAGCTAAACCATGAATACGGACAATGCCGTCGCTAACGCTTATTACAGTTCCTTCAGTGCGAGCCTCTGCTGCAAAGTCAAATCCCTGTATCTGTTTTTTAATTAAATCACTAATCTCACTTGCGTTTAATTGCATAACTATTCCTCTTTATAAAATAAATTAATTTATTGACAACTGCATATTTAGCTCGTTAACACGAGCCTGTATTGAAGTATCAATAACTTTATCGCCATCCCTGATGACAACACCACCAACCAAACCTGTGTCAATGAAGGTATCTACACTAACTCGTGCATCGTACTTATCAGATAACACATTAACAATTCCTTCTTCCTCTTTAGCGCTAAGTTTATAAGCGCTGACAACCTGAAACGTCTTGGAGTCACTAGTAAGGTTTACGCTCTTTTCAAATAGGTCCAAAATGCTTGGCAGCGCTTGAGTGCGGCCATTTTCTAATAATATATTAACGAATGACTCTTCCTCAGAACTTAGGTCTCTATTCATTATTGCCCCTAGAAGGCTTGAGATAGACTCCACCTTGCTTGATTTTGTTGTGCTAGGCGAGGCGAGAAAGCCTTGCATAGACTTATCGCTAACCAGTTGAACAGCAGCAACCAAAACCTCTTTCCATTGTGCATGACTATTATTCTGCGTAGCAATTTCAAATATTGCATTAGCGTAAGGTTTAGCAATAGAGACTAGTTCCATATTCTACGGCCTATAATGTTTGTGACAACTTATTAAGCATATCTTGGTGTGCCTTAGCATCAACCTCTTTCTCCAACACAGAGTTAACGCCCTGCATTACCAGTGATGAAACCTGTCCCTTAAGCTCGTTTCTTGCACGAATAACTTCTTGATCAATGTGTGCCTGTGCTTGGGTTTTAACCTTGTCTGCCTCTTCAACTGCTACATTCTTAGCCTCATCAACCATGTTGGTTGCCTGTTTGCCGGCATTAGCTATAATTTCAGCGGCCTGGTTTTTAGACTTGTCTATTAGTTCTTGCGCTTTTTGCTGAGCTTCAGCCTCTTCTGCAATACCACGCTCAGCAGCAATAAGGCCGTCCTCAATACGTTTCTTTCTTTCTTCCATTGCGACCACTATTGGTGGCCATATAAACTTCATGCAAAACCATGTAAACATTGCGAACATGATTAACTGCCCGAGCATAGTCAAATTTATATTCATAACCCAAACCCTATTAAGTTAAAAGTTTTAAGCACAAAAGGCATAAAGCTTCGTTTTATTATACAAGTAGCGCCTGTCAACTCTATCTTAGCCAGCTACTGCGAACAAGATGTACATTGAAATTCCCACTGCAATCATAGGAACCGCGTCAACTAAGCCCATAACAATGAACATCTGAGTTCTTAGCATTGGTATAAGCTCCGGCTGCCTTGCTGCGCCCTCTAGAAACCTTGCGCCCAAAATTCCAATTCCAACAGCTGCGCCTAATGCGCCTAAGCCCATTAAGATTGATCCAGCTAAAAATAATATACTTGTTTCCATTTTTTTTCTCCTATTATAAATATTAAAAATTATTGTCTTAAATACTACTTAGTGTTCTTTTTGGTGAGCCATATCTAGATATACAATCACAAGCGTCATAAAAATAAATGCCTGTAGTAATACAATTAAAATGTGGAAAATCGCCCAAGGCAATGATAAACTCCACTGAATCCAAAACGGCAATAACGCTATTAAAATAAATATCATTTCGCCTGCATACATATTGCCAAATAGACGCAACGCAAGTGAGACAGGCTTCGCGATTAAGTTAACTCCTTCTAAGAACAAATTAAAAGGCAGCATGAACTTACCAAAAGGATGAAACATCAACTCTGCTGCAAACCCACCCGCTCCTTTCTCTTTTATACTGTAGTACAGAATAAGTAAGAAAATACCTATAGACATTCCGAAGGTTGCATTAGGGTCAGTGGTTGGTACAACCTTTAGATATTGAACTCCTAAAATGCTAGCTAAGTGTGGCAACAAATCAACCGGCACAAGGTCCATCGTGTTCATTAAAATTATCCAGATAAAAGTAGTTAAGGCTAGCGGCGCGACCATCATATTTTTGCCGTTAAAAGAGCCTCTAACATTTTCATTAATAAAGTCAACAATACTTTCTATGAAGTTTTGCACCCCAGAAGGGGTCTCTGTTGTCATTGTTTTGCCAACACGATAGAATAAGAATAAGAAAGCAGCCCCAAGCACAAAAGAGAATCCGAGAGTGTCAACATGGAATGCCCAAAAGCCCATATCTTTTGCCTCGGCTGCATTATGCGCCAAACCCCAGCTTCCGTCAGAAAGCCTGCCGTAAGTTAAATTTTGTAGGTGGTGCTTAATATAGCTACCAGAAGTCAATACTTCGCCTGCTGCTGACATTATATCTGTTTAACCTTATCTATTAAATATCCAACTTGTCCCAATACTAATCCCAGTATCAGCTCTCCAGCATTAAGCTTGAAAACCAATAAACCCGTCAAAGTTAGCACTACTAAAACCGCCATTCGCATAACAACACTTGCAACCATCATACCGACACTTGCCTGGGCGCTAATAGAGTCTCCCCTGTCTTGTCTTTTTGTGTGCCTGCTGATTAAAACAGTATTAACAAAACTAACTATACCGCCATAGAGCGCAGAGACTGGCCCGCCACTATATATATAGAAATATACTGCAGCTAAAATTACGCCAAGCAGCTGCATCTTTGGCCACTTACGAAACCCTGACACAAGCACAATTGTTTGCTATAACACTCAAAACCTCGAATTATACAGTCTGAGTTATATTTTTTTCAAATAAAAAATTACTTTTTTACCATCTGAAATATAAAATAATTCAACCTACTTAATCAGCAACAATATAGCCGCATGTTATTTGTTGGTTGTTTATTAAATGCTGCTTCTTATATTGGACTATTAGCATCAGCTTGTATAACGCTAATATTCTGGTTATTTTATGCGCTTTTTTGGATCATCTCTGCTGCAGCCTTTCGAGCTTTTTCAGTTATAGTTATACCGCCAAGAATGCGAGCGACCTCTAACACTCTGTCGTTCTTCGATAACTGCTCTACCGTAGTACTGGCTCCGTCACCCTGTTGTACTTTACTTACTCTAAGGTGTTGGTGTCCAAATGAAGCTACCTGCGCTAAGTGTGTAATGCAAATAACTTGATAGTGTTGTGATAATTCTTTTAATTTATGTCCAACCACCTCTGCAATAGCACCACTTATCCCAACATCTACCTCGTCAAATATAAGTGTTGGCGCGTATTCACTGTCTGCGCTAACTACAGAAATCGCTAAAGAAACTCTAGAAAGTTCGCCCCCTGAGGCTACCTTTTTTAGTGGTTGTAACGGCTGACCGTCGTTAGTTCTTACTAGAAAATCTACTGACTCCGTTCCATTGAAGTTTACGCCTATTGTCTTTTCAGTTAATTTAGCCTTAAATTCACTTCCTGGCATTCCTAGTACTTGCATAGCGCTTGTTACTAGTTTTGACAACTCACTTGATTTAATCAGTCTTGCTTCTCTTATTTTTTGTGCTAGTAGCTTATACTCATTTTCATATTTTTCTTTTTCTTCCTTTAGACGATTAACCATACTGAAGCCTATTTCAAAGTCCCCTATAATGGTTTTTATGCCTTCCCTTATTCTCAATAATTCACTAATCTTACAGTTGTGTTTACGGGCAAAACCGTGCAACTCAGTAAGTCGCTCCTCTAGCTCAGCGGTAGCCTGTTCATCAATTGTAATAGAGTTTAAATAGCTTGTTAAAAAATATATACATTCTTGTGATTGCAGATGGGTGCTCACTAAAAGATCGTTTGTCTCTTCAAGTTTATTATCAATTGCTGAGGCCTGTGAAAGCTCGTGAGATAAGCTTTGTAGCTGTGAGCTAGGCCCAGATTCATCCTCCAGTTTGTTTAATATACCTCCAACCATTTCAATCAGGTTATTGGAGTTTGAATTAACCTTATATTCGCTCTCAATTGAGTCAAGTTCTTCTTGTGTTAGTAACGCGTCATCTAATTCTTTTAGTTGGTGTTTAATGAGTTCTTGATTTTCTAACTCAGAGTTTTGATTTGTTAGCAACAACTCAAGGTTCTTGCTAGCCTTTTTGTACTTTGATACAAGATAATTTAACTCGGAAATTTCTTGACTTATGCTTGCATAGTCATCTACAAGTTCAATCTGCTGGTGTTGCCTCAATAAAAGCTGATGCTCATTCTGGCCATGGATGTCGATTAATAATTCTCCCAGCTGCCTCACTGTTGACAAAGGAACACTTGAGCCGTTTATAAATGCTTTGGAGCGTCCATCAACACCTATAACTCTTCTTAAAATACATTCACCATCATCGTCGAGGCCCTGTTTTTGTAAGTATGATTGTATTTTTTTGTTTCTCTTAACCTCGAAAACAGCGCTTATTTCTGCTTTGCTTTTCCCGTGTCGAACTACTGTTGAGTCTCCTCTAGTTCCAAGAGCAAAGCTTAGGGCCTGTATTAGGATTGACTTACCCGAGCCTGTCTCTCCAGTTACAGAACTCATACCTGTTTCAAATGACAACTCAAGGTGCTCAACTACAGCCAGGTTTTTCACAGACAATTGGGCTAACATTTCTTATGCGATGGCATAAACTACAGCTCTTTACTCCAGTGCAACTTAGAACGAACAATTTCGAAATAATCATAGTTTTTAGGATGAAGTAAATGCACAAAGTTATCGTGTTGTCGCACACGTATGTCCTCACCAGGCTCTATGTCATATGAGTTCTGTCCATCAAAACTTACTGATGCGCCATCTTTGGCTTCTCTAATCCGAATAACAATGTCTCTATCGCCAGGAATTAATAGCGGTCTATGGCTCATTGTGTGTGGGCATATTGACACAAGCCCAATTGCATTAACCCCCGGGTGCATTATCGGCCCGCCACTTGAAAGCGAATAAGCTGTTGAACCTGTTGGTGTGGTTACTATTATTCCGTCTGCTCTCTGAGTATTTACAAATTTATCATCAATATAAATTTCGAACTCTATCATTCTTAGTACGTCTTTACGGTGCAGTACAACATCATTCAATGCTAAATTACTGTTTAATAGGTCGCCTTCTTTTTCTATTTGACAACTTAAAAGGCAGCGCTCTTCCTTTGTAAATTCGCCAGAAAGAATCTCGGTCACAATATCAAACATGCTGTTAACTGAAACATCTGCTAGAAATCCAAGGCGGCCTAAATTAATCCCCAGTATTGGGATGTTTTTATCTACAAAAGTGCGGGCTGTGTTTAATAACGAGCCATCTCCACCAACAACTATTACCAAGTCAGACTGCTCAGCAATTTTATTCGTTCCAGTAACTACAGTTACGCCAAGGCCTTCAATAAACGCGCTTAACTCAATTGCAGTTTGTTTACTGTTTTGGTCATGTGGCTTTGTAACGATACCTATTGTATTAAACATATTATTAATTAGCTAGAAAACAGCTGTTGAATTATTTAAAATGGTCACTATATACCCAATCAGGCATTATATTTATACTGTCGCTACAAATATACATTAATTACGCAGCAAAATGACAAAAAAGAAAGCAAAAGATAAAACCACAACAAAAGCGAAAAATCATACCGATACCGTTAAACAAACTAACAAAAAAGGTGATGACCTCCTAGCTCAACTAGAAGACGCACAACAGTCTGCAAAAGACAGTTGGGATAAACTACTACGCTCGGAAGCGGAAATACAAAACCTTAAGAGAAGGAACGCAAAGGATTTAGAAAATGCTCATAAGTTTGCACTTGACGGTTTCGTCAAAGGACTACTCGAGGTTAAAGACTCTCTTACAATGGGCCTAATAACTGCGAAAGAGGATAGTGCTACAGTTGACCACATTGTAGAAGGACTAGAAATGACTGATAAAGTATTCATGTCGACCATGGAAAAGTTCGGTGTTGTGGCAATAAACCCAAAAAACGAAGTCTTTAATCCAGAGCTCCATGATGCTGTAACTATGGTACCAATGCCAGAAATGGAATCTAACTCTGTACTTGAAGTGGTGCAGATTGGGTTTACCCTAAATGGTCGACTTGTTAGGCCCGCTATGGTTGTGGTGGTTCAATAATAAATACCACACTTCAAGTATGAAAGGTTTTGTGGGTTTGTTCCGGCTAGGTTAATAACATATAATACCAATTATGCTTACTACTGCAAAAAACATGGGGCGATTATTTTTATCTTTCGTCTTAATTCTTATATCTACTAGCGCACAACCTGAGAACGAATTATTGCCTGCTGATAAAGCTTTTGCATTTAAAGCAATAGTAGTTGATAAAGATATATTGCTAGAATGGGATATTGCCGAAGGATACTACCTTTATAAAGAAAAAATTATAGTCTCTTCTGACTTTTCATCCCAGTTAGGCGCTGCCAAATTTCCCGACGCAGAAATAAAGGACGACGAATTTTTTGGTAAAATTGGCACCTATCGTGACAGCGTTATTGTTGCTGTTCCTGTACTAGAAGGGAACGCCAAGTCTATTATTTTATCAGTTACGTTCCAAGGTTGTGCAGATTTGGGTGTTTGCTACCCACCAATTACAAAGTCTGTTGCTCTTGACATATCTAGCGCATACCCATCTATGCTTCCCGGAAGCAAGCCAACAAAAGCTCTGGGCTCTTCTTTGTCTACAGTAGTTGTTGACTCTGACCCTTATTCTGAACCATTACCAGCAGACGAAGCCTTCTCTCTTTCTGTTGTTGCAATAGACTCAAGCACCCTACTAGCGACATGGGATATTCATAACGACTACTACCTCTATCACGACAAGTTTTTTATTGATGTCGAAGGTGCCGAATTTGGTGAAATTGATTTTCCAAAAGGCAAGATCAAGGATGATGATTTTTTTGGAAAAGTTGAAATTCACAAAGGAACTTTTGAGGTTGAGATCCCTTTAACAAATATAACAAAACGACAGATAACTTTTGTTGCTAAATATCAAGGCTGTTGGGTTGGAGGGGTTTGCTATCCGCCTCAAGAAAAAACTTTTGAATTGCTGATGCCTCCTGGAACAATCGACAGTAACAGTTTTTCAGGCTTGGAAAACAAAGCGGATAAAGGGTTTTCCCTTTCAGATGCACCTGAGCAAGTCGAGCTTAGTGATACCGATAAGATTGCTGCCCTTCTGCAGCAGGACAATGTCCTTTGGGTTTTGGCCAGCTTTTTTGGGTTCGGCTTATTGTTATCCCTAACACCCTGTGTGTTCCCAATGATACCTATACTGTCTGGGATTATTGTAGGTCAAAAAGAAGAAGTGTCTACTAGAAAGGGTCTTGTCATGTCTGTCGTGTTTGTTTTGTCGATGAGCATAACTTATTCTTTTGCGGGCGTACTTGCTGGATATTTTGGTGAAAATTTACAGGCTTTGTTTCAAACCACATGGGTGCTAGTGCTGTTTAGCTTGGTGTTTGTTGCGCTTGCATTCTCGATGTTTGGGTATTATGATATCCAGTTGCCAAAAAAGTTACAAAATAAGATTGCCGGCATCAGCAACAATCAAGAAAGCGGGCAATTGCTTGGTGTCGCCATTATGGGCTTTTTGTCTGCACTGATTGTTGGGCCTTGCGTAGCGCCCCCTCTCGCTGGGGCCTTGATTTATATTGGGCAAACTGGCGATGCACTACTAGGCGGCATGTCTTTATTTGTTATGAGCCTTGGAATGGGCGCACCTCTACTAGCTGTTGGTGCCGGCGTAACTAGACTACCAAGAGCTGGCGTCTGGATGGACAATATTAAGCATGTGTTTGGTATCTTGATGCTTGCCGTAGCAATATATTTGCTCGAAAGGATAATTCCTTCTAATGCCACTTTAGTGCTTTGGGCTATACTACTAACTGTTTCGCCAATTGCAATGGGAGTTCTCGACTCAACAAATGCAACGTCAACCCCGTGGCGACGAATTTTTAAGGCCCTTGGTTTGATTGTGTTAGGTTATGGTGTTTTGATTTGGATGTTGGTTGCGCGTGGTGGTGGTGATATGATGAGGCCCCTTTCAGGTTGGGGTGTCTCAAGTACACAAACTGAACAAGTGCATATTAAGTTTGAAAAAATTAAAACTGTTTCCGATCTAAACCAATTTTTAGACAAATCTAAGAATAACACTCAATTAGTGATGTTGGATTTTTATGCTGATTGGTGTATTTATTGTAAAGGCATTGAAAAGAGGGTATTCCAAAATCCTCAGGTAGTAAATGCTATGAAGGGTGTTATTGCACTTCAAGCAGATATCACTGATCAAGATGCAGACGATATAGAACTAACATCAACACTTCGCGTCCCAAATCCGCCTGTGATTTTATTTTTCAATAATGGTATTGAGGTTCGCTCAATGCGCATAGTCGGAGATATTAATGCACAAGATTTTTTACAAAACCTTGAAAAGATATAAGTTTTATACACTACCTCTGTGTTTCTAAAATGTTCTCAAAACCTTCTAAATGCCGCTAACTTGGTGGTAAAATCTTTTTATTCACTAAATTAGGAGGTTTCAATGGATATTCGTAAAGTAAAAAAACTAATGGAGCTGTTAGAACAGTCTGGAATGGCAGAAATTGAAATCCATGAAGGCGAGGATTATGTTCGCATTTCTAGGTATGGTGATGCCCCGGTGTCCGTCCCAACTCAGTTAGCTCCAGTTATGATTCCTTCTTCTGGCTCTGATACGGTAGCTGAATCCTCACCACCTAAAGAAGCTGATGGTCATCCGATTATTTCCCCCATGGTGGGCACATTCTATTCAGCTGCATCTCCAAGTTCTAAACCTTTTATAGAGATTGGACAACATGTTAATCAAGGCGACACTGTATGTATTATTGAGGCGATGAAAATTATGAACCAAATAGAGGCAGATCAATCGGGCACAGTTGTTGAAATACTCAGCAGGGATGGTGAGGCTGTAGAGTTTGGACAAACTTTAGTTATCATAAAATAATTCACGTAAACAGGTTTGCCGAATATGAATAAAATAAACAAGGTTCTAATTGCTAATCGTGGTGAAATTGCTTTGAGAGTCCTAAGGGCCTGCAAGGAGCTAGGTATAAAAACGGTTGCTGTGTATTCTACAGCTGATAAGGATTTAAAGCATGTCAGGCTCGCTGACGAGGCTGTATGTATCGGACCTCCGCCTTCAGCTCAAAGTTACTTAAACATTCCAGCAATCATAAGCGCTGCAGAGGTAACCCATGCTGATGCTATTCACCCAGGATATGGCTTCCTGTCAGAAAGCGCGGATTTTGCTAAACGCGTTGAAGAGAGTGGTTTTATTTTTATCGGCCCAAGGGCTGAAAACATACGTGTGATGGGTGACAAGGTGGCAGCAATTGAGGCTATGCAGAAATCTGGTGTACCATGCGTGCCTGGATCAGATGGAGGCCTAGACGATAACAGTTCTAACAATATGTCGCTTGCCAAAAAGGTAGGCTATCCGATAATTATTAAGGCATCTGGTGGTGGTGGTGGTCGCGGTATGCGTGTTGTTGAAAAAGAGGAAAACCTGTTAGAGTCAATAGAGCTCACAAAAACTGAGGCTGAAAGTTTCTTCGGTAATGCAGAAGTATATATGGAGAAGTTTTTAACAACTCCTAGGCATATAGAGATTCAAATATTGGCTGACGAGCACGGTAACGCTATTCACCTAGGTGAGAGAGATTGTTCTATGCAAAGGCGCCACCAAAAGGTGGTCGAAGAGGCTCCTGCCCCTGGCATAGACTTAAAACTTAGGAATAAAATAGGAAGCATTTGCGCTGATGCCTGCAAGGCTATCAATTATAGAGGCGCAGGAACGTTTGAATTTCTATTTGAAAATGACGAGTTCTATTTCATCGAGATGAATACACGTGTTCAGGTAGAACACCCAGTAACTGAATTTATTACTGGTATTGACATAGTTCGTGAACAAATTAAAATAGCTGATGGTCAGGAATTATCTATTGCACAAAATGACATTGAGTTTAATGGTCATGCAGTTGAGTGCCGCATTAATGCTGAAGACCCAAACAATTTTATGCCGTCCCCTGGAAAAATTACCCAATATCACGCACCCGGAGGACTTGGTGTTCGAGTTGACTCACATATATATAACGGCTATACCGTTCCTCCGCACTATGACTCTATGGTCGGCAAGCTGATAACCTTTTCTGACACTCGGATTGGTGCGATAATAAAAATGCAAAACGCTCTTGACGAGATGGTAATTGACGGCATAAAAACCAATATACCATTACAAAGAAAAATTATGCAAAACAAGGTATTTCAAGAAGGCGGAATGAACATACATTACCTTGAAAAAATGTTAGGGGAGTCGCACTGATGCGATATTACTTTATGGCACACAAATAATGATTAAAGTTGGAATTATTGGTGGCACTGGTTACACCGGTGTTGAGTTGCTAAGGTTGCTTCACTGTCATCCAGAAGCTGAGGTAGTGGCTATAAGTTCGCGGTCCTTGAACGGAAAAAGGGTTGACAGCATTTTTCCTTCCCTTGTAAGCCTTTGTGACTTGATTTTTACTCTACCTGATGATGAATCTCTTTACCATTGTGACGTAGTTTTTTTTGCCACCCCACACGGGGTCGCAATGGAATCCGCTGGCGCCTTTATTGAAAAAGGCGTAAAAGTTATCGATTTAGGTGCGGACTTTAGAATTTCAGACGCCAAGGAGTGGTCTAACTGGTACTCGATGGTGCACACCCAGCCTAAGCTATTATCTAGTGCCGTATATGGACTGCCTGAAAGCAATAGGAACTTAATAAAAAATGCTAATTTAGTTGCCAACCCTGGATGCTACCCTACAGCTATACAGTTAGCATTGTTGCCCCTTCTATCAAATAAGTTGATTGACCTATCAAACATTGTCGCTGACTGCAAGTCTGGTGTTAGTGGTGCTGGCCGTGTCGCTAACCAGTCAACACTTCTTTCCGAAGCTGGTGAATCTTTCAAGGCCTACGGTGTTAGTGGCCATCGACACTATCCAGAAATAAAACAGGAATTAGTGGCTATGGCTGGATCTAATGTAGGCATAACATTTGTTCCGCACCTTGTTCCAATGATTCGTGGAATATTTGCAACATTATATGTGGACTTGTTGGACGAAAGTATTGACATAAGGCCATACTTTGAAAATGCCTATTCTGATGAGCATTTTGTTACAATATTAGATGATGGCGTATACCCAGAAACAAGAAGTGTTAGGTCCTCTAATTACTGCCAAATATCTTGGCAAAAAATACCGAACTCGAGCAAGCTTGTAGTAATGTCTGTAATTGACAATTTAGTGAAGGGGGCGTCAGGGCAAGCAATACAAAATATGAACATTATGTTCAGCCTTGAAGAAGGAGCAGGGCTAAATCAAATTGGTCTTATCCCGTAAGAATATAGGAGAGAAAATGCACCCAAAAGAAGTTATTGAAGATGCCGATATAATTTTTAGCGACAGTGCTGCTAAAAAAGTATCTGACCTGATTGTTGAAGAAAAAAATAGCAACCTAAAGCTTAGAGTTTATATAACTGGAGGTGGGTGCTCTGGATTCTCATACGGGTTCACCTTTGATGAAAAAACCAAGGAAGGAGATAGCGGGGTTAACAAGGGCGGCGTTCAGTTGGTAGTTGACCCAATGAGCTATCAGTACCTTATAGGGGCGACCGTAGACTACCTTGAAGACTTACAAGGAGCTCGCTTTATTATTCATAATCCAAATGCAAAAACTACTTGTGGTTGCGGGTCTTCGTTTTCTGTGTAGCTATGGTTTTATATTATAAATAATTGTAGCGTATACAGTTATTTATAATTATTTAATATGCGTGCTAATGGTATAACTAATCGGCCACAAGATAAGGTCTGGCTAAACTTTTTTTGTTGGGCTTGATAACCCTTATCTTTTTTGTTAGTATATATTATGAGGAGAGATTATGATTGAATACATTCCAGGGCTAGCGGGGGTTCCGGCAACGGAATCTTCTATATCGTCGATTGACGGCGAGAAAGGGATTTTAGCCTATCGTGGATATCCAATAGATGAGTTGGTTGAACGCTCTTCTTTTGAAGAGGTAGCAATGCTCCTACTTGAAGGTGAGCTGCCTAGCAAGCACAAGCTTGAGGAATTCAAAAATATCCTTCATGAGCGATACGAGGTGAAGCGCGACATACGCTCAATGATGTGGGCAATACCTTGTAGTGGCCACTCTATGGACGTGTTACAAACAACTATTTCTGCAATGGCCACGTTTTACCCTGATGCAGGCGCGGCTGATCCAGACTCTGATTACACTCAAAACGCCCTTGTTAAAATTATTTCTAACATGAGCACCTTGGTTGCAATGTGGGCAAGAATTAGCCGTGGATATGATCCAATACCCCCGAGTAAAAACATGTCTTATGCTGAAAATTTTCTTTACATGTGTTTCGGCAAAACGCCTACTGATGAACTAGTAGAGCTTTTTGATGCATGCTTAATTTTGCATGCAGAACACACAATAAACGCCAGCACTTTCTCTGCTATGGTTACCGCATCTACCCTTGCAAACCCATTTGCTTCAATCTCAGCAGCTGTAGGAACTCTTGCAGGCTCTTTACATGGTGGGGCTAACGAGGATGTACTAAACATGCTTGACGATATCGGTGACTCTAAAAATGCTAGGAATTACATTGAAAAACGCCTTAGTAAAAAGCAAGTAATTTGGGGCATGGGACATCGTGAATACAAGGTCAAGGATCCAAGGGCTACCATATTGCAGAAAATGTTAAGTAGTTACATGAAAAAAACTGGTCAAAGTATGTCTAGAAGGTTTGAAACTGCTCTCGAAGTAGAAAGAGTTTGTGAAGAGCTACTTTCCGTAAAAGGCGTTTATCCGAATGTTGATTTTTACTCTGGAATACTCTATTCTGAAGTTTTCAAATTTACTAGAGAGCACTTCACTCCTATATTTGCAATGGCAAGGTCGGCTGGATGGTTGGCTCACTGGCATGAACAAGTATCACATAACAGAATTTTTAGGCCTACTCAAGTTTATACTGGCTCTGACTTTAGAGGGTACCCAAAATAATAAATACTAAAGATGGACAAAACCACACATTTCGGATTTAAGGATGTAGCTACAGATGATAAGCAAAAGCTTGTAAGAGGGGTTTTTGACTCTGTGTCAAACAAGTACGACCTTATGAATGATGTTCTTTCTTTTGGTGCTCACAGGCTTTGGAAATCATACACTACCAAATCAAGTAACGTAAAGGCTGGGGACACGGTGCTTGATATTGCTGGCGGTACTGGGGATTTGGCTATCGAGTTTAAAAAAATAACAGGTAAAAATGGTCAAGTAGTTCTGAGCGATATTAACTCTAGCATGCTAGAAGAAGGCAGAAAGAACCTTATAAATAACGGCATTTTTGGTGTTGATTTTGTGCAATCAAATGCCGAACTACTGCCTTTTAAAAGCGACTCATTTGACTGTGTAAGTATAGCCTTTGGTCTCAGAAATGTTACAAACAAAGACCTTGCACTTAAAGAAATGTTCAGAGTTTTAAAGCCAGGTGGATCACTTCTTATTCTAGAGTTTTCTAAAACAGACTCTGAATTGCTAAAAAAATTATATGACTTCTACTCATTTAATGTTATGCCCAAACTAGGAGAATTAATTGCTGATGACGAGGATTCTTATAGGTATTTAGCTGAATCAATTCGAAAACACCCTGATCAAGAAAAATTGAAAGACATGGTTTTAGATGCCGGATTTAGTTTTTGCGAATACCACAACCTTTCGGGCGGAATTGTTGCCCTTCACAAGTGCATCAAATAATTATCACGAATGCGGCTTTTATTTCTTCAGCAAGTAGTTAACTATATTATTACCTCAAGCGGCTTAGATATTGGAACCCTAAACAATAAAATTATTCGCTTCTCACTTGAAGACCTCCCACTAGATGTAGACTTTGTTTGCAAAAATAATAGAGTCTTTGTGCTTTCAGATGCTGGTACACCGGCCGATGTCGATATAAAACTTAAATCAACAGCGTTTTTGTCTATATTCAACGGTGAAGACATAACTGAGTTATTGAGAAAAGACAAAATAGTGATAAAAGGTGACGTTAAAACTGCTCAACTATTGGTAGACCTTCTAAACAAGGCAGACATAGACCTAGAAGAGGAGCTATCAAAATATACCGGTGACATTGTTGCTAACGGGGTTGGCAAAATGACTAATAAATTAAAGGCTATATCTTCTGACCAATCAAGTGCTATGGCTGCTATTAAAGGTTCATTATTAAAGCTTTTTGTCGCGCCTTCAAAGTCTAAGCGTTACAAAAACCAGCATATATAACCTTATGCGAAGTGTATTAAGATTTTTCAGCATTTCACGCGTACTAATAAGGTACAGGCTCGATTCTCTGATTCTTTCAACGCCTCTCTTGAAGAGCTTTAAGCCGCTACTGTATTTAATACCCTGGCATTACTTTCCTGTTAACAAATATACAAGGGGCGAAAGGATTAGACTAGCACTTGAAGAGCTTGGGCCTATATTTATTAAGTTCGGCCAGACGCTTTCTACTAGGAGAGACCTTTTACCAGACGATATTGGCGAAGAGCTTGCTAAACTTCAAGACAAGTGCCCCGCCTTTAGTTCTGAGCAGGCTAAACAAATTATAGAAGAGTCTCTAGGCAGTTCAACGGACAATCTGTTTTCAAGTTTTGACTTTGAACCTCTCGCTTCAGCTTCAATTGCACAGGTCCACTCAGCTACCACACATGGCGGTGACGAAATTGTTATTAAAGTGGTCCGTCCGAACATTTTAAAGCAGATCGAAAGAGACGTAGCACTCCTATACGTTCTGGCAGGGCTAATATCAAAACATCCTGATGGCCGTAGATTAAGGCCAAAAGAAGCTGTTGAAGAGTTTGAATATATAATTATTAATGAACTCAACATGATGACCGAGGCATCCAATGCTTCATTATTGGGTAAAAATTTTGCCACCTCAGACCTATTGCATGTTCCACGCGTTTATTGGGATATGTGCAGAGAAAACATTTTAGTGACTGAACGCATATATGGCACACCTATAAGCGATATAAGTACGCTCACAGAAGATGGTGTTGACTTAAAAAAACTGTCAGAAAATGGTGTAAAAATATTTTTTACTCAGGTTTTCAAACATAATTTTTTTCATGCTGACATGCATCCTGGAAACATTTTTGTGGGCACCGATGGCCAATATATTGGTGTTGATTTTGGCATTATGGGAACACTAAGCGATACAGATCAGTATTACCTAACAGAAAATTTTTTAGCTTTTTTTAATCAGGACTATAAACGCGTTGCAGAGGTTCACATCGAATCAGGATGGGTCCCTGAGGGCACAAAGCTAGTTGAGTTCGAGTCTGCAATCAGAGGTGTTTGTGAACCGATTTTTGAAAAGCCCCTAAAGGATATTTCTTTTGGTCAGGTTCTTTTGAGTCTATTTAAAGAGGCGCGTAGGTTTGATATTTATATACAGCCACAGTTGCTTCTGTTGGATAAAACTCTATTAAACATTGAAGGTTTGGGCAGAACACTGTATCCTGAACTTGACTTGTGGACTACAGCTAAACCGTTTCTAGAAAATATTGTCAAAGAGAAATACAACATGAAAAACACATTTGAAAAACTTAAAACCAAGGCGCCCGAAATATTAAAGGAGATGCCCGAGCTTCCATCTCTAGCAGTAAGCGCGTTAAAGCAGTTAAAAAACATTGACACACTTTACACTAAACAAACCAAAAGCATAGTTAACCAACTTCAAGACAACGCTAAAAAACAAACCTCTGCGATATTTTGTGGAAGTCTTGTAATACTGGCTGGTGTGCTTGCTATAAACTCATTATGGATTGCTAGCTCCGTAAGTGCTATTTTAGGGTTGTATTATTGGGCAAAATCTAGATAGCCATTGCACTTAAGACTTTTATTTAGGCATCTTTTCGGGTAAAATTACCCTTTGGTATATTTGGTCGCAAAATATACTGTTTCAATGTAGCATCCAATAGAGGATGTTTTTTTATTTTTTGGAGAGTCAAAATGAGTATTATAGTTAACGCAACAACAAGAGAAGACAAAGGCAAGGGTGCGAGCCGCCGCCTACGTCGCGAAGAAATGGTTCCAGGAATTGTTTATGGAGGGAAAAGTTCTCCGGAATCAATTTCAATCAACTTTCACGAACTAACACACCTTTTGGATGGTGAAGATGCCTTCACATCTGTATTGGACCTTGTAAATGGAAAAAATAAGGAGTCGGTAGTTATTAAAGATCTTCAACGCCACCCTGCAAAGAATATTATTACTCATATTGACTTTCTTCGTGTAGACGCGAAGCATGCAATTGTAACAATCACGCCTATACACTTTATTGGCGAAGAAGATAACGAAGCACTTCGTATAGGTGGCATGCTAAATAAATTTGTTGTGTCTATAGAAATATCTTGTTTACCGAAAGACCTTCCGCACGGAATTGACGTGGATGTTAGCGGCCTAGAGATTGGTGATCATATAAGTTTAACTGGCCTTACGCTGCCTCATGGTGTTGTTATTACCTCTCTGCAGCATGGAGACATCGAAGCACACGACCAGACAGTTGTTTCTGTCTCTGAGGCTAAGATTATAGAAGAAGAAGACATTGAAGACATTGAAGGCATTGATGAGGCTGGCGGGGCTGAAGGCTCTGAGGACGAGTCATCTGAAGGCGATAAATCTGAAGGCGAAGAGCCTAGTCACTCTTAGTTTGTCTAAGATCGGCTGTATTTGGCCCGGATAGAATGGCGATTAAACTGATTGTTGGCCTGGGAAACCCTGGCAAAGACTATCAGTCCCATCGTCACAATGTTGGCTTTTGGTTTGTTGATGCCTTGGCAAAACTATACCCTGCAAAATTTAAGAATGACTCAAAACTATTCTGTGATCTTGCATTATCTAGCGTTTCTGACTTTCATGTTCGCGTCGTAAAACCAAATACCTATATGAACCGCTCAGGCCAATCAATTCAAAGTGTAGCCAAGTTTTTTAAAATTAATGTTGATGAGGTTCTGATAGTTCATGACGATTTAGACCTAGAACCTGGCTTTGCAAGGCTTAAATTCGGTGGGGGGCATGGAGGTCATAACGGACTTAGAGACGCTATTAAGGCTTTAGGGTCAAATGACTTTTACCGCTTAAGAGTTGGAATCGGACACCCAGGAGACAGCTCTCAAGTTTCAGACTATGTGCTACACTCTCCTGGGTCTTATGATTTGGGCTTAATACAGAACGCCCTAGTAGACTCTCTTAATGTTATTGAAAAAGTAGTTGCTGGCGAGAACGAATCAGCAATGAAAGCTCTGCATACAAATGAATAGTCGCTATTACTGGCATTGTTTTGCTCTTAGGTCTGCTTATGGGCTTTAAATGCGGCATTGTTGGCTTACCTAATGTTGGAAAGTCTACTCTCTTTAACGCCTTAACCAAGGCAGGCATTGATTCCGCTAACTACCCTTTTTGCACTATAGAGCCAAACGTTGGTATTGTGCCATTAAACGACAACAGGCTTGACCAGCTTGCTGCAATCGTCAGTCCTGAAAAAATACTACCGACCACTGTTGAGTTTGTCGACATAGCAGGGCTTGTTAAGGGCGCCTCCAAAGGAGAGGGCCTAGGAAATCAGTTTTTGACCAACATAAGAGAAACTGACGCTATTGTCCATGTAGTCCGTTGCTTTGATGATGATGACATTGTTCATGTTTCTGGAAAGGTGTCACCCATAGATGACATTGAAATAATTAACACTGAGCTTATACTGGCTGACCTTATGTCCGTTGATAAGCTTTATAAGAAATCCATAAAAAATACCAAAGCCGGTCAGAAAGAAGGCCTGCCCCTTAAAACCCTTTTAGAAAAAATATTGCCCGCCCTAGAGGAGGGAAGCAGTGTTAGGTCTTTGTCATTTTCAGAGGATGAGACTAATACATTAGACAGTCTACAGCTGTTAACCTCAAAGCCTGTACTTTACGTCGCAAATGTTAGCGAAGATGGGTTTATAGACAACCCACACCTTGATTCTATTATTGCTCTCGCTAAAACAGAAGACGCAACAGTGGTGTCAATATGTGCATATATTGAGGCTGAAATCATAGAAATGGCTGAGGAAGAAAGGCGAGAGTTTTTAACCGATATGGGCCAGTCAGAGGCAGGTTTAGACAGGTTAATTACTGCAGGATATGCCTTGCTTGGCCTTCAAACCTATTTTACTGCAGGAGTAAAGGAGGTTAGAGCTTGGACAATTAATATAGGCGATTGCGCGCCCGTTGCCGCTGGTAAAATTCATGGTGACTTCGAAAAAGGCTTTATTAGGGCGGAAACTGTTTCGTTTGATGATTTTGTTGCTTGTGGAGGAGAGAAAGGCGCAAAAGAGGCTGGAAAGCTTCGCGCAGAAGGCAAGGAATATATTGTCCAAGATGGAGACGTTATGCACTTCCTTTTTAATGTCTAGCCCTGTCCGTCACTGGCTTACTAAAATAGGCAACAAATACAAAAAAAATAAATGAAGTATACAAAGCAAACAAAGTTATTAGTGGTTTTAGATGGCTGGGGCCATTCGGAAATAATCGCGGATAACGCTATTGCTCTTGCCAAAACCCCTGTGTGGGACAGGCTAACTAAGCAATTCCCAAGCTCCCTGATCAACACAAGCGGTGAATCGGTTGGCCTTCCAGGCCGGCAAATGGGTAACTCGGAGGTTGGCCACCTAAACCTTGGAGCCGGTCGCGTAGTTCAACAAGACTTTACCAGAATCCATAATGAAATAGAAAGTGGTGATTTTTTTCGAAACCCTGTTTTAAGAAGTGCACTTGACTACGCAAACGAAAACAACAAGGCGGTACACATTATAGGTCTACTCTCTGATGGGGGGGTGCACTCCCACGAAGATCACATACAATCGATGCTTGGTATGGCAAGTGATCACGGTTGTAGTGATGTGTTCCTGCATGTTTTTACCGATGGTCGCGACTGCGCACAAAAAAGTGCAATAAAGTATGTTAAGTCTCTTGAAGACAAGATAGACAGCCTTGGAGTGGGAGAGATTGTAAGTGTTATTGGTAGGTATTTCTCAATGGACCGTGACAATAGGTGGTCTCGTATTCGCTGTGCATATGAACTTATTGCAAAAGCAAAGTCTGAATTTATAGCTGATACGGCCTCCCATGCCATTGAAATGGCGTATGAAAGAGGGGAGACAGATGAGTTCATATCATCTACCATTGTTTCTGCCCCGTCCCCGGTAAACAAAGGCGACGTTATTGTTTTTATGAATTATCGTGCAGACAGGGCTAGACAGCTCACTCAAGCCTTTACTGACGAGGCATTTCAAGGCTTCTCACGAGGTCTGTTTATACCCACACAGTTCGTTTGTTTAACCGAATACAAGAAGGCATATAAGCTACCGGTTGCCTACCTGCCATCTAAACTTAACAATGTGCTTGGAAAGTATTTATCAAATTTAGGCATGTCTCAACTTAGAATTGCTGAGACTGAGAAATACGCACACGTCACATTTTTTTTAAATGGCGGAGCAGAGCATCGTTTTTTTGGCGAAGACCGTATATTAATACCGTCCCCAAATGTTGCAACATACGATTTACAGCCTGAAATGAGCGCATTTGAGCTTACCGACAACTTAGTTGAGCAAATTGAAAGCAGAAAATATAACCTTATTATTTGTAATTTTGCTAACACCGACATGGTTGGGCATAGTGGCAAGCTTGATGCTACAATTAAGGCTGTTGAGGCTGTTGACTCTTGTCTTGGACTAGTACAAAAAGCAATACTATCAATTGGCGGAGAGATGCTCATAACCGCAGACCATGGCAACGCAGAACAAATGGTTAACCCCAAAAGTGGAGAGGTACACACTGCTCACACGAATAATATGGTTCCTTTGGTCTTTGTCAGCGACAGAAAAGCCACCATAGCCGACCCAGGTGTTGGGTCTCTGTCTGATATTGCGCCTACTATCTTATACATGATGAGCCTTGAAAAGCCCGAAGAAATGACAGGGAAAAGCCTGTTAATATTAAATTAACACAGGAGAAAACATGAAACAACCTAACTTCATCGCGCCGTCTATATTGTCGGCTGATTTTGCAAAACTAGGAGAGGAGGTCGATAATGTTTTGAGAGATGGAGCAGACATCGTTCATTTTGATGTAATGGATAACCATTACGTGCCCAACCTGACTATCGGGCCCTTGGTTTGTGAAGCTCTTAGAAACCACGGCGTTACAGCGCCTATTGATGTGCACTTAATGGTGAAACCCGTAGATAGAATTATTCCTGATTTTGCAAAGGCCGGTGCGTCTTTTATAACTTTTCACCCAGAGGCTTCAGAGCACATAGACAGAACTGTCGGTTTGATTAAAGAACAAGGTTGCAAGGCAGGATTAGTATTTAACCCTGCAACATCTTTAAGTTACCTTGATCATGTATTAGATAATTTGGACATGGTGCTATTAATGTCTGTTAATCCTGGTTTTGGTGGCCAGTCATTTATTCCTTCTTCTTTAGACAAACTTAGAATAGTTCGCAAAATGATTGACGACAGAGGCCTAGATGTTCGACTAGAGATAGATGGTGGCGTCAAAATTGACAACATCCAGAAAATTGCTGCTGCTGGAGCCGATACTTTTGTTGCTGGTTCTGCAATTTTTAACACTGTCGACTACAAAACAACTATAAATTCGATGCGTGAAGAGCTTTCAAGGGCGCAATAATCACGCACAGTTAACAAATTTATGGGATAATGGCGCGTTTACGATTTTTATCTCGTAATTATTTAGTTGGATGCTTGGTTAATACAACAGGTCTTCTATAAATTTAATGTATCACACGGTCTGGCATACTGGTCAGGGTGCCCTTTTTTGAAAAATTAAAGGGTTTGTCCAGTAGAGATTGTGGAAGAAAGAGTGATAAATTCGCTTTTTATTAACCCGGAGAAAATTATGGCAAAAACGTCCATGAAAAAAATGCTTGAGGCAGGTGTTCACTTTGGTCACCGTTCTCGATACTGGCACCCCAAAATGGAGCGCTACATATATGGTGCTCGTAACGGTGTTCATATAATCAACCTAGAAAAAACATTACCGATGCTTGACGACGTCCTGAATTTTGCAGGAAAAACAGCTGCCACTGGCGGTTCGATATTATTCGTTGGCACAAAAAGAGCTGCAAGCGACATTATGAAAGAAGAGGCTATACGTTGTGGCATGCCATACGTAAATCATCGCTGGCTTGGCGGCATGATGACAAATTATAAAACCATTAAAGCGTCTATAAAACGCCTCAAGGACCTTGAGTTTTTAGCAGAAGACAGCTTTTCCCAGTTTGGCAAAAAAGAAGCTTTAATGATGTCTAGGGAAATGGAAAAACTGGAACGCAGCCTTGGTGGAATTAAAGATCTAGGAGGAATCCCTGACGTGGTTTTTGTTATTGATATTGGCCACGAACGGAACGCCGTAAAAGAAGCTCAAAAACTTAAGCTGCCAATAATAGGAATTGTAGACACAAACCACAACCCAGAGGGCATTGACTATGTAGTTCCTGGAAATGATGACTCAATTAGGGCCATAGGTTTTTATGCGAGAGAGGTTGCAAATGCTGTTTTAGAGGCTAAAGCTGCAGCGGCAACCCAAACCAAAGAAAGGGCTGCCAAAAAGCCTGTTGAGAAAAAGAAGACTACAGCTAACAATGACGAGGTTACCACAGGCTCAGATGATGTTTCTGATGATAAAAAGGCTAGTGCCGCTGAAAAGAAAGCACCAGCTAAAAAGCCTGATAATAAAAAGGCTAGTGCCACCACTGAAAAGAAAGCACCAGCTAAAAAGCCTGATAATAAAAAGGCTAGTGCCGCCACTGAAAAGAAAGCACCAGCTAAAAAGCCTGCTGCAAAAAAGGCTAGTGCCACCACTGAAATTAAAGCACCAGCTAAAAAGCCTGCTGCAAAAAAGGCTAGTGCCGCTGAAAAGAAAGCACCAGCTAAAAAGCCTGCTGCATGGCTATTACAGCATCTTTGGTTAAAGAACTAAGAGAAAGAACAGGCGCAGGGATGATGGACTGTAAGAAGGCCCTTACTGAAGTTAATGGCGACATGGAGGCTGCAATTGACTTGATGCGCACCTCGGGCGCTGCTAAAGCTGCCAAAAAAGCTGGAAGAGTTGCAGCTGAAGGCCTTGTAAAGATAAATATTAGTGACGACAATAAAACAGCAGTTGTCTTAGAGGTTAACTCTGAGACTGACTTTGTAACTAAAAGTGATGACTTTATTGGCTTTGTTGAGTCCTTGAGCGCTCTGGCGCTAACAAATAAACCAGCAGACATTGGTGAGTTCTTAACTTACACCATGGACAACGGGGAGCCTATGGAAAAAGCAAGAGAGGATATTGTTGCTAAAGTTGGGGAAAACGTTGAAATAAGAAGAGTACTAACTGTCGAGACAGATAGTGGTGTTATTGGTGCCTACAAGCACGGAGAAAGAATAGCTGTACTTACAGTTCTTGAAGGAGGCGACGAATCTCTAGCTAAGGACATAGCTATGCATATTGCCGCTACAAGGCCAGAATGCGTTACAGAAGAGGATCTTTCTGAAGACTTGCTAGAGCGCGAAAAAGCGATTTTTGTTGAGCAAGCCAGAGAGTCTGGAAAGCCCGACAATATAATTGAAAAAATGATTGTTGGCCGTATGAAAAAGTTTGTGAACGAGGTTACCTTATATGGGCAGGCTTTTGTTAAGGACCCGGACACAACTATTGGGAGCCTAGTAAAGGCAAATAATGCTGAGGTTAAGTCTTTCGTTAGGTTTGAGGTTGGTGAAGGAATCGACAAAAAAGAAGAAAACTTCGCGGACGAGGTAATGGCCCAGATTAAAGGTTAGACGTATAACCAACATCAATTGTGAACTTAGTATAGGCGCCTCGGCGCCTTTTTTTATCTAAACAAACATTATGAATCCTTAATTACCAGAGAGATGATTCAAGTCTTGGTTGTTGTTTAGAATATTTTGATATTGCATTTATTTAAGGCTCGCCTGTTTCTTTTAATTGATCCATAAAAAAACCACCCCGAGGGGTGGCTTTTTATTTGCTTAACCCTAACCAGGCAACTAGGCCTGGTTTGGATTATTAATGCTTTACTTAACTAATTACTTAGATAGTAGCAGTAGCAGTGTTGTTGTTAGCTTCGAAAGATGACATTGCGTCTGCATAACCTTTAGCGTAAGCGTCTGCTTGACCTTTAGCATAAGCGTCTGCTTGACCTTTAGCATAAGCGTCCATTTGACCTCTT
>LWDU01042374.1_pt1 | contig 37636 bp, 41 predicted proteins | sample 727161 | NCBI WGS metagenome assembly LWDU01 (sample SAMN04566230, study PRJNA314399) | hydrothermal vent metagenome | isolation source: deep sea hydrothermal plume seawater | place: Mexico: Gulf of California, Guaymas Basin | collected 2004-07-11
CTTTATTTTTAATCTTTGTATCTCCAGATGTGAAGAGCCAAATATGATTGATAGGGATCAACAATTTCTAGAAGTTCATGTGGAGTTAATTCACATTGTTCACAAATTTGATTGATTCCTTTATTCAAGATTAAATCTTTTTCTGACCAGATATTAGTTCTTCCAAGATAAAAGATTGCAATCATTTCAGCAGACCAATTACCAAATCCCCATAGGCCTGTAATAGATGCTTTGAATTCTATATCATTCATTTCAGATAGTCCTTTGAGTGTAATTTCACCACCATTAACTGCTTCTTTTGCGCCAAGAATTGCTTTAATTTTATTTTCAGATAAACCATCTTTTCTGATACCAGCTATATATGCAGTATCAAAATAGTCAATCAGTTTAATGTTTCTTTCTTCTGAGCTAGTTTTAATTTTATTCCAAATACTTTTTGCTGCTTTATATGATAGCTGTTGTTCAACCACTGTTTGTGCAAGACAATCAAATAATTCTATGTCTGTTGGGATCTCAATATTTATAGGCCCATTGGCTTTTATTATTGATGCTAATGGTTTGCAATGGGCTGTACTTAACTTTAGGAGATGATTATGAATTTTCTGAGTCACTACTTATTTATTTTTTTTGCCCACTATTGGGATAATTATGCATTAAATTGACTATAATTATTTTTTTATAAAAGTTGGTTGAAATGCCCCGGTAGCTCAGCAGGATAGAGCATCGGATTCCTAATCCGGAGGTCAGAGGTTCGAATCCTCTTCGGGGCACCAATTAGAAAGGGATGCATTGTTTAAACTTATAGGTATTGATGATTTAGAGAAATTAGCACAAGTTGTTGATGGACAGTTAATGGGAGAAAATACTACCTTCAGATCTCTTGTAGTTGATTCAAGAAACACACAACAGAACTCAGTTTTCATCGCTCTACACGGAGAGAAATTTGATGGCAATGTTTTTTGTTCAGAAGTTTTATCCAAAGGATGTTGTGCTGTTATAACAGACGATCCAGAAATTCCAGGTAGGACAATTGTTGTCGATGATACTTATTTAGCATTACTCAAATTAGCTCAATATCAATTGAACAAAGTAAAGCCAAGGACCTTGGCAATCACAGGCAGCAATGGGAAAACAACTGTGAAAGAAATGATAGGGTCTTTGCTTGATCATCAGAATACAGTCGTAACAAAAGATAATGAGAATAATGAATTTGGTATTGCTTATACAGTTTTAAAAATAGATAAAGATACTGAGAATTTAATTGTGGAATGTGGCGCAAGAAAGGTAGGTGATTTTGATCTTATTGTTAAGTATTTATGGTTTGATGCATTGGTTATTACTAATCTTAATAATAGCCATATAGGTATTTTTGGCAGTGAGGAGAATATACTAAAAACAAAGTTAAAGCTTCTGGAAGCACTTAAAACAAAGGGTTTATTAATTGAAGGGGCATTTAATAATTTATCTAAATCTTTTAGTAAGCAAGATCCTGATCAGAATAAAATTAATATTTATCAAGCCAACGACGAAGGTGAGTTGTCATTAAAATATTCTTGGTTATTTAGTGCAGAGACAAACGAATCTAATTTAGATTCATATCATATTAGCATGATAAAAAGAGACACTAAATCTGAAAGTGAACGGTTAAATTATTCATTGAACTTGGGTATTAAGCATAATTGTTCAAACGCTGTTATATCAATAGGATTATTGAAAGAGTGGGGAAGTTCAGAACAGGTAATACAAAAACTTGATGGTTTTGTGTCACCACAGAAGAATCGTTTTTATTGCTCAAAGTTAGGTGATCATATTTTGATTAATGACACTTATAACGCCAACCCCACTTCAATGATGTCAGCAATAAATGAACTCAATACAAATGCAAGTTACCCAGATAGCCAAATAATATTTTTGGGTGATATGTATGAATTAGGCCAATCATCAGAATTGGAACATACAATTATTCTAAATGAGTTGATGACCATAGATAAATTGAAGTTATTGATTTTAGTAGGGGATCGATTCAAAATCTCCTATCAAGCAAATACGCGAGCTAAAGAGAGTAGTTTTATTTATCATCTTGATCGAAGAGCTAATCCCCCAAAGGAGGTTCTTGAAAATACTCTAAAAAATAACTCTGTGATTCTTATCAAAGGCTCTAGAGGTATAAAAATGGAGAGATATTTAGAGTTTTTGAAAGAAACTATTATATAAGTATATATATTTCAACAACTTATGAATATTTCTAGGTAAAAAATAATTTTTTTTAGTTAATTTTATAATTTAACCCTAAATAATGAAAAAAGATCAATATATATAGACCTTTCAGACAGAGTAGGGGGTTTAAGATCTATCACAAATAGACATTTTTTTTAGATTCCTCGGTATAAGTGCTAAAAAAAGAAAGAATTATTTAGTCTTTTTTTTGAAAATACTTAATAAATACTAAAAACTAGTTTATTTCAGTTCTTTATTTAGGTTTTAGTTGAGTTTATTAAATCGCTGAGTGAAACGGATAAAAACAAATAAAATACAGAAATGTATTGAAAAACTGCCTATTATATAACAATATATTATATAAAATAAATATATATAAAACATATAGATATAATATAAATATAATGTATAACATTACATAACTGGTAATTTTATTGATAATTTAATTAAGGCGATCAAGAGATTCATTATTATAAAAAATAATATAGGTTTATACTCTTATTCTCTAATTCAGTTAGATTCTAATCAATAAGGACTTTTTATGACTAAAGAGTATGAAATAAAGGGATATTCCTCAGAAACAATAGATTTTGGTAAAAAGCCGGCTATTTTAATCGTCGACCTTCAGTTAGCCTTCACTGACCCAAAGTTTCCAAATGGTGACATGCCAATGGTTGATAAGGCCACAAATAAAATTTCAGAGTTATTAAAACTAGCTAGATTAAAGAATATACCTATCGCCTCTTGTTACACAGCTTATGACAGTCTAAAAGATATGCCTCTATGGAAGGTCAAAGCTGTTAGAGATGAGTTTTACCATGGACACCCATGCACAGCAATGGATCCAAGAATATATGATCAAGATTATGATTTTAACTTTTGTAAGAATGCCCCCTCAATGTTTTTTTTAACACCACTAACAACTTTTTTACACAAAGAGAATGTTGATACAGTAATTATTACTGGCTGTGTAACCAGTGGATGTGTAAGGGCAACAGTGATAGATGCTTTTTCTCACGGCTTTAGAGTGTTTGTACCTGAAGACTGTGTTGGTGATGTTGAGGAAAGACCACATCAAGATAATCTTAGAGATATATCAAGACGTTATGCTGAAGTTATTGATAGCAAGACTTGTGCTGAATATATAGATTCTCTTAGTTAATAGTTCTTTCGTCTAAGACCCCATCAAGCCACCTATTAAAGTAAGTGGGCTTTTCCATCATGACATAATGTCCTACCTCATCTATGAAGCTTACTTCATATTTTGAATATTCCTTTTGGCCTTCCTCAACTTCAGTGTCCATCCAAAATCTCGAATTCAAAGTGATTATTGGGACATTAATTTTCTTTAACTGTGTTGGATAATCCATAGCAATAATCGATGAGAGAGAGCCTCTTGAGGCTCTAGGATCTGTTGTCTCTGCCTTTTGACTTACCCAGTTTTTTAGATCTAAATTTGCATCTTCTCTAAATTGTTTTGTCACGGCGTCATTTGTTGACGAACTTTGTCTAAATCTGAACATAGTATTTACCATAAGCTTTACAAATGGACTGGCTGGACCTTTAGCTATGTTATGAAAAGTATCCACTCCAATGATTGCTGTTACTCTGTCTTGAAGAACCACAGCTGCTTCAAGAGCTACAGGGCCACCCATTGAATGTCCGATTAAGTATGACTGCTCAATATTTTCTTGGTTCATCACAGCAACAACATCAGCTCCAAAATTGGCCATTGTGTAATCATCTCTATTGGTTCCAGATTGACCATGGCCTCCTATATCAATAGAAATTACTCTGTAGTTTTTAGAAAAATGTTGTAATTGTGCCCACCAATATTTGCTATTACATCCGTAGCCATGAATAAATAATAACGTTTTATTACCAGCTCCTTTCTCATAGTAAATTATTTCTACTCCATCGCTACTTGTGGTTGATTTTTTGACAAAACCAATTTCTGAAAGCGGCGCACCAAGATTAGATAAAAGATTTTTGAATAAATCGTCACTGTGTATTTGTGCAGAGAAAATAATTGAGAAAATTAAAATTATTTTTTTCATTATTAAAATACTTACCTTATTGCTTACACATTATCTTCTTTATCATATAATTACTTCATACTCTCACCAAATATAAATTAGTCAAACATGGCAGGACACAGTAAATGGGCTAACATCCAGCATAGGAAAGGCCGACAAGATAAGAAAAGAGGTAAACTTTTTACTAAACTTATTAATGAAATCACTGTCGCTGCCCGTATTGGTGGGGGAGATCAAGATTCTAACCCAAGGCTAAGAGCAGCAGTAGAGAAAGCCAAATCTCAAAGCATGCCAAAAGATAACATTGATCGAGCGATCGCCAAAGGTTCAGGAGAAGACGAGGGATCTAACCTTGAAGAGGTAACTTATGAAGGTTATGGACCTGGAGGAGTTGCTATTCTTATCGAGTGTTTAACTGATAACCGTAACAGGACTGTTGCAGAAGTCAGGCATGCTTTAACTAAATTTGGAGGTAATCTTGGTACTGAAGGTTCTGTTGCTTATATTTTTCAACAGATTGGATTGTTGAGTCTTAGCAATGTTAAAGATCCCGATAATATTATGGAAATTGCCATAGAAAGTGGCGCAGAAGACATTGAAGTTAATGATGATGATTCCATTGATATTATTACAAACCCCTCATCTTTTATGGATATTAAAGATGCACTAAATAATAAAGATATTCTTTTTAACATTAGTGAAATTACAATGAAGGCATCTAACGAAGTTCTTATCGATAAGAGTAATTCAGAATCATTGTTTAAGCTATTAGATATGCTAGATGATCTTGATGATGTGCAGTCAGTTCATTCTAATGCTGAAGTACCTGAAGATATCCTCAGAAATATTAACTAAATGGACATTTACTCTTAATGAAAGTTTTAGGAATTGACCCAGGATCAATAGTCACCGGATACGGAGTTGTGGAGTTACTCGGCAATAAACTAAAATATATTGATTCTGGAGTTATTCGAACTAAAGAAAAAACTTTCATAAAACGATTAATGATTATTTTTAGCGAAATTGAGAAATTAATGGATCAACATTGTCCAGATGAGGTGGCTATTGAAAATGTATTTATGCATCGGAATGCTGATAGCGCATTAAAACTTGGGCAGGCTAAAGCAGCTGCTATTTGTGGCACCTTTAAAAAAGGTGTTACAGTTTTTGAATACTCTGCTAGAGAAGTAAAGCTCGCTGTTGTAGGAACGGGAGCTGCCGAGAAAGGACAAGTACAAGATATGGTTAAACTTATTCTTGCAATTAAAACACAAGAATTAAAGTTCGATGAATCTGATGCACTAGCGATCGCAATATGTCATGCTCATAGCCATCCAATAAATACTATTATTAAGGAAAACGTTAAATGATCGGGTCATTGATTGGTCTAATAAAGGAAAAAAAACCGTCATTACTATTGCTAGAAGTTAATGGTGTGGGTTATGAAATACATGTTCCTTTATCGACAAGTTTTCAGTTACCTAAAAATGGTGAATCGGCTTATTTATTAACTCACTTAGTTGTACGAGAAGATCAACATACTCTGTATGGTTTTGCGACTGAAGAGGAAAGAAAATTATTCAGAACACTTATTAAAATTAGTGGGGTAGGGGCAAAAATGGCGTTAACAATATTGTCTGGAATTAATGTTAATGGTTTTGTTCAGTCTGTGATAAATGAAGATATTGATACGCTAGTTCATCTTCCAGGGATTGGGAAAAAGACAGCAGAGAGATTAATTGTCGAAATGAAAGATAGAGTAGAGGGAATCACAAATAATCTTGAATCTTCAGCTAGTTCAACTTCTGAAAATAGCACTGTTATAGAGGCAAGAAACGCACTTGTTAACTTAGGTTATAAAAACAAAGAAGCCAAAAAAATTCTAGATAATATTGATACGAAAGGGTTGTCAGTTGAAGAGTTATTAAGACAAGCTCTCAAATCATTGAATAGGTAGTAATAATGACCAATGAAGAAAATCTCATTTCGCATGATACCCCTGATAGAGAAGAGTCTATCGATAGAATGCTACGACCGAAGTATTTATCAGAATACGTTGGTCAAGAACCCGTTAAGCAGCAAATGGAAATATTTATTGAAGCTGCAAAGAACCGCCAGGAATCACTTGATCATGTTTTAATTTTTGGACCACCAGGATTAGGTAAAACAACCCTCGCTCATGTTATTGCTAACGAATTAGGTGTTAACTTAAAACATACATCAGGGCCAGCGATTGAAAAACCAGGAGATTTAGCAGCTATTTTAACTAATTTAGAAGAAAAAGATGTGCTGTTTGTAGATGAAATCCACCGATTAAGCACAGTGGTAGAAGAAATTCTTTATCCAGCTTTGGAAGATTATCAATTGGATCTAGTGATAGGTGAAGGACCTTCAGCAAGATCAATTAGATTAGATTTAACTTCTTTTACCATGATAGGTGCAACCACCAGGGCAGGTCTTCTTACTTCACCTTTAAGGGATCGTTTTGGTATTTCACAACGCTTAGAATTCTATAATACCGATGAGTTAACAAAAATAGTGATCCGTTCTGCAGGAATTCTAGGGGTATCAATTGATGAGGAAGGTGCACATGAAATTGCTTCAAGAGCCAGAGGTACTCCAAGGATAGTTAATCGCTTACTTAGAAGAGTCAGAGATTTTTCAGAGGTAAAAGCTGAAGGTAAAATTCAAAAGGAAATTGTTATTAAAGCAATGGATCTTTTGGATGTCGATAATAATGGTTTTGATGTGTTTGATAGAAAATTTTTACTTGCTGTTATAGAAAAATATAATGGAGGACCTGTTGGAATTGACACCATTGCTTCAGCTATAGGAGAAGAGAAGGGAACCGTTGAAGACATAATAGAGCCATTTCTCATCCAGAGCGGATTCATAATAAGGACCTCTAGAGGAAGAGTCGCCTCAGAAAAAGCTTATCGTCATTTTGGAATAGAGATACCAAAAAAGAACCAATCTTTATTTGATAATGATAATTAATAAACGTCTAAATCTATCAACCAAAGAACTAGGATTTCTTTGTTACTATATAATTCATGATTGAGCCAATACCTTTACAACTTGAATCCAGATTTATTGCAGTAGAAGGACCTGTAGGTTCAGGTAAGACCAGTTTAGCTAGACGCATTGCTGAGCATGTCAATGGTAAACTTATTCTTGAAGAGCCAGAGAAGAATCCTTTTTTAGAAAATTTCTACAAAGACCCTAGATCCAATGCGTTGCCTACTGAGTTGTCTTTTTTATTTCAGAGATCAAAGTTATTAGAAGGTATCAATCAAGAAGAACTCTTCTCTAGTCAAAGTATTACTGACTTTTTATTTGATAAAGATATTATTTTTACTGAGTTAAATTTAACACAAGAAGAAATAGAGCTATTTCAGAAGGTTAAAAGTTCTCTCAGCATCAAACCTCCAGAACCTGACTTAGTTATTTATTTGCAGGCACCGGTTGATGTTTTAATGGCTAGAATTAAAATGAGATCGCCCTCCATAGATGGATCTATTGATAAAAACTATCTAGAGAAGCTAGCAGACTCATACGCTAAGTTTTTTTATTATTATGATAGTGCGCCTGTGCTTGTAGTTAATGCTGAGAGTATTGATCCCATCCATAATGAAAATCATTTCCATATGTTATTCACTGAGTTGGTATCTGTAAAATATGGGAAACACTTTTTTAATACTACTCCTAGTGTTCTAACCTAAGATTGATTCTGTTCTCCAATTGCCCATTCAATATGCTCTTTAACCATTTCAGAAGTGTCATTGAGTCTAGAGATTAAAAGGTTTTTACTGGATTTAGTTGTCGCAGTATTTCCTAATGCCACAGCTAAATTTCTTAGCCAGCCTGAATACCCAGCTCTCCTGAGAGCACTGCCTTTTGTTTGATTGTCCCATTCAGTTTTAGACCACTTGAACAAAGTTTCTAACGGTTGATTCAGAAGATTTTTATTCGGTAAAAAGTCTTTCTCAATAGATTGTTTTGCAAATTTATTCCAGGGACAGAATATTTGACAATCATCACAGCCAAAAATTCTATTGCCGATTGGTTTTCTCATGTTGACAGGAATCGCATCTTTATTTTCAATTGTTAAATAAGAAATACAGCGTCTTGCATCCAATTGATAGGGTGCAACAATTGCTTGAGTGGGGCATATTTTTATACATTCATCACAAGTACCACAATGATTTTTTGAGGGAATATCAATGGGTAGTGGCAGATCAGTAAAGATTTCTGCAATAAAAAACCAAGAACCATGATCTTTATTGATCAGATTAGTGTGTTTACCTATCCATCCTAAACCAGCATCTCTAGCAAAGGCTCTTTCTAAAACTGGCGCTGAATCAACGAAGAAATTCTGACCCTCTATTTTTGAATATTTTTGTATTCTCGAGACCAATGATCTAAGTTTATTTTTAATCGTTTTGTGGTAATCACGGCCCAAAGCATAGTTAGCAATATAAGCCTCTTTACTGTTTTTTATATCCTTTGTTGCTTGATATTTTTCTCTTGAATAGTAGTGAACTTTTAGTGAAATAACTCGAAGTGTTCCATTAACTAAAAGGTCAGGTCTAGATCTTTTATTTCCATGTTTTTCCATATAAAACATTGAGCCATGGTACTTATTTTTTAACCAGTCATTAAGGTGATGTTCATCTTCTTGTATATTGATATCACTTATACCAATGTCATCAAATCCTAGTTCAATAGACCATTGTGTGATTAAAGATTTTAATTGATTAAGATTATCCATTTTTATCGATAAGTCTTTTTGATTATAAGATCAGTATAATATTTATCATGAGTATTTCTAAACAATATATCTATGGACCATCAACTGTTGCTCAAATTGATTATAGAGCGATTCATGAATTCGGCATTCCTAGTATTGAGTTAATGGAAAAGGCAGCAGCCTATGCTTTTAAGTGTTCACAAGAATACTTTCCAAATATTGATTCAATCCAGGTCTTCTGTGGAAGTGGTAATAACGCTGGAGATGCTTATCTATATGCTTGTTATGCAATTGATCATGGGCTTAACACCAGCGTGATTTATCTGGCGAATCCAGAGACTTTAAAAGGCGATGCTTACTTAGCATATAAAAAGTATAAATCAAAAGAAGGTAAGTTAATTCAATGGAATGAAAGTATTGATATCAACTGTGATTTGATTGTTGATGGTATTTTCGGGATTGGAATTAATCGATCCTTAAAAGGTATCTTTCTCAAAGCGATTGAATTGATTAACCAAAACTTAACACCTGTTTTATCTTTAGATATTCCTTCTGGCTTATCAGGAGAAAATGGAAAAATAATGGGAAACTCTGTGAGAGCAGACCTTACAACAACTTTTGTTGGTAGAAAGATCGGGCTATATATTAATGACGGCCCTAAGGTAAATAAAATAATCAAATATTCAAATTTAGATATACCGGAAGCTTGTTTTAAAAAGGCACAACCGATAGTTGAACTCACTGATGAATCTCATATAGGTCAAATTTTACATCAAAGAAAAAAAGATTCTCACAAAGGAAATTATGGGCATGTTCTTGTAGTCGGAGGTAATCATGGCATGGGTGGAGCAATAAGAATAACTGCTGAAGCTGCACTAAGAACTGGTGCAGGTTTAGTGAGTGTTATTACAACCTCTCAGAATGCAGACACTATTCTAAAAATAAGACCAGAAATCATGGCTCATTCAATAAAAAATGATCACAAGGATCTTGCTGATATTATTGAAAATGTTGATGTTATAGCTATAGGACCTGGATTGGGTCAGGACCAATGGGCTATGGATTTATACACTGCTGTTTTAGAATCAAATAAACCTCTTATAGTAGATGCAGATGCTTTAAATATATTAGCTAAAAATCCTCAACAAAGGGAGGATTGGGTTTTGACTCCTCATCCAGGAGAAGCAGCGAGACTTTTGGCTTGTTCTAATTCTGAGATTCAGAGTAATCGATTAAAGAGCCTTAAAAACCTATACGAGAGCTTTGGTGGAGTCATTTTGCTTAAAGGGCAAAACACCTTAGTCGGTTGCAAAGAAAAAATCCCCTATATGATTACTGCTGGTAATCCAGGTATGTCTACCGCAGGCATGGGGGATTTATTGACGGGTATAATTTCAGGATTATACAGCCAATTTAGAGATCAAGATTTGCATTTGTTAACCTCAGTTGCTGCTTTAATACATTCAATAGCTGGAGACAGGGCTGCCATATCAGGCGAAAGGGGAATCATAGCAACAGATTTATTTGCAGAGTTAAAAGATCTTCTTAATCCATGATTATCAAAGGTGAAAACGAAATGATTAACTTGGCTTACAGGTCAGGTGTCCAATTAGCTAAATCTATTGAGCAAAATATAGTGATATACCTGTCTGGAGATTTAGGATCAGGAAAAACCACTTTCACCAAAGGTTTAATTAGAGGATTAGGGTTTGAAGGACTAGTGACAAGCCCAACATTTAGTATAGTTGAGACGATTGAAACTGAATTATTTTTAATATTTCATATTGATTTATATCGACTTGAAAGAGCACAAGAAGTAATAGAGCTAGAACTTCATGAAGAACCCAATTATAAAAAACCATCAATTATAATTATTGAATGGCCTGAAAAAGGGCATCATCTAATTTTACCGCCTGATATAAAGATTAGTTTTGAGAACACTAAAATTAAGGATGAAAGACAAATAGAGTTAAAGGATGATACCAATAAATTAGGAAATACTTTTAATATTGGTTAGAGTAGATTCAGAACTATTTAAAGGACAATCATTAACAACTATTTGAAAATTTCAGTCCTCAGTTTAATTATAATGTTATTAGCTAATACAGCTGATGCAAAAGCCCTATTAGAAAACATCAGAATCAGCAAGCAAACTCTAGAAACAAGGTTAGTTTTTGACTTAACAGAATCAGTTAATTATAAAGTCTTTACTCTTAATAGACCAAATCGATTGGTTATTGATTTATATAATGCAGAAATAAGTTCCAGCCTAAAATCGTCATATGGAAGTAAGGGACTGATTAAGCAGATCAGGTTAGCAAAAAATAGTATAACTAAATCTAGGATTGTAATTGAGACCACGGAAATTGTTTTTTATAAGGTAGAAAAAATTCCTAAAGGGTCCAATAAGAACTTCAGAGTTGTTGTTGATCTGAAGAAGGGTTATGAGGGCAGCAGAAAACTTTTGGCATCAGCTGTAAATCGTAATGAATTTATTGTGGCAATAGACCCAGGACATGGAGGGAAAGATCCTGGAACAAAGGGTTCTAGAGTTGTTGAGAAAGATCTAGTTTTAAAAATTTCAAAACGTTTAAAAAAACTGATTGATTCAGAGAAAAATATGAGAGCCTTTCTAATTAGAACGGATGATAGTTTTCCTTGCCCTGGAGGTAAAAAAAATTGTGCTCAGCTCGAGTCATTGAATGAACGAATTAGCCGTGCAAAAAAAGGTAAAGCGGATTTTTTAATTTCAATTCATGCTGACGCATTTACAGACCCTTCAATTAGGGGCGCAACACTTTATGCTTTATCTGATTCAAGAAAAGTATCTAAGGGAAGCACCTACAAGATTATGTATCGACCAAAAACTAAAACAAACATTAAACTTAAATCAGGAATTTCAAAAAGATCAATTTCTACTCTTAAAACATCTCAAGTTGATACATATGACCAGAGTATAGAGATTGGTAAACATATACTTAATGCAATGAACAAAGATGTCAGATTGAGAAAACTCACTCCTAGAGAAGCAGCTTTTGCAGTTCTCAAGTCAACTGAAATTGCATCTGTTCTATTAGAAGCTAGTTATCTTTCTAATAAGAACGATGAAGCTTTCCTTGTGAACCCACAAAACCAAGATAAAATAGCTAAAGCGATTGTGAGAGGAATCAAATCTTACTCTTCAGAGGCAAAACAACAATTGTTAAAATAAATGGATATAGATATTATTCTCGAACCTGACCTCGACCCAAGCCAAATAAAGGAACTTGGAGTCAAGGCTGAAGAATATGGTGTGAACGCATTATGGACTTCAAATTATTTCTCCCACTGGGACCCATTTCTGAGTTTGGTGCCTTTATCTGAGTCAACTAATCAGCTTAAGATTGGCCCACTCGCAGTCAGTCCTTTTGAGATGCACCCTCTAAAGATAGCTAATTCATTAATAAGTCTGAATGAAATGAGTAATGGAAGAGCTCAAGTTGCGGTCGGAGCTGGTGAAGGTAATATTACAGCAATGGCTTTGGAAGCCCCAAAAAAAGTTGTTTTAGCTGTCAGAGAAGCTTTAGAGATAATTATTCTAGCTACTAATAACCAACTTTCTGATCAATATAATGGTGAAAACTTTTCTGTCAAGTTACCTTGTAATTATTCATGGGCTAAATCATCTAGACCTATGGTTTATGGAACTGCTTATAAGCACATGATGATGAGAATGGAAGGCCGTGTTGCTGACGGAGTTTATATTGGAGCAACACCACCAGAAATTATATTTTCAGCAATCGATAATATAAAAATTGGCATTGGCAAAAGAATCAATACTAAAAAGAAAGTTGAGATTAATAGTTTTTGGGCTTGGCATATAAAAAACGATAAAAAAGAGGCTTATAGAGAATCAAGAAGAGAATTAGCCTGGAGGGCTAGAAAGCTAGAATTGGAACTCTTAGAAAATTATTTTAAACCTGAAGAATGTCAACTAATTAGAGACAACATTGAATCCTTTGTTGATGCTTATTTTGATCGTTCAGGAAATATAAAAAATATACCTCTTGAGTTAGCAAATCACCTCTGTGAAGTATTTACATCAACAGGAGGTATTGAAGATATTGACAGAGAAATAGAACGTTTTAAGACTTTTGAAGCAGCAGGGCAGACCCAACTTTCTTTGAGATTACATGATGATCCTATGCAGGCATTAGACCTCATAGGTCAAAAAGTAATTCCTCATTTTAAATGATCTAGAATTAATGTCACAAACAGTAATTACATTAAGAGGTCCCACAGCTTCTGGAAAAACTGATATAGCTATCTCACTTATTAAACAACTCCCAATTGAAATAGTAAGTGTTGATTCAGTTATGGTTTACAGAGGTCTTAATATTGGTTCTGCAAAACCTAATGATCAAATCTTAGATCAATTTCCACATCATCTAATCAATATATCTGATCCAGAGAATAATTATTCTCTAGGTAAGTTTTTTAAAGATGTCAATAAAGCAATACAAGTCATTATTGAGAAGAAAAAAATTCCATTTCTTGTTGGCGGCACCATGATGTATTTTAATATTTTATCCAAAGGCTTAAGTAATTTACCTTCTTCAGATGACGAGATAAGGAAAAAAATAGAACATCAAGCAGAAGTTCTAGGTTGGCCAGAGTTACATAAAAAACTTTCAGAAGTTGACCCTCTGAGTGCGACTAAAATTAAACCCAATGATAAACAAAGGATTCAAAGGGCATTAGAGGTTATTGAATTAACTGGTAAGCCGTTGAGTAAATTCTTCAAAGATCAAAAAAACACTGACGATTATAATTTTTTTAATATCAGTTTATTTACAAACAATCGTGATCGTCTTTATCAAAGAATCAATTCAAGATTTAGTGAAATGTTGAATGATGGGTTGGTCGATGAAGTCAAAGGTCTACTTGAATCAACCAATCTAAGTTCTTCTAATAATTCAATGAAATCAATAGGATATAGAGAAATATGTGTGTTCTTAGAAAACAAATCAACCTTAAAAGAAGCCGAACACAATGCATCAATGGCCACAAGAAGATTGGCCAAACGTCAGATAACTTGGTTACGTTCTATAAAAGACCACAATAGTTATGATATTTTTGAAAAAAATTTAATACAAAAGATACAAGACTTAATTTGCCAGGAATTTAAATTATAGGACTAGTGTTTGAAGACAAGTAATCAAAAAATTAAATCCTATTTGGTAATCGTAAATTCACCAAAAGGATCAATTGAGAATGATAATGAAGAGTTTATTTCATTGACATTATCGGCAGGCACTGTCATTAGTGGAATCACGTATGTAAATATTAAAAAGTTTAATAGAAATACTCTAATTGGTAAGGGTAAGTTGCAGTCAATTAAGGAAGATCTTGAGGCAGTTGATATTGATTTAATTATCTTTAACAAAGATCTAATTGCATCACAGGAACGTAATTTAGAAAAAATTCTCAAATACCCAGTAATTGATCGATCTCGCTTAATACTAGATATCTTTGCTAGAAGAGCCCAAACAAATAGTGGTAAGTTACAAGTTGAACTGGCTCAATTAAAACATTTATCAACACGACTCATTAGAGGTTGGACGCACCTTGAAAGACAAAAAGGAGGGATCGGATTAAGGGGCCCTGGTGAAAAGCAACTAGAAACTGATAGAAGGCTATTACAAGAAAGAATCAGATCTATAGAGCTCAAGCTTAAAAAACTTCATACACAAAGAAAAACAAATAGAAAATCTAGAAATAAAGTTATGAAGAATGTTGCCTTAGTTGGTTACACTAACGCTGGTAAGTCAACATTATTTAATTCTTTAAGTAATTCCAAAACTTTTGTAGCTGATAAAATGTTTACTACTTTGGACCCAATTTTTAGACCCATTAGTATCTCAAAGAATAGACGTGTAGTGATCAGTGATACGGTAGGATTTATTAGAGAATTACCATCTGAATTAATAGAAGCTTTTTTGTCTACCTTAGAGGAAATTTCTGATGCTGATCTATTAATTCATGTTCTGGACTCGAGTGATCGTTTTATGCATCAGAATAAACAATCGGTTGAAAGTATATTAAAACAGATAGGAGCTGATCAAATACCTACTATATATGCTTATAACAAAATTGACCTAGTCAAAAAAGGTCTTGATTTACTCAATACTTATCAACACATAGAAGTCTCAGCAAAAGAAGATATAGGTACTGAGACATTGATTGAATCAATTGCTTTGATGATTAATCCACAACCAATTAAGACTATCCTAAGAATTAATGTGAATGAGTCGAAGATAAGAGCACAAATATATTCTATTGCTAATGTCATACAAGAGTGCCTAATTAATGAAAATACATTAGAATTAACAGTGGAGATTGATGAGAGAAATCTATTAAGGCTGAAAAAAAATAAAAAAATTAAAGCTATTGAGAGTAAACTATCGACCTCTTCAAAAAGAATATAATTTTAATTAGGAGTTACTAGAAATTATGGCGTTCAATGATCAAGGAAATGGCAAATCTCCCTGGGATTCAAGTAAAAATCAACCACCTGATTTAGATCAAATTGTCGAAGAATGGCAGAAACGATTTAATAAATTATTTGGTGGAAAATCTGGTAGTGGAAAATCCGGTAGTGGTAAAAGAGGACCATCGATTTATTTGCTAATTGCTATGGGTTTAATCTTGTGGGTTTTAACAGGATTATATCAAGTTGATGATTCAGAAAGAGGCGTGGTCCTAAGATTTGGAAAGCATCATCAAACAACAACACCAGGACTGAAATGGCGTGCACCATGGCCAGTTGATTCTGTCGAAGTAGTCAATGTAAATGTTGTAAACCGATTCAAACAACAAACCACAATGCTGACATCAGACGAGAATATTATCGTCGTAGATTTAGTAGTTCAATACAGGAAAACTAATCCTACAGATTTTCTATTCAATGTACGAGATGCAGAAGAAACTCTTAATGAGGTTAGTGAAAGTGCTATCCGTGAAGTTGCAGGTAAAACTAATCTAGACTTCATACTAACTGAAGGCAGAAGTAGTATTGCACTTCAAACTCAAGAACTTATTCAACAAACACTTGATGATTACGGTACAGGAATTTCTATAACCAAGGTGAATCTGCAAGATGCTAATTTTCCTTTTCAAGTTGAGGATGCTGTCCAAGATGCCATTAAAGCAAGAGAAGATAAGGAAAGATTTTCGTTTGAGGCAGAAGCCTATGCTAATGATATTGTTCCTAAAGCTAGAGGTGAAGCGGCAAAAATGCTTCAAGAAGCAGAAGCCTATAAAGAAAAGGTTATTGCTGATTCAGAAGGTGATGCTGATCGTTTCACTAAATTACTTTTTGAGTATAAGCTAGCACCTAAAGTTACTCGAGATCGTTTGTATATTGAGGCAATTGAAAGTGTGTATCTTAATTCTAATAAAGTGTTAATGGATTCAGAGGGTAGTGGCAATTTAATTTATTTACCTATTGATAAATTACTGGAACAGAATCAATCAAAGCAACCATCCGTTCCAAATCAGTCAATTAATACTCCATCACCACAACAGAACCAAAATCAAGATCCAAGGATTAGGAGGATAAGATAGTGAAAAATATATTTATATTTGTGATTATTTTCATCGTACTCATTATATCTAATAGCTTATTTATTGTGGACGAAAGAGAACACGCAATTAAATTTAGATTCGGTGAAATTATTCAAACAGACTATGAGCCTGGACTACATTTTAAAGTTCCATTTGTTAATAATGTGCAGAAGTATTCAAAACAGATTTTAACAATAAATAACCCACAAGAACTGTTCTTAACTAAAGAGAAGAAAAACCTTTATGTTGATTTCTTTATTAAGTGGAAAATTGACAACACACAAGAATATTATCGATCTACAGGTGGTGATGAACTTGTCGCATCTCAACGTTTGCTTGAAACCGTTAAAGACGGAATTAGATCAGAATTTGCTAAAAGGACTGTGGTTGAAGTGGTCTCTAAAGAAAGAAGGGAGATAATGTCTGAAATGCTTAATGATGCAGCAATGAATGTTAAAGATCTTGGTATCAACCTAATCGATGTACGTGTTAAGAGAATTGAGCTTTCCGATGAGGTTAGCGAATCAGTCTTCAATAGAATGAGACAAGAAAGAGCAAGATTTGCTTCTGAATTAAGAGCTGAAGGTAGTGAATCAGCGACTAAAATTCGTGCAGGAGCAGCCAGAGAAAGAACAGTTATTCTAGCTAATGCTTATAGAGATTCTCAGAAACTTAGAGGTGATGGTGATGCTAAATCAGCTAATACCTATGCCACTGCTTATAACGAAGATCAAGAATTCTATTCATTTTATAGAAGCATTCAAGCATACAAAAACTCTATAGGCACTGGGAATGATATATTGATATTAGATGGCAAAGGAGATTTCTTTAAATACTTAAATAACCAGTACCCAAAAGAATAATAAGAACTGATATTAATGGGTTTTAAGGAATTATTTACTGCCATTAGTCTTGTGTTAATTCTTGAGGGATTGTTACCTTTTATATCACCAAGTTTATTTAAACGGATAACCCTACAAATATTAGAGATTAATGAAAGCAGCATTAGAATTATGGGGCTGTGTCTCATTATTTTAGGTGTACTAATTATTAACTTCATTTAAGAGAAAGGAAAATTGAGTAGTTCATTGATTGTTGTAGGTGCTCAGTGGGGTGATGAAGGTAAAGGCAAAGTTATTGACTTACTGACTAAGCAAGCTGAGGCTGTCGTGCGTTTCCAAGGAGGTCACAACGCAGGCCATACTTTAGTTATAAACGGTCAAAAAACTGTTCTTCATTTGATACCGTCAGGAATATTTAATGATGCAAAATGCATTATTGGTAATGGTGTTGTCCTTCATATTCCAACTCTTTTAGATGAAATTAAATCTCTGCAAACAAAAAATATTAATATAGAAAATAAGCTTTTAATTAGCTCTCAATGTCCACTGATACTTCCTACTCACATTTTATTGGATGAAGCTAGAGAAAACGCATTAGGCAATAAAGCGATAGGAACAACAGGAAGAGGGATAGGGCCAGCCTATGAAGACAAAGTAGCTAGAAGAGCTATACATCTGATGGATTTATTAGATCCGGTAATATTTAAACAAAAGCTTAGAAACCTTATGTCTTATCATAATTTTATTCTGGAAAATTTATATCAAACACCTTCAGAAGACCCTGAAAAAATTGAAGATTTATGGTTATCATTTGCCGATATTATTAAGCCATTTATTGCTGATACTACCGATGTGATCAATACAATGCTTGTAAATAAATCTAATGTTTTATTTGAAGGAGCACAAGGCAGTATGCTTGATATCGATCACGGAACGTATCCTTATGTAACTTCATCTAACACAGTAGCAGGTGCTGCTTCAACAGGCACAGGAATTGGTCCAGGTGTCTTTAATAAGATATTAGGTATAACTAAGGCTTACACAACAAGAGTTGGTTCAGGGCCATTTCCAACTGAGTTGAATGACGAAAATGGGAAACATCTTGCTGAGGTAGGAGTTGAGTTTGGTGCAACCACAGGACGCCCTAGAAGATGTGGATGGTTAGATATAGTTGCATTAAGAAAAGCCATAATTAATAACTCTATATCACACTTATGTTTGACCAAGTTAGATGTTCTAGATGGATTAGATAAAATACATGTTGCTGTTGAATATGAAATATCGGGAGAAAGATATTCAACCATGCCAAATATTAACAAAGATCATTTAAGTCGCTGTAAGCCAATTTATAAACAATTTGAAGGATGGCAAGCAACAACATCTGGGGCGACAAGTATTGGTCAACTCCCTGAACAAGCTAAGCAATTTATTTCTTCAATAGAATCACTTCTTTCAACTAAAGTGGCCTTAGTTTCTACTGGACCAGATAGAAAAGATATAATTGTTCTAGATAAAATCTTTAATTAATGAATAAAGAATCTTTTATTTACGGGATTAATTCAGTTACTGAAGCTCTTGAGCATCAATCAGAAAGGATAGTAAAAATATTCTTCTTAGAAAATCATAAAAACAATAGAGTTAGGTCAGTTATAAGACAGTCAAATAAGAAAAATATTCTATCAGAAGAAGTTACAAAAGAGTTTCTTCAAAGCCTAGTATTAACATCCAAAAATCAAGGAATAGTTGCAACTCTAAAAGAGAAAAAATATTTTGATTCAAAAACTGCTCTCCATTTTTTAGAAAATATTAAATCACCTTTAGTTCTTATTCTGGATGACCTAGATGATCCAAGAAATATAGGAGCATGTTATAGAACTGCTAATGCAGTAGGTGTTGATATGGTGGTTATTTCTAAAAATAGAATTTCACTAAGTAGTCCAGTTATTAGCAAAGTTTCATCAGGAGCTTCTGAGTTAACTAATACTGCTATTGTCTCTAACATCGCCCAATTTATAGGCAAACTTAAACAAAATGGGTTCTGGATTTATGGTTCATCGGATACAGCAAAAAAAGACTACAGAGAGGTTGATTATCAAGAAAGTACAGCCATAGTTATTGGTTCTGAGGGAAAAGGGATGAGAGATCTAACAGCAAAAAGATGTGATCATATCATTACAATACCAATGAGCGGTAAAGTAGAGAGTCTAAATGTTTCAGTTGCATGCGGTGTTGTACTCTATGAAGTACTTAGGCAAAGAGATTCTATTTAGTTTGAATATTTATCTTAATTCTAGTAGGATCGCCACACTAAATTAATAACCTTGCTGCACTTATTTATATACAAGGTAGCTTAAACCAAAAGGGAAGAGATGAGACATTATGAATTAGTTCTACTGGTACACCCAGATCAGAGTGACCAAGTACCTGAAATGATCAATCGTTATCAGGACACAGTGAAGAAAAACAATGGGATGATTCATCGTTCAGAAAATATTGGACGACTTCAATTAGCCTATACAATCGAAAATATGCATAAAGCACACTATGTTATTATGAACATTGAATGTGATGATAAAGTTATTAAAGAACTAGAGTCATCATTTAAATTTAATGACTCTATTATAAGACATCTTTTAGTTAAAACTAAAAAAGCTGAGACGGAACCGTCAAAGCTATTTCTCATACATAACAAAGACAATAAGTACGATAAAAAAGAAACTGTTAATTTAAAAAATAAGGAGCCAGAAGAAATAAAAAGTGAGACTGTTGCTGAGTCACCAACAGAGACGAAGGAATCCAGTGAAGAAGAACAAAATGAGAATAAATCTTCTGAACACGATGTAGATGAAACTATAAAAGAAGAAAAAGTGGAAGAAGAAGATGAAAAGAATAAAGACTAAGAATAAAAAAGGTTTTAAACGTAAGAAGAATCTAAATCGCAATAAAAATAAGTATTGTAAATTTACCGCTGATGGTGTCGAACAAATTGATTATAAAGATATAGATACTCTAAAGAAATACATAACTGAAACTGGAAAAATTATTCCAAGTAGAATTACAGGCACAAAGAATCATTATCAAAAACAACTGGCTATCGCTATAAAAAGAGCAAGACACTTAGCCTTACTACCCTTCACAGATCAACATTCTTAAAAAGGGTAAATGATGGAAATTATATTAAAAGAAGATATAAACAACCTTGGTAATCTTGGGGATGTTGTATCGGTTAAACCTGGTTATGCGAGAAATTATTTGGTGCCAAATGGTAAAGCTGCATTTGCAACGAAAGAAAACCTTAAATTACTAGAACAACAAAAAGGGGAACTGAAGCGCAAACAGAAAGAAGAATTAATAGTCATCAAAGAACAAGCCTCTAATTATGAAAATATGTCATTGGTTATTGAGGCAAACGTTACTGAAGAAGGGAACTTGTACGGCTCAATAGGCACTATAGATATAGCAAATGCCGCTAAAGAAAAGGGCTTAGAGCTAGAGAGAAGTCTAATCAATTTACCTGATGGACCAATAAAAACCATTGGTGATCATGAGGTAAATTTAATCTTCCATGGCGAAATACAGGTTAAAATTAAGGTCCAAGTTGTTGGTGGTGAAGTTGCTATAAAAAATACTTTGGATTCTGAAGAAGAAAACGATAATATCGATGATCCTACTAAAGAAAATAAAATCATCGAAGAATCTGAATAAATGGCAAAGGCAGCTGAATCAAAACAAAAAATAGAGTCCTTAGGTCAATTATCATTACCTTACTCCTCTGATGCAGAAGCAGCATTAATTGGTGGTTTGTTACTGGATATAGATAATCAAGCATACGATAAAATTGCCAACATTCTCTCAGATAGAGATTTTTACCATCCACAAAACAAACAAGTTTTTACAACAATACAGTTACTAAAAGAAGAATCAAAGGTCACTGATTTATTGACCGTGTCAGATTACTTAGATTCGGCCAGTGACTTCAAAGAAAAACCTTCCATCAATTATCTCAGCGATATTGTTGAAAGCACAGCAGGCACTTCAAATATCATTGAATATGCAAAAATCATAAGAGAAAAAGCTTTACTCAGAGAATTAATCCAAATTAGTACCGACATTGCTCAGAGTGCTTTTAAACCAGATGGTCGTTCACCCTCAGAATTAGTTGATCTAGCTGAGTCACATATCTTTGAAATTGCTGAAAGAGGTAACAGAAATGCTACTTATTCTGAGATGAGTGACTTAGTTAAACAAACCTATGATGAATTAGATAAAAGATCTCAGGGTGGAGGTGGAATCACAGGTATTTCATCTGGATTTAGAGAACTAGATAATATAACTGCTGGTCTCCAGAGGGGTGAATTAATTATTATTGCCGGTCGGCCCTCTATGGGTAAAACAGCTTTTGCACTAAATATTGCTGAACACACTGCACTTGCAGATGAAAATCCAGTGGCTATATTTAGTATGGAGATGTCTGCTAGTGCGTTAGCTCAAAGAATGATTTCTTCTCTTGGAAGAGTTAATGCTCATTCCATAAAAACAGGAAAATTAGAAGAAAAAGACTGGAATAGAATTGATGGCGCTATTCAGCAAATGAAGAATGCGCCTATTTACATTGATGACACTCCTTCTATAACACCAATAGAATTGCGTTCAAGAGCGAGAAGAATTCAAAGAGAAAAAGGGCTGGCATTAGTTGTTGTTGACTATCTCCAACTTATGCGAGTTCCAGGTAATAAAGAAAATAGGGCGGTTGAGATCGCAGAAATATCTAGAAATCTTAAAGCTTTAGCAAGAGAGCTTAATATCCCAGTTATCGCACTTTCACAACTTAATAGGAGTGTAGAACAAAGACCTGATAAACGACCTCAAATGTCGGATTTAAGAGACTCTGGAGCTATTGAGCAGGATGCAGATTTAATAGCATTTATATACAGAGAAGAAGTATACGATAAAGAAACTGATAAAAAGGGTGTCGCTTTAATTGATATAGCAAAACAAAGGAATGGGGAGACTGGTGAGTTTAATCTGACCTTCTTAGGCAGGTATACTAAATTTGAAAATTGGGTTCCTGAATACGAGCAACTCTAAGAAACAACTTTCAGCTGATAGTCACCTTTTATATCTTTAATCTTGATAGTCTCAACAGCGTTTTCTTTCGTACTGATAATGCTGATTAAATAATTACCCAAAGTAAACTCAGCATCAACTTCTGGAATGTATCCAAGGTTTTCTAGAATTGCCCCATTTATTGTCTTAGCTTCATCTATAGGTATTTTCCAATTCATTATTTTATTAAGTACACGAATATTTGAAGACGCATTTACAATAAAATAATCATCAACCTTCTTGGGCATTATTTCTTTATTCAGTTTTTTTGTTTCTTCAAGGTAATCGCCAACAATTTCTTCAAAAATATCTTCAATTGTAATCAAACCTTGAATATTGCCATATTCATCAACCGCAAATCCAACTTTCTGATTGTTCTTCTTGAACTCAACTAACTGTTGACTAAGTGCTGCTTTTTCAGGAATAAAGTACGGTTTTTTCATATAATTTATTATCAATTGATTATCGTATGAACCTAAATCAATTTCTTTTAAAAACATATTCAGGTTTAAAATTCCTTTAATATTGTCTAAAACATCTTCATAAACTGGGAGTGATGAATGAAAATTACCCTCAATAATTTTCCTATTATTTTTATTCGTATTATTAAGATCTATACCAATTATTTCATTATGCGGAAGCATAATGTCCTCAACTGTAATATTTCCAAGATTAAGCACCCCCATCATAATTCTTTGACGATCAACAGAAGTTTTAGTCATGCCTTCATTAATTAAAGTTTTTAATTCTTCAATTGAAAGTTTTTCATCACTATTGTCTGGTTTTGTCCCTAATATTTTAAGAACTATATTTGTAAAGAAATTTATAAAAGCTAGAAAAGGTCCCATAAGCTTTACCAATGGGTAATAAATTCTGCTTGCAGGTAATGCTATTTTTTCTGGGAATAGGGCAGCGATAGTTTTAGGAGCTGATTCTGCAAACAATAAAACTATTATTGTTAATAGTACTGTACCAATTATAACGCCTGTAGGTCCTCCAATTTCCATAGAAACGACACCTACTATAGAGGCAGCAATGAAATTTACTAGATTATTACCAAACAGTATGAAGGCTATTAGTTTTTCAGGTTTTTTAAGAAGTTTTTCAGCTAATATAGCACTCTTATTACCTTTTCTTGATAGGTGTCTAATGCGATATTTATTAACACGCATGAGAGCTGTCTCAGTCCCAGAGAAGAATGCCGATAGGGCTATAAGTATTGCTAGTAGTACAAATAATGTCTCTAGCGGAATGTCATCGCTCAATTACAGCGACTCCTTTATTATTTAATTAGTTCTATTTTGATTTCTGATTTCCCTGCTGTCAAGAAAACATTGTGGAACAATAACTAAAATTACCGTACAATTCCGCGCCATAGATACGATTAACTAATAATTTATTGTGAGAACAACAAAATGGTCAAAATAAGATTGTCTAGAGGTGGTTCAAAAAAGCGACCTTTTTATCATGTAGTTGCTACAAATAGTAAAAGTGCAAGAGACGGGAAGTATATCGAGAGATTAGGTTATTACAATCCTGGAGCCTCAGATAAAGAAGAAGATATTAATATTAATCAAGAAAGATTAACCTACTGGGAATCTGTTGGTGCCCAACTTAGTGATCGTGTAAAGAAATTAGTTAAACTTTTAGGTCTGTCTAGAGAAGAAAGGGATGCTCAAAGAAAAAATAAACTAGATAAAAAGCAACTTAAAAGAGAAGAATTAAAAGCTGCACAAGTAAAAGAAGCTGAACCTGAAGCAGTTGAAGAAGAAACTCCTGCTGAGGAACCTGAAGCTGAAACCGAAGCTGAACCTGAAGCAGTTGAAGAAGAAANNNNAAGCAGTTGAAGAAGAAACTCCTGCTGAGGAACCTGAAGCTGAAACCGAAGCTGAACCTGAAGCAGTTGAAGAAGAAACTCCTGCTGAGGATTCAAAGAAAAATAAGGATGAGTCCGCTTAAACAAGCACAGATCCAGGCTAAACTAAAACATGATTTCTTAGTTTTGTCATGAAAAGTGGTAAAAAGATTCTTGTTGGTAAAATTTCAAATCCTCATGGCATCAAAGGATGGGTAAAGGTTATTTCCTTTACTGACCCAATAGAAAATATTCTCTCTTATAAAAAATGGACACTTTCTGATAACGAAATAGAAAAAACTTGTCAACTAGAAGACTCTAGAATTCAAGGAAATAAAATTGTTATAAAACTAGAGGGTGTTAATGATAGAGATGATGCTGATTTACTAAAAAATTTACAAATAAAAGTTAATAGATTTGATTTACCAAAACTCGATGAAAATTCTTATTATTGGGGAGATCTAATAGATTTCAATGTAATCGATACTAAAGGTAAGCATGTTGGTAAAGTTGATTCTCTGTTTAGCACAGGGTCAAATGACGTTCTAGTTATCATTGATGAAGCTAAAGAAAGATTATTAGTACCCTTCATTATGGAAGAAGTTATAAAGTGTGTTGATTTAGCTAAAGAACTTATATCAATTGATTGGCCAGACTATGAGTGAGAAATGAAATTTAATATAATTACAATCTTTCCAGATCAATTAATGCAAACACTTCAGTTTGGAGTTATTGGGAGAGCTATAGAAAATAGAACCATTGAGTTAAATTTTATTGATCCAAGAGAATTTTCTGATAATGACTACGGCTCCATAGATGATAAAGCCTATGGAGGGGGACCTGGAATGGTTATGCAAGTGGAACCAATATTATCCTCTATTGAGAAGATAAAAAAAGAGAGTAAAAATAATATCCAAACAGTTTTTCTTACACCTCAAGGAGAACAATACACACAAAAACAGGCTGAACTGTTTATGAAATATAATGAAATTATAATAGTTTCAGGTCGCTATGAAGGATTTGATGAAAGGCTTCTGGATCTTACAGAAAATGCAGTTGAGATATCCATAGGAGATTATGTTTTATCTGGTGGTGAAATAGCAGCTTCTGTAATTATTGATTCTATAACTAGATTAATACCTGGTGTTTTAGGGGATGACCAATCTGCAGTGGAAGAATCGTTTACTTCAGGACTTTTAGATCATCCACACTACACAAGACCTGAAATTGTTAGAAATAAAGAAGTGCCCAATGTTCTTCTTAGTGGAAATCATAAAGCCATAAAACGCTGGCGACTAAAACAATCTATTATGAAAACTTTTAAGAAGCGACCAGATTTACTAAAGAAACGAAAGTTAAGCAAGGAAGAACAACTACTGCTTGATGAATATTTAGATGAATTAGATGAATAAGAATTAACATCTAGTTTAGATTAATATACAATTCAGGCTTTGTTTTAAAGGAATCAGTGGAAATGAACATTATTGAGCAAATTGAAAAAGAACAACTAAGAGATGATATCCCAGAATTCAGTCCTGGCGACACTGTTGCTGTTCAGGTCAGAATAAAAGAAGGGACTAGAGAGCGACTTCAAATTTTTGAAGGCGTTGTTATTGCTAAAAAGAATAGAGGATTAAATTCAGCTTTTACAGTACGAAAAATTTCTAATGGTGAAGGGGTTGAAAGAGTCTTTCAAACACACAGTAAGTTAATCACTGAAATTAAAGTCAAACGAAGAGGTGATGTCAGACGTGCAAAACTATATTACCTTAGAGAAAGAAGTGGTAAATCTGCACGAATCAAAGAGAAAGTCTAGAAAATATAGACAGTGATATACAAACAAGTAACAACTCTTTTCTCTTTTTTATCTATATTCTTAGTGTTAAATATCTCAGCATTTGAGATGCCTGAGATTGATCTTCCTGATGGTTTTCAAATTAATGTGTTAACTGATAAAGTTCCAAATGCACGATCAATGACCCTCGGAGATGAAATGATTTTTGTTTCAACTCGATCAGAAGGAAAAATATACGCAATAACCAATTATCAGGATAATCCCAAAGTGTTTGTACTGGCTTCAGGACTATATATGCCTAATGGGGTAGCATTTCATGAAAATAACTTATATGTCGCAGAAATACACCGTGTATTGAAGTTTGAGAATATCGAAGAGTCATTAAATAACTTAATTCAAAGCAATGATTTCAATGCAAACTCTCTAAGTTACTCAGTTATTAGTAGTTACCCTAAAGATAGGCATCATGGATGGAGGTATATTATTGTTGGCCCTGATGAAAAATTATATATACCAATTGGAGCACCATGCAATGTTTGTGATGAGCCTGGCTACGGCGTGATTACAAGAATGAATCTTGATGGATCAGGAAAAGAGACAATAGCCACTGGTATTAGAAACACTGTAGGCATGACTTTTCATCCACACACAAATGACCTTTGGTTCACTGATAATGGCCGAGATATGTTAGGAGACGATATACCTCCTGGTGAACTCAATAAAGTATCTTTTAAAGGAGAACATTTTGGTTTCCCTTTTTGCCATGGTTCAGACATAGTAGATCCAGAATACGGATCTTTAGGAAGTTGTAGTGACATAACAGCTCCTGTCCAAGAACTCGATGCACATGTTGCACCACTTGGATTAAAATTTTATACAGGAACAATGTTCCCAAAAGATTATCATAACCAAATATTTATACCTGAACATGGTTCATGGAATAGATCTGAAAAGAGCGGTTACCGAATCACTTTGGTGAAATTAGATCAGGATCAGGCAATTTCTTATGAGACCTTTGCATCAGGTTGGCTTAAGGATGAGCAATCACTGGGGAGACCAGCTGACTTGTTAATTTTACCAGACGGATCGATGCTATTAAGCGATGATCAAAACGGTGTGATCTATAAAATTACTTATAATCAAAACAATTAGGAATAGCGATGAAAATAAAATCAATGATGAGTAAATTTGGTAAATTTTTGGATGCCACAGGTTTATTTGCAAAACGGTTAGTGGTTTTTATTATTCTTCTAATTTTTTTAGGTGCTTTATTTTCATCTGGATCAGGGGACCAACAAACTGAAATACTTGACGGCTCAATTCTAAGTCTTGATCTTAAGGGGTATTTGGTTGAAGAAAAAACACAATCTGAGTTTGAAGCAGCTATTGCTGAATTTAGTGGAGAATTAAGTAACGAAACACTTGTTTCTGATGTTATCAATGCCATTGAAATGGCAAAAGATGATGAATCAATATCATTTCTCCTCTTGGAAATGGATGATTTCCTTGGTGGAAGCCCTACTAAGCTTCAAAATATTGCTAATGCTATTAGAGATTTTAAAGAAACAGAAAAAAAAGTTATTGCCTATAGTGGCTATGGGTACAATACACCCCAATATTATTTAGCCTCACTCGCGGATGAGGTTCATATGCATGATTATGCAGCGATTTTCATCACTGGGTACGGATCTTATCGAACATACTATAAATCCTTCTTTGATAAATTTTATATTGATTCGAATGTATTTAAAGTAGGAGAGTATAAAGCCTTCGTTGAACCCTATTTCAGAGACAACATGTCAGCAGAATCTAAAAATAACCTTATCGAATGGATTTCTGTTTTATGGTCTAGTTATCTCGGAGAAGTTGCTTCTGCTAGAGGGATTGAAATTGAAACCCTAGAAAAATATATTCAATCCTTAGACGAGGTAGCAGATGAATCTAACGATGATCTAGCGGTTGCATCTTTAGATATGGGTCTAATAGATAAGCTTAGCAATAAACGCGAATTTAGAGATTACCTGTACTCATTGGCTCCAGGTGAAGAAGGCAATGAAATTAATATTGTCGGCAGGAATGATTATCTGAATATCTCTCAAATAGAGTATGAGTATCAGACCGAAGAAGAAAATGTTGGGCTAATTATTGCAACGGGAAGTATTGTTGATGGATCAGCAGGACCTGGAAGTATTGCTGGTGACGATTTCATAAAACTCATAAGAGATGCCTACGAAGATGAATCAATTAAAGCTTTAGTTTTAAGAGTTGATAGTGGTGGTGGAAGTGCGTACGCATCTGAAGTTATTGCTGATGAGCTAGAAAAATTTAAATCATCTGGACGTCCAATCGTAGCCTCTATGGGCGGTGTTGCAGCCTCAGGAGGATATTATATTTCTGCTCCAGCTAACCAGATCTTTGCAGAACCTCATACAATTACAGGGTCAATAGGAGTTGGTGGTTTTATCCCTACTTTTGAAAGAGCTCTTGACCAAATCGGTATCCATGAGGACGGCTATTCAACAGTTGACACAACCACGTCACTGGCAAAGACATTGACAGAGAAAGACAAAAAAATAATGCAAAGTGGAACTGATCTAGTCTATAAAAAATTTATAACCAAAGTCGGTGAGAATAGAAACATGACTATAGATGACGTTGATAAGATTGCCAGAGGTAAAGTATGGATTGGTCAGAAAGCTTTGGAAATAGGTTTAGTGGATCAATTGGGCACACTTGCTGAAGCTATTGATAAAGCAGCAGAATTAGCTGAACTAGAAAAAGACACATTTGGTGTTAAGACCATTGACAGAGAAAGCCAATTTGAGAGAATATTTGGGATCCCTATAGCTAAAACTGTTATTGGAATAATGAAGATCATGGGTATAAATTTAAACAATTCTAATCTAAAAGTGCTTAATAATTTTAGTAATAGCATGGACGAACTTAATTCATATAATGATCCAAGAGGTATTTATATGAATTGTTTTTGTGAGTTGAAATAAATTAGATAAGACCAGCTTCGAGTCTGGCTGCTTCTGACATCATTTCCATACTCCAAGGTGGGTCTAACACTAGCTCGACATTAACCGTCTGTATTTTAGGTAAAAGTGCAATTCTTTCTTTGATATCCTCGACTAAAACATCAGCCATACCACAGCCGGGGGCTGTTAGTGTCATATCAACTGACACACAATAGTCATCTTTATCATCTTTTTTAATATCACAGTTATAAATTAAACCAAGGTCAACCACATTAATGGGAATTTCTGGGTCATAGACTGTTTTCATTTGTTCCCAAACTTTATTTTCAAAGTCACTATCAGATATATTTGCAGGTATTAAAGGAAGTGGCTCTGGTTCTTTACCAATAGCATCAGCATTGGTTCCACTAATTCTAAACATTCCTTCAGAGGTATATACCGTATAAGATCCTCCCATTGCTTGCATTAATTGCACTTCTGTTCCTTTTTTAAGAGTTTGTTTTTCACCATAAGGAACCGATATAACATCACAATCCCTTGAAAGAGACATCACTTCTTCATTGTCCATATAATTAGTCATATTTTAGGTCTTCTATTAAGTCTTTAGCTGTTTTCCATGGTAGAAGAGCACAATTGATTCTAGAGGGATAATTTACGATTTGATTAAGGCAGGTCACATCTTCTGAAAATACATCTAAATCTATATTGCCATTTTTAATGCCATTCATAATATCGTCTATTGTATTAATAGCCTTCTCAATAGATGATTCATTAATGGTTATTGTCATTAATGAAGCAGAAGCTTTACATATGACACAGCCAACACTTTCAAACATGAGATATAAATTTGATTTATTTTTGGATGAATAAAGAGAGATTTTATCTCCGCATAAATGATTGAAGCCCTCTCTAGAAATAAAAACTGTTTGTGGTTTTCCAAAATTATGAGGACGTTGACCGTGTTCTAATATTGTTGTTTGGTAAAGTTTTTCCATAATTAACTCAACATATTAATTGCCATATCAAGAGCTTCAATCATCACATCAACTTCATCTTTAGTGTTATAAAAACTAAATGACGCTCTAATGGTTCCTGATATTTTATAGTGATCCATTAAAGGCATTGTACAGTGGTGCCCAGTTCTGACAGCAACAGCTTTTTGATTAAGTATTGTACCAATGTCATGTGGATGTAACTTTTTAATTATGAATGAAATAATTGCTGACTTATTGTTTGCTGTCCCAATAATTTCAATATTTGGTATAAGTAATAGTTGATTGAGAGCATAGTCATGAAGTGCCATCTCATGATTTCGTGCCATATCAAGATCAATGCTACCTAAATAATCAATGGCACTTCTGAGTCCTACAGCACCAGCCATATTTGGGGTTCCAGCTTCAAATTTATGAGGTAATTCGTTGTAGGTCGTCTCCTCAAATGTAACTTTAAGAATCATTTCACCACCATACTGATAAGGAGTAAGACTTTGCAAACATTCTTCTTTACCGTAAAGAACACCAATTCCTGTTGGGCCATATAATTTATGACCAGAAAACACATAAAAATCACAATCAAGTGACTGAACATCAATGTCCATATGAGCTACAGCTTGTGCGCCATCAATCAACGTGTAAGCATTAACTGACTTAGCCATTTCTATTACTGCTTTTACTGGATTAATGGTTCCTAAGGTATTGGAGACATGAACCAGTGATACAAATCGAGTTCTTTTATTAATTAATTGGCTTAAAGCATTTAGATCAATTTCACCATTTGTATTTATTGGAATAACTTTTAATTTAGCTCCTGTTCTTATGCAAAGTTCCTGCCAAGGAACTATATTCGAATGGTGTTCCATTGTTGTGATGAGAATTTCATCCTCTTTATTGATTTGTGGTGTTATCGAATTAGCAACTAGATTGATGGATTCAGTAGAACCTTTTGTGAGAATAATTTCATAATCGTGAGCGGCATTAATAAATTGTGCTATTGATCGTCTTGATTCTTCATATGCTTCTGTGGCTCTCACACTAAGGCTATGTACCCCGCGGTGAACATTTGAGTGATCTTTTTTGTAATAATTGCTTATTGACGTGATAACACTTTTAGGCTTTTGAGTCGAAGCTGCGTTATCAAAATAAATTAATGGTGATCCATTAATCTCTTGATTTAATATAGGGAAGTCACTTCTTATTGTTTCTACATCAAACATTTTATTGAATTCTTTATTCATGACTGGTTATCGATATATTGGAAATTATTTTGTAGAAGTGTTTTTATTTTTATACTAGTTATTTCATTTATTAATTCTTTTATAAATGAACCGATGAGATATTGTTTGGCTGCTATTTCAGGTATACCTCTTGATTGAATGTAAAAGAGTTTTTCTTCATCAATAGATCCAGATGTCGCACTGTGCGAGCATTCAGTATCATCATTGTAAATTTCTAAAATAGGTTGAGTTGATATTGTTGCATCATCTGAGATTAATAAATTTTTATTCTCCATGAAAGCACTGGTACCTAAAACGTCTTCATTAACTTTTATTTTCCCAAAAAATACACCTTTTGATTGATCATTTAAAACCCCTCTGATTTTAATTCTACTTTTAGTCTTATTAGCGTTATGTTCGACTCTTAATTGATTGCCTGAATGATGATCATGAGATGGAGTGAATAGGGCGGAGTAATGAAATTCTGATTTTTTACCGTCTAGCTCTGCAAGAGTATTGGTTGTTGATGTTTTAGCACCAAAATCCCATGAAAAGCAATTAACCTTACTATTTTCTGCCATTTGAGCAGTTTGTGTTGATAGAAAGTGAGTATCTTTTTGTTGTTCAATTAGCTTATAAAATTCTAAATTAGAATCTGCCTCACAAAAGATTGTCATAAGATGACTAATCACGGATTGAGTTGAAGACTTGACGTGTTCAAAAATTTTTAAGGAACTATTTTCTGCTACATGTATATGGACTCTAGGTGCAATAATTGAATCATAGTGAGAATGATTGATAATATGAATTTCAGTATCAACTTTCTGATTTTGTAGAGTTTTTATTAATAAAGTATCTGAGAATATTATGGAATTCATATCAGATAAAAAAGACCTTTGAGGGTTTATATCTGATTTAAATAAATTTTTAAAAATATCTTTATCATGAGTTTTACTAAATATCTTAATATGATTTGGTAAATCAGATGATGCAAAGTATTGACCATTATGAAAATGAATACAGATTGCATCCTTATCAGACACAATATTTTTATCTGGTAGTTCCTTAGGATCAATTCTATTCAATACTTCTCTGTTAAATAGCAATTCCAGTAGAGAGTCAATCTTGGTGTACTTCCATTCATTATCAGTGACACTAGGAATATTATGTTCCTTAAACCGATCCAATGATTTTTGTTTAAAATCCTGAAACCAAACTGGATATTCTGATGACAATGATAGATTGAGATCCAATTTACTATTATCAAAGAGAGATTTTATTTTTTTTGAATTAACCATTCATAACCTTTCTTTTCTAGTTCATTTGCTAATTCTAGATTTCCTGTTTTTATGATTTTTCCATCGAAGAAAACGTGAACATAGTCTGGGACAAGATAGTTTAGAAGTCGTTCATAGTGGGTAATAATAATAGTTGATGAATCTTCGCTTCGTGATGAATTTACTCCTCTTGCTACCACTTTCATTGAATCAATATCTAGTCCTGAGTCTGTTTCATCAAGTATTGATAATTTTGGATTTAACATAAGCATTTGCATAATTTCATTTCTTTTCTTCTCGCCACCTGAGAATCCTTCGTTTACGCCTCGTGAGAGAAAGCTTTGATCCAAGCCCAATTGGTCAGCTGTGCTTTTAAGTTGTAATAAAAAATCATGAGCAGATATATCTTCTAGATCATAAAATTTTCTTTGGGCATTAATAGCTGCTTTTAAAAATGCAGTATTTGATAATCCAGGAATCTCAATAGGGTATTGAAAACCTAGAAATAGTCCAAGATTAGATCGTTCATTAACAGACATCGATGACAGGTCTTTATTTAGAAATTTAATTTTACCGCTTGTAATAAGGTAATCTGGATGTCCAGCAACTGTCTTAGCTAATGTGCTCTTTCCTGATCCATTTGGCCCCATAATTGCATGTGTCTCACCTTTTTTAACTGTGAGGTTTAATCCGTTTAGAATCTGGTTACCATCTGTAGAAACAGAGAGATCTCTGATTTTTAAAATGATTTTATCTTCAATGCTCATCTCTTTTAATGGCTAGCAATTACTAGCCAATCGCTCCCTCTAAATTGACTTGTAGAAGCGCTCTCGCCTCGACAGCAAATTCCATTGGTAATTCTCTAAGTACCTCTTTACAAAAGCCACTAACAATTAGTCCAATAGCATCTTCTTCATTTATCCCTCTTTGTTGGCAATAAAACAGTTGATCATCTGAAATCTTTGAAGTTGTTGCTTCATGTTCTAAAACTGATGTAGAATTCTTGACATTGATTGACGGGAAGGTATGTGCGCCGGATTTATTTCCGATTAATAATGAATCACATTGAGTATAGTTTCGTGAATCTGAAGCACCTTTAGCCATTGATACTAAACCTCTGTAGGTGTTTTGAGATTGTTTTGCTGAGATACCTTTGCTAATAATTTTACTTTTTGTATTTTTACCTAAATGGATCATCTTAGTTCCTGTATCAGCTTGTTGTAGATTGTTTGTAAGAGCGATTGAATGAAATTCACCTTTGGAATTTTCTCCTCTTAGAATGCAACTTGGGTATTTCCAAGTTATGGCAGAACCTGTTTCAATCTGAGTCCATGAAATTTTAGAATTATTACCTCTACAATCACCACGTTTAGTAACAAAATTATAAATACCACCTCTACCTTGTTCGTCTCCTGGGTACCAGTTTTGAACAGTGGAATATTTAATTTCAGCATTATTAAGTGTTATTAACTCAACCACAGCCGCATGCAGTTGATTCTCATCCCTCATTGGTGCTGTACAGCCTTCAAGATAGCTTACGTAGCTGTCTTCATCAGCAATGATTAATGTTCTTTCAAACTGCCCAGTTTTAGCTTCATTGATTCTAAAATAGGTGGATAATTCCATTGGGCATCTAACACCTTTTGGGATATAGACAAATGTACCATCAGAGAAGACTGCTGCGTTAAGAGCAGCAAAAAAGTTATCACGATAAGGAACAACTTTGCCTAAATATTTTTTTATCAATTGAGGATGATCTTGAACAGCCTCAGAAAAAGAACAAAAGATTACACCTGCCTCAGCTAACTTATCTTTGAAAGTAGTTATCACAGAAACACTATCAAACACAGCATCAACCGCAACTCCTGCAAGTTGTGCTCTTTCATGTAGAGGGATGCCAAGTTTTTCATATGTTTCTAATAATTTTGGATCAACTTCATCAAGTGATTTTGGAGCATTTGTTTGTTTGGGTTGAGAAAAGTAAGAGATTGACTGATAGTCAATTGGATTAATATTTAATTGGCTCCACTCTGGAGTTTTTAAGGTTTTCCAATACGCAAATGCTTTTAATCGCCAATTTAATAAAAACTCAGGCTCATTTTTCTTAGATGAAATTATACGAATTACATCCTCATTAATTCCTGGTGGAAGTGTTTCAGAATCAATTTCTGTGGTGAATCCAAATTCATAGTTTTTATCTAAAAACTCATTTATTTCTTTATTTTGCTGAGTAGTCATTTTGAATAATTAATGATTAGTTGTGTTAATTGGTATGTTTGTGCTCAAAAAATGTTCAATTTTTGTAGGTTTTATTAAATCCATGAGAGTTAAGTCATCAAGTGAAGCAAAGACTTTTTGATTAATTAGTTGCCAAGCATTACCTATTTGACAAAAATCTTGTACAGAACATTTATCTGTATGGCTAGCACATTCAGTGATTGATAAATTACCTTCCAAAGCATTTAAGAGGAGTGCAACACTAATTTTTTTTGTATCACTATGAAGCGAGTAACCACCCAAAACTCCTTGTTTTGAGAGAACCAGTCCTTTTCTGTTAAGTTTCTTGAGAAGTTGCTGAACTGTGGGTAGGGCTATATGAGTAGATAACGAAATTTCTTTCGCTGTAAGATAGTTTTGATGCAGTGCCAGATTAGCAAGAATCAAGACTGCATAATCAGTCATTTTTTTTATTCTAAGCATTTTTCCCTCAACCCTGAAGATATAGGACTATTTTAGTCCACTTTTACACTAATGCAATAAAAAAGGTGAGTATTTATATAATGAAAACTATGTGTATCTAGTTTTCTTTCTATATAATTACAAAAAAAAGAATAGGAGATAATAATGGATCTAAGTTCGCTGAATTCGATAGCTCAATCGATGGTAGCTCCAAACAAAGGAATATTAGCTGCAGACGAGAGCACACCGACCATAGGGAAACGGTTTGCAACTATTGACACAGAATCAAATGAGAAGAGTCGTCAAACCTATAGAAACATGTTATTCACATCAGCTAATGCTTCAGATTATATCAGTGGAGTTATCCTATTTGATGAAACCATAAGACAAAGCACAGATGATGGTATTCCATTTGCTGAGTATTTAACTTCACTAGGGATCGTGCCGGGTATTAAAGTTGATAAAGGTGCAAAAAAGCTTCCTATGTGTGCAGGAGAATTAGTAACCGAAGGTCTTGATGGACTGAGAGAAAGACTAGCTGAATATCATGAATTAGGCGCACGGTTTGCTAAATGGAGAGCTGTATTAAGTATTGCTGATGATAAACCAAGTAAAACCTGTATAGAGGTAAATGCCCATGCTCTTGCTAGATATTCTGCTTTATGTCAGGAAGCTAAGATAGTACCAATTGTTGAACCAGAGGTTCTAATGGACGGTGATCACAGCATAAATAAATGCTATGACGTGACTGCGGAAGTTCTTAATAAAGTTTTTACCTCTCTGAATGAACAAAAAGTGTCCTTGAATGGAATTATTCTTAAACCTAATATGGTTATTTCAGGTGCTGATGCAAAGGATAGAGCCGATATAGTCACTGTTGCTGGTGCCACAGTTAAATGTTTGACTGAACATGTTCCAGAAGAAGTTCCAGGCATTGCCTTCCTATCAGGTGGTCAAACGTCAGAAGAAGCTACAGCACATTTAAATGCTATGAATGAACACGGACCTCACCCATGGCAGCTGTCTTTTTCATATGGACGAGCTTTACAAGCTCAACCACTAAAAGCATGGTCAGGCGAAGCTAGTAATATTAACGCTGGACAAAAAGCATTCATCAAGCGATCTAGACTCAATAGTTTAGCTAGAACAGGTAACTATAATCCTCAGATGGAAGAAACTGGTTAAAAAAACAATTGATTAAATGAGATTTTTTAAACACATATTATTATTTTTTATTTGCCTCAACTCAATAAGCTTAATGGCTGATAATAATCTTGAGCCATTTGAAATGATTGTCATCTCAATTGATTCAATGAATAAGCATCTAGGTGATAAAAAAAATAAAGAACGATTAAATAATGATAAAAAGAAACTGTATTCAATTATTGATCAAACATTGTCCCCATACTTTCAAAAAAGATATGCAGGCCGATTAGTTTTAAATCAACACTGGAAGAACGCAAATAATGACCAACGACAACGTTTTACAGAAGGTTTGTATCAATCTCTCGTTCGCTCTTATGCATTGACATTGTTAAATTTTGATATCAGTCAGATTAATGTTCTTGCTCACTTACCTATTACTAATGAGGTAAAAAAAATCACTGTTAAATCTGAGGTAATGTACAGAGGAGAATTAATCCCGATGAATTTTAGTTTTGGTAAATTTAAGGAGGGGTGGCGTTTTTATGATGTAAAGATTGAAGGCGTCTCTTACATAAAGAATTACCGAAACCAATTTAATGCTGAAATCAGTGCTACTGGTATAGATGCTGTTATAGATCGTCTCGAGACAATGTGAGATCTAAAAATCATCAAAGTCTATAAAATCATCTTCTAACTCATCATTGATTAAACCGTCCTCAATTTTATATTTTCGATTCTGAATATAGGAATCTCTAATGTATTGATATGGATCAAATGAACTATACAGTTCTTCTTCTAAAACTGACAGATCTGAGCGGTCTTGAACTTTTTCTATAAGCTTAAAAGAATATTTAGTAAGAGTATCATCTATATAACTAAGAGGGCTAAAGACATTGTCAACTAGATCGCCAAACGCATGTCTAAGTGTATAAGGTCCGAGTAATGGTGACATTAGATAAGGGCCTTGATCAAATCCCCAAACTCCTAATGTTTGTCCAAAATCTTCATCTTTTAGCATGAATCCCATGTTAGATGCTGGATCAAAAAGACCACCTAGACCAATTGTGGTGTTAATTGTAAATCTAAGTAGACCCTCTAATGAATCTGATAACTTGCCCTGAAGAAGTTGATTTGT